>Ga0182016_10001081_pt1 | contig 33350 bp, 21 predicted proteins | sample 712S2MmetaG_FD_120491 | JGI IMG/M metagenome (GOLD analysis project Ga0182016, IMG submission 120491) | Permafrost microbial communities from Stordalen Mire, Sweden - 712S2M metaG | ecosystem: Environmental > Terrestrial > Soil > Wetlands > Permafrost | place: Sweden: Stordalen | collected...
TTCCTGGTCGAACGGGCCGGGCACGAACCCACATTTTTACGAGAATTGGAAGATCACGCCTGGTTTTCGTCCGCTGAAACAGCGTGTAGTTGGCGACGTGGGCGGAGTCCTGTGGGTGGTGATGGCGACCGTAGGCCTGGTGATGCTGATTGCCTGCACCAACGTTGCGAATCTGCTGCTGGTGCGGGCGGAGTCGCGGCAGCAAGAGCTTGCGATCAGGGCAGCACTGGGAGCCGGTCGCGGACGCATTGCCCGCGAGTTGCTGACGGAAAGCGTGACGCTTGGCCTGATGGGAGGGGTGATTGCAGTCGGCGTGGCCATTGCAGGATTGCGGTTGCTGACTGCGATTGGACCTGCGGACCTGCCGCGACTAAGCGAATTATCGCTGGGTTGGCCTGCACTGGGTTTCACTTTCCTGCTTTCGATTTTTTCAGGATTGCTTTTTGGGTCGATACCCGTGCTCCGGTATGCGCGAGCTACGCCCTCGACAACGATAGGGAGCGCCAACCGGACCGCAAGCGCAGGCCGTGTGCGGCAGCGCTCGAGGAGCGTGCTGGTAGTGGCGCAGGTGGCCATGGCGCTGGTGCTGCTGGTAAGCGCGCTGCTCATGATCCGCACGTTTGTCGCGCTGCGCAATGTGGAGCCAGGGTTTGCAGACGCCGCGCACATCGAGACGATGCAGATCTGGATTCCGGATCTGCTGGTGCCCGATGCGCAAGTGACGACGCGCATGCAGAACAGTATCGCCGATAGGCTGGCGGCGATTCCCGGCGTCACTTCGGTGGGGTTTGCAAGCGCCGTGCCCATGGATGGGAACGATCCCAACTGGGACGAGATTGGCGTAGAAGGAAAGCATTATGAAGGCGGAGGACCGCCGCTGCACCTGTTCAATTATGTTTCGCCGGGATATTTCAAGACCGCGGGAACTCGATTGGTTGCGGGGCGCGATTTTACCTGGGACGACGTCTACGGCTTGCGGCCCACGGTGATGGTGTCAGAGAACTTTGCGCGCGAATCATGGGGCTCGGCCTCAGCCGCTGTCGGGAAACGGGTCCGTCAATTCTCGAGTATGCCGTGGCAGGTGGTGATTGGCGTTGTGGAGGATGTTCGCCTGCACGGCGTGGACCATGATGCGCCGCCCGTCATCTACTGGCCGGCGATGCTCATGAGTCCCTACACCCCGCAACCAAGCATCGAAGCGCAACGTGCAGTCACTTTTGTGATTCACACCAGCCGCGCTGGAAGCGAGGGCTTTATCAACGAGATGCAGCAGGCGGTGTGGTCCGTAAATCCAAGCCTGCCGCTGGCGTCGGTGCGGACCATGCAGGACATCTATAGCCTGTCGATGGCGCGCACTTCGTTCACGCTGGTCATGCTGGCGATTGCCGGTTCGATGGCGCTGGCGCTCGGCATCATCGGGATCTATGGCGTGATCTCGTATACAGTTGCGCAGCGGACGCGCGAGATTGGAATTCGCCTGGCGCTGGGGGCGCGGAGAAGCGAGTTGAAGTGGATGTTCGTTCGCTCGGCGCTGCTGCTTACTATGGCAGGCGTTGCAATCGGCCTGGGCACGGCAGCCACGCTGATGCGGTTGATGAAGTCCCTGCTCTTTGGCATCAGCCCGCTCGATCCCTTTACCTACATCACGGTGCCATTGATCCTGGCCATTTCCGCCGCGTTGGCGAGCTATCTGCCTGCCCGCCGTGCGGCTGCGGTCGATCCGGTTGAAGCACTGAGAGCCGAGTAGCCGAGCCGTGATCGATAAAACTGCACCGTGCCCCGTCCTTGCGATTTTTTCCTATCGCAAGGGCGGGAAAGCACAACACTCGACACAATTCTTTGTTTGTTGAACTCACTTTTGGTTTCTTATCAGAAATTGAATGAGACCTGCAGATTTATGCTTCGATTGGATGCCGCCGACGAGAAGAATCCCCCGGAAAGTGCGGTGGATTTTCCGAACAGCGGCGATTCGAGCACTCCGACCGGCTGAGCAAGACTCACATTGTTCAGGATGTTTCGTCCCATGGCTGTAAAGCTCAACGAATACTTCCGCGCAGCCGCCTGATCGAACCGTGGCGGTCCACCGCTGCCGCTCAGTCCGCCGGGCCCAAGTCCACCACCGCCGCCGGGGCCGCCCGGTCCACCTCCAGGAGGCGGTCCACCACCACCGGGGCCGCCCGGGCCTGCGCCCGCCGCGCCAGTGACCTTGGGACCAATCCCAAACGACTTGCCGATCCTGAGATTCATGCTGAACTGGCCAGGTCCATTCCCGTAGTTATAAGGAATGCGCGCCTGGTTCCACGCCGGGTCCAAATCGAATGTGCCGTAGCTGGTCTGCATGGTTTGCGCGCTGGCTGCGGTTGCAAATGCGGGCCGGTCGTTGAACTGATTGTCGCCGTTCAGGTCCTGCCCAATGGTGATATTGAAAGGCTGGCCGGAGTTAGCCACCAGCATCGGACTGAAGGAAATTCCATAAGGAGCCTGCAGGTTTCCACCAAGCAGGAAGCGGTTGCGCACGTCGAAGTTGGAGCGCCCGTAATCGGCCTTCGGGTCTGTCTGGTCTGTGGGGAAATAGCTTGCGCCCGATGTGTCCGCATTCGCGAAGTTCATCATGTAGAAGCCGAACAGGGAGACGCGTTTTGCCCGGACGGTGTAATTGAGCATCACCTGATTCTGGTTGTAAATGCCGTCGGACTCAAACTGGTAGATGTTCTCGTTCATGCCGTTCGGCCGCGTGCCAGTGCCCGTCACTGCGTCATAGGTTGAAGGTAGAAATGCGTTGACGTTGTCGCTCAGATATTGATGCACACCATGGGAGTTGATGTAAGTAGCTGCCAAGGTGGCGACCTTGCCAAACTGGTGTTCCACTCCGATGGCCGATTGCATGTTGACGGCGGCTTTGAGATTGACCGCCACTTCATATGTAGTGGGCGCGGCAGTGCTGATGGAAGCAAGCTGCGTGGCCGTCGGAGCATTCTGATAGAACGTGGGGTTCTGTATGACGAACTGTTGCTGATTCACGCCGTTCTCGCGAATCGCCTGCAGGATATTGCTTTCAGCGAAGCGATCGAAAAACCATCCATAGCCGCCGCGAATGACAGTCTTCGCCTGGCTAGTCCCGTGCTGGCCGGGCACCCACGCGAATGAAAGACGCGGAGCCCAGTCGTTATGGTCGCTAATGCCGTTTTGTGTTTCGTAGCGAAGACCATAGCTCAGCGTGAAATTGGGGCGCAGCTTGTAGTCGTCCTGAAAAAACAGCCCGCCGTCGAAATAAGTGGTCCCAGCCGCGGCATTCCCGGCGGTGACAGTGTACTCGGTAGGCCGATTGGCGGCATAGGCGGCGAGCGAAGAGTATACATACTGGCCGTTGAACCCGGACGTGGACAGGCTGGCATCGCGCGTAAGGCGAAAGCGCCCTCCTGCACTGATGGAATGCTGCCCCTTGCTCACCATGGTGGTGTTCTGCAGTTCGTAGCGATCCTGGTTATCGCGCACTATGCCAAGATTGTTTCCACCACCCGTGAAGGCTCCCTGCACTACGATGGTTGGATCGGTGTTCTGCGAGGCCTGGTTATCGCGGTCCCCCGTGTATTGGAACTTGGTTTCATTGACGATGTTCGCATTGACGATCTGCGTGTCGGTGAGTTGCAGCGTGTGTTCCTGGTTGGCCACGTTGTATGCCTGGCTCTGCAAAGCGAATTGCGAGACCCCGCTGTTGGTCTCGGATTGACGGTCATACATATAGCGGACGGTAAGCGTATTGTTGCTGCCAAGTTGAAAATCGAAGCGAGGGCTAACATCCAGGCGAGACTGTGGATTCGCTACAGCAGTCGTGTAGTTATACGCGTTACCGTTGGAATCGAGAAGCTCCGCATTCACAATCGAGTTCGAGTGGTTGTTGCGGTTGAATACGCTAGCAAACCACGAAGAACTCTTGTTCAGCGCACCACCCACATTGCCTGTCATGAATGTGCTGTAATACGAAGGCTCGCTGCTCACAAATGGGTTGAGCGAATTGAACGACGAGTCGTTGCCGTTGGCCATGAACATGCCGTGCAGCTTGTCTGTTCCCGGCTTGGTAAGAATCTCAATGCGTCCATAGCCGAGCTTGTCATACTGCGCCGCAAAAGGATTCTGGTTGATGCGGATTTCGCGAATTGAAGACTTCGGCGGAAGCTGCCCGCCCGTGAAGCCATCAATGTATACCTGTCCCCCGTTGGGTCCTGCGGCCGGGCCGGCAAGGGCGTTGAGTTCGTCTTGCAGTTCATCCGGATCGTCGGAGAGAGCATCGAGGTCCTTGCCCTTGATCACCATGGAATTGGCGTTGTTCGTCGGGCTCGTGTCCACGCTCATTGCCGAGTCGGTTACATTGACCTGTTGCGTCTCCGCTTCAATCTTTAAGGCAAGTTTCTGGACTGTCACCTTGTCCGCGAAGACCAGCACTTCAATGGGATCAAGGGGAGCAAAACCGGCCTCGGAAGCGGTGATGAAGTACCGTCCCGGCTCCAGGTGCTCGATGGCATACGCGCCGTCGCCGCCGCTGGTTGTGGAGCTGGAGAAGCCGTCCTTGTTAGTGACCGTAACCGTAGAAGACGGAATTACCGCTCCGGTTGGATCGACCACGGTTCCGTGGATGCTTCCGGTTTGCGCAACGGCTGTTGCCGGCATTGCCGCGAGGAAGAGAAGCGCACTGAATGTGAGGGTGAAGACGATCCGCCTTGTCATCATGAATCCTTTCGGGGCCCAAATGAAGCTACATCTTCAGAAGACACTGGAACCTGGCTGCGCGCGGTCACAATGGGTAAAGCTGTGTAACAAAGTGTCACGAAACGCGTGACCATTTGTTACATTTCCGGCGTGGCGGCTGTGAAGGAATGGCGTAGGCTAGATTGGTAGGTTAGTAATTTGTGTATGGATGACATACTTCTCATTGACGATGACGTTGAACTCTGCTCGATGCTGACGGAGTACATGGGACGATTCGGATTCCGCATTACCGCGGTCCATCGCGGCGACACCGGCTTGACTGCCGCGCTTGAGAAGCCATTTGCGATGGTCCTGCTCGACGTGATGCTTCCCGGCATGGATGGGTTCGAAGTGCTGCGGCGAGTCCGCACTGCATCCGGCATCAGCGTTCTGCTTTTGACCGCTCGCGGAGACGATGTGGATCGAATCGTCGGCCTTGAAATCGGCGCCGACGATTATCTTTCCAAGCCTTTCAATCCGCGAGAACTTCTGGCGCGGGTACGCGCAATTCTGCGACGGACAACGGGCAGCCCTGTAAAACAGGAATCGGGATTGTTGCGTACCGAGGGCCTGGAGTTGAATACAGCTGCGCGATCGGTGATTCTCAACGGGACGAACATTGATCTGACAGATGTCGAGTTTGCGCTTCTCGAGGCGCTGATGCGCAACCCCGGAACCGTAGTGACCCGCGAAGAAATATCCGAGAGTGTGCTCGGAAGAAAGTTCCATCCCTTCGATCGAAGCCTGGACATGCACGTAAGCCGGCTGCGCCGAAAGCTGGCCGAGAACGGAGCACCCGAAGCGCAAGTGAAGACGATTCGCGGAGTCGGCTATCAGCTCACTGTCAGTTCGCCGCAGAAAGCAAGGGCGTGAGCCATGCGCGGATTGTTTTTCAAGGTATTCATCATCTTCTGGATTGCGCAGAGCATGATCTTCGTGATCTCGACAGCTTTGATTGTGCGCCATCATTTCGACCGGCCGGATGTAGTGTTCGATGCACTCTACAGCAACCTGCAATTCGACGCCGCGAAGGCGGCAGCGGCCTATGAATCGGGCGGTTGCGATGCATTCCTTTCCTACGCCGCCAGCATCGGCCAGACGATTGCGCTCGAAGACGCGGCGGCCCAGGATCTATGCAGCGGAAGCGGCTTCGAGCCAGCCGGCCAGCGCGCGCCAATGCCCGCACATATCATTGGAAACCAGGTTGGCCGGCAGTATATATGGCGCGTGCCGGTCTCATCCAGCACAGGAAAGCAGTACGTATTCCTCTTGAGCCGCCCGCACGAGCCGAGAGTGGACAACTGGTTACACGACGTTTTGCATTTCTCGTTCCCGCAGTTGCCAGTCGCCATTGTCGTCGGAGGGCTGACAACATTTGTGCTGGTCCTGCTTTTTACGCGCCCTGTTGTGCGGCTCAGAAAGGCTGCCCGCGAATTGGCGACCGGCAAGCTCAGCGCCCGCGTTGTTTGGCCCACTTCGCAGCGGCGCATCTTTGCCGGAGACGAGATCGGTGCCCTGATGCACGACTTCAACCACATGGCGGAGCGGCTGGAATCGCTGGTCGACGCGCAGAAGCTCTTGTTGAGGGATGTTTCGCACGAACTGCGCTCACCTTTGGCACGGCTCAGTGTGGCGCTCGAATTGGCTCGCGAGGATTCCGATCCGGCAGCGGCTCCGCATCTCGATCGCATTGAGCGGGAAACAGAAAGGTTGAATCTGCTCATCGGGCAGTTGCTCACCTTGTCGTCAATGGAAGCGCTTGAAGAAGTTGCGAACCGCAAGCCGCTCTCCCTGAACAGCATCATCGAGCGCATGCTCCCCGATGCGGAATATGAGGCTCGTCAGCGGGAATGCACAGTGGCCTTTCACGCGGACGATCAGTGCACCATATCCGGCAATCAGGAACTGCTTTATCGAGCGATTGAGAACGTAATCCGCAATGCGATCCGGTATACGGAGAACGGTACCGAGGTGGAGATCAGGCTGGCTGAGTCGATGAAAAACGGAAGCCGGCAAGTGGAAATCGATGTGAGCGATCGAGGGCCTGGAATCCCGGAGAATCAGCGTGAAGCCATTCTGCGTCCTTTCTATCGTGTGGACTATGCACGCAGCCCGAAGACCGGAGGATTTGGCGTCGGGCTCGCTATCGCGGACCGCGCGGTTCGGCTGCACCACGGGGCCATGTCCGCTGCGAACCGTGAAGGCGGCGGAGCGACCTTTCGGATAACTCTTCCCGCAAGCGAATAGTTACTAGCACTGCTATTCCACTTCGATTTCTGCCCCATTGCCATCGTCGGCCACGACAAATCCGATACTCTGCGGTTCACGGTCGATGTGGACTGGGACTTCCTTGTTCTGAACTACGACCTTTCCAAGTTTTGGCGCCAATCCATAGATCTCCGCATGAACCTCGTGCCACCACGCGGGATAGGTTCCCTCGTGCGGGCCAAGTTTGAGGCGCAGGCCTTGCGCGGTTCGCTCGCAGGTAAATTTCATTTTCAAAAAGGCGCCGTGCTGAAAGGCGTAAGTCTTCCCATCGTCCATGTAAAGCTCACCCGCGCATCGATCGCCAACATAAACGCGCAGCGTGAGCGGTCCCTGCGGAGTGTCGCTGGTGCTCTGAACAATGGGTGCGATGGGCACGATCGATCCAGCATGAACGAATACCGGAAGCTCAGCGAGGGTGGGTGAAACGCGAAGGTAAAGGGGCGCCTTCGTGTTTGCAATTGCAGTTGCATTGGGAGCGGTAGAGGCCAGAAGATCGGCATTAGGAACTTTTTCGCCGGTCCAGTAGTTATACCAATCGGAGGCGGGAAGCTCGACTGAATAGGCATCGAGCGAGTCCGGATAAGGAGGCGGCGCAATGAGCAGATCCGGCCCAAGGAGAAATTCTCCCGTGGCCTGCGGATCGGTGTCGATGGGATGACGATCGGGCGCTGCATCCGGGAATTCCAGAAACAACGGCCGCAGCATAGGCAGCCCGGAGCGCGAAGCTTCTTCGGCGAGCGTGTAGAGATAAGGCATTAGCTGATAGCGAGTCTCGATAAAATGGCGGCGGATTGCTTCGTGCTCCGGCCCTCCGACCCATGGCTCCTGATCGCCGGTTCCCTTTTCAGAATGATCGCGATCGATGGGCTGAAACGCGGCTATTTCGAACCACTTTGTCAATAGTTCCGGTGTTGGCGTTCCGGCAAAGCCGCCTACATCCGCGCCGCTGAATGCGAAGCCGCTCAGCCCAAGATTTTCCAGCATGGGCGTGGCGAGGCGGAGATGGTTCCAGGTACTGCTGTTGTCGCCGGTCCACGTTGCGGCGTAGCGCTGACCTCCTGCGTAAGTTGCCCTGGTAAGGACGAACGGGCGGTTGCTTGGATCGAGTGTGCGCAGGCCGTCGTATGTTGCACGGGAGTTTTGCATTCCGTAGAGGTCGTGTATCTCTGCGTGCGTAGCGGTGCGGGTTGCGAATCCGCACTCATCGATGCGATGGACAACATTTTCAGGGATGGTGAAGGTCGCCGAATCGAATACGGATGGCTCATTCATGTCGTTCCAGAAACCATCGATGCCGTCCCCATGAAGACCGCGATAGAGCGTGCCCCACCATGCACGGGTTTGCTGGCGAGTGAAATCCGGAAAGACACTGGGACCGGGCCAGACTTTGCCGGTGTAGACGGTACCATCCGGATTCTTGACGAAATGGTCGCCTGCCAGGCCAGTGTCAAAGGGGCCGTAGTTGTGTCCTGGAAGATTCGCGATGTGCAGGTCGGTGATGGCGACAACGTGAAAGTTTTCCGCCTTGAGTTGAGCAAGCATTCCGGGAAGATCCGGGAAGGCCGTTGTGTCGACTGTAAAGGGTCGATTTTTCTCCTGGAAATCGATGTCGAGATAAATCGCATCTGCCGGAATCGAATCCGCACGAAGGCGATCAGCGACTTCGAGAACGCGAGACTGCGTGAGGTAGCTATATCGCGATTGCTGAAAGCCGAAAGTCCAGAGAGGCGGCAGCGGAGGAGTTCCCGTGAGCCATGCATATGTTTCCACGACTTGCTTGGGCGACGGGCCGTAGAACAGGTAGTAGTCCAGAGGGCCGGCAGCGGCGCCGAAGGAGTAGATTCCGGCTAACTCCTTGCCGAAATCGAAACTTGTACGCCAGGTATTGTCCATCAAAATGCCGGTTGCGATCGCGGCGCGAAAGGTCATGAAGTAAGGAATGCTTTTGTAGAGTGGATCGGTCGATTCCTGGAAGCGATAAGCGTCCGTATTCCAGAGCGAAAAGGCTTGGTTGCGCCGGTCCAGTGGCCCGGTCTTGTCGCCCAGTCCGAAAAAGTGTTCGTCGGGCGGCATCGTTTTGTAAACGCGAAAAGCATCGCCGTCATATCGAACCGGCCGAGCGTCGCTATCGAGAATACATCCTGCCGAGTCGCGGACTCTAATCTCGAGACTCTTCCTGTCGACTTCGACCGTCAACGCGTGCGTATGAAACCCGAAACGCTCGCTAACGGTATCGATAACAACCGGGACAGAACTGGTACGAGCAGATGGAAGCACAGCCCATGAAGCATCTTCCGGCATGGAGTTGCCATGCGCCATTGTTATGCGCAAGACATCCTCGCGAAGAGCGACGATTCTAAGGCGCAGATCGCTTGTCTGCACATCGATCCCATTGGAAAGCGGAGTCATTACGGCTCTGCGGACAACCGGAAGTAACCCCGTCGCAGACGGCCTGAATTCGGCCCCGGCCACTCGGCATGCGGAGCACAACAGAAGGATGAAGAACAGAACAAGAAACTTCCGATGAAATGAACGATAAAGGCGCATGATGACTCCTGGGATGAGACGATGCCTGTGCTGTGTTTGTGAATGAAAGTGAGCAGGCGAGAGGCTGTTATGGTGCGGGTGCCTGGCCGGGCGGGGATTCCAGGGACGATAGCTCGGGATCTTCAACCAGTTTCACGCCGCGGTCGCGCCGCTGTTCCTTGATCGCCTTCACCTGGTCGATGGCGGCGGATGCATCTTTAACGTCGCCGAGCTGGCGATAGAGCCGCGCAAGCAGATAGTGAATCGAGCCATTCTCGTCGCTTGATTCGCCCATCTTCAATTGATCGATTGCGTCTTTGGTCCGGCCGGTCTCCGCGTAGACCTTGCCGATGAGAGCATGTACGTGAACGAGCGTTTGCGGCTTCACGTTCAGGCACTTCATGAGAAACGGTTCAGCCTCGGCGAACCGGTCCTTATCCACCATTGCCTCCGCCATCACCAGGTTCACCTCAGGATCATCCGGGCTGTGCTTCAGGGCTACGCTCGCGGTTTCTATTGCTTTCTCGATATTGTTATTGCTCAGGTAAGCAGAGGCGAGGCCAAGCATCGCGGCCGGATCACCGGGAGCTTTAACGAGGGCTTTGCTGTATTCGGCCTGCGCATCGTCGAATCTCTGCAACTGCTCGAAGATGTCGCCGAGAAGAACATGGCTTCTGGCCGAGTCCGATTCCAGTCGCTGGAAGCGCGTAAGAGATTGGAGTGCGAGGCGTTCGTTGGCTTGAATCGACCAATAGAGGGCTTCAGCGGAATGCGGCTGCAATGTCTCCAATGCGGCGGCTGCGTTGGAGGCGCGTACATCATCTCCGGCAAAATAAGAGCAGGCTGCGAGGAGCTTGAGTTTGTCCGCGCGCCCTGTAACGACGGCAGGATCGAGCCGCTGCGCACACAGTGTGAATTCTCCCGCCGCATAATACTGTTCCGCGGTTTTATGGTTGACGACGCCCGTTTCCGGTGAGGGCGCTAGACTCCCTTCGCGGCCGCTCATCGTTTCGCCGCCAACGTCCACCGCCTGCCCACTACCGTTGAACGCTGCGAGAAGCGCATCCCGTAGATCCGCCGAAATGGCTGTGCCGGGTTGCGCAAAGTATTCGGCAACGGATGCGCTCGCATCGCTGGAAAGACCGTCAAGCAGAATGGCCGAGTTAGTCGAAACAAATCCGTGATCGCGCGCCCATAACTCGTCGAGTAACTTGACCGCCCGCTCCTTTTCTCCGCTTTCAAGAGCCATGCGCGCAAGGCCGAGGACTGCCATACCGCACTCCGGATTTGCAGTCCGATCAGCGGCAAACTCAGTTGCCGCGCCAACAAGGTCGCGGTGCTTGAGGAGTGCGAGGCCCAATTCCGAATGCAGGCAGGGAGGTTGAGGCTGGACAACAAGCAAGCCGCGATAGAGGGATGCGGCCTCGCTGAATCTCGCCTGCTTTTCCAAGGATTCAGCGTAGAGTGCTCTTGCAAACGGCGAGTCCTTTGAGTCTGTCGACATTTTGCGAGCGTCCGCTTCCACCTGGTTGAGGCGAGCAAGCCCAAGGGCGAACCAGGCAGCGCCAAGCTTGGGGTCAAGCGTGGTTGTGCGTGTGAACTTCTGAGCGGCAAAAGAGAACTTGCCAGTTGCGAAGTATGCGCGCCCCAGCGTGAGCGGCGCCTGCGGATCGGTCTTGTTGAGCTTCTCCGCTTTGATCAGAAACGGGATTGCCTCGGGCGCTCTGCCGGTGCGCAGAGAATCGATGCCTAGAAAAAGATTCGGAACATATAAAGACGGATTGAGATGGTTGGCTTGTTGATAACTGAGAATTGCGGAAGGAATATCACCCGCTTCCTGTTGCATCAGTCCAAGGTTGGCCCATAACTCCGGCATGGCTGGCTCGATTTTCACCGCCTGCTTGTAGGCGTCGACAGCGGCCGTGTAGTCCCTCGCGGCCTGGGCCTGTTGGGCAGCGGCTACGAGGGAATCGAACCTTGCGCCGGTTGCCTGCTGGCCAAGCCCCGGTTCGGGCTTGACCAGCATGGCAAACAGGACAGCGAGCAGCAATTTGCAGCAGTTCTTCACGATTCGATTACCAGTAGAACTTTCCTGCCATCTGAATGGTTCTGGATGGGAAGGCGCTGGTGATTTGCCCGAAGCTGCTTCCGCAACTTGTGCTTGCATTGGGGTCGCAACCGGAGTACCCGGTACCCGACGGCGAGTAAAAGTTTGGATGGTTGAATGTGTTAAACAACTCGGCCCGGAACTGGATGCGCATTGACTCCCGGAAGCGCCAGTTCTTATCGATCGAAGTGTCCCAGTTCTGATAGCGCGGGCCACGCAGATTGGAGAAATAGCGCGGCGTGTTGCCCCATGTGCCGTAGGGTGCGAAGGAGAATGCGCCGGTGTTGAACCACTCGTGAATACTGGGGTTGGAAACGTGAAGATTACCGCTGTAGTCCGGCCGTGGATTGCCGCCGTAGGAGGCTATATCGTTGCCGGAGATGCTGATTGGAATACCCTGTTTGAAGCTGGCGATCTGAGAAACTTCCCATCCGCCAACAATCGCGTCCGCTGCCCGGCCCATTGAAGAACCTATAGTTTTGCCGCGCCCGAAGGGCAGTTGATAGACGTAGTTTGCTACCAGCGCCTGCGGAACATCGCCGCCGTCCACGCTCTTTTCAGCGGCCAGGTTGTAGTTGTTTGCCGGTGAGCTGTTTCCGTTGTACGACCAGGAGTTGTTGCCTTCCACATTGTCAAGGAACTTGGAGTACGTGTAGGAGACCAGCGTTGTCAACCCCTTGCTGACGCGGTGATTGAAAGCGACATCTAGGGCGTTGTAGTCGGAAAAGCCCGCCGGGGAGTCGTTCTCCTGCACGTAGCAGTACTGTGGATAGGGCGAAAGCAGTTGCGATTCTGGGACGGTTGGATCGTTCAAACCGCAAGAGCTGGATTTGATGGCTCCATAGAATGGATTCGGAACCTGGGCATTGAGGGCCGCTGTTCCCATCGACAGATATTGAGGGTTCACCTGGTCCCTGCTGATGTAGGAGGTAATCATGCGCGTGCCGCGGTTGCCGACGTAGTTTACATCGATCTGATCGTTGGGGGTGATGGCATATTGCACTCCCAGCAGCCATTGCTGAACGTAGGGCGATCTGCGGCTTCTGAAGTTGCTGGCGGCATTGTTGCCAACCTGTTGATACTCTCCCAATGAGTTGCCTGAGATCGGATTGTATCCATAGGGCCATGGGTTGCTGGTGGTGACCGCCGGATTCGGATTCAGGCCGCTGTTGAGACTGGAGGAGATGCCTGTCGAAGCGGAGAATCCATCCGAATCGACCTCGAAGCAGCAGGTAATCGCGGGCGGATAGAAGATTCCGTAGCCGCCATGGATTACAGCCTTGGGTATCGCCTGATACGAGAAGCCGAGGCGTGGCGCGAGGTTATCGTAGTTAGGGTTGTAGGTGTCGCGATTGTCCGGTGAGAGGAACTGAAGCGCACCAAGGTAGGGGGTGCCGACCTGGTAGCTGATGGGGTTCAAGACCTCGGGATTGAAGATCGACCCCACGTTATGGCGGTAGGTGACCGGTGTCTGAACCTCATAGCGGAAGCCAAGATTCAGAGTGAACTTGCGGGTGGCTTTCCAGTCATCCTGTACGTAGCCGCCCAGGTAATGGGACGAGACTGCCGGATTGTAGGTGGTTCCCGTCGATCCGCCGCTCAGAGTGCCCAGCAGCATTTGGGCAACTCCATTTCCACTGGCAACGCCGGAAGCATTTTGCGGATCGGGTCCGGATGTGAATCCGCCATTGAATTGCAAGGAAGACTGGAAGAAATTCGCCTGATCGTCTTCCAGTTCCACGCCCGTGAAACCGAAGTTGAACGTGTGCTTCGCTTTCAGCTTGATGAGGTCTGCCGACACGCTGCCGACCGGACCATGGTTGGTGACCGTCTCATTAGTGAGCGGGCCGAGCGGAGACTCGCCGCCAACCGAGACGATGGGAAACTCCGGGCTGTTCTGATACACATAGCTCGGGAGCCCGAGGGTGGTGGTATCGAATCCCCTCGATTGGTTGGTTGAGGTTTCATGCCAAATCTGGACGCCCGATGAGATGTTCATCGTGAATGTGGGGCTGAAGATCTTCGTGAACCCCGCCGCCATGCTCCAGCGGTTGTTCGGCCGGTCATTGCCGGGGCCTGCAGGGTCGCTTCCCCAGTCCTGCGCGGTGCCGGTCTTGAACTCTTTCTTGTAGGAGTAGCGGAAATACATGTTGGTCGAGTCGTTGAAGTTGTGGTCGGCGCGGAGCAGGTATTCATCCGAATTGGCCGGCGCGCTCCCCGAAGCGAACAGGTTGTTGGTGAGGCCGGACGAGGTCGGTTTCGGATAGTAGCTCAGAAGCTTGGCGCCTACTGAGTCCGGAGTGTAGACCTGAAGGTTGGCCAGGACGTTGCCCGGAATGGGATCGCGGATGACGCAATTGGTCGCGCAGTGCCCATTGTTGTTCACCGCGGTCAGTCCGGTTACGGGATCCACCGCGCCTGCGGTGATGGTGCGAGCGCTGCGTGGATTGTAAATCTGTCCCACATAGATGGGACGCCCGAGGTTGTCGAATTGGCCGGTGTTGGCGCCGAGAATCTCGGAGAAATCGCCGCCTTGAAACTTCGTGTCGGGAACGGTGTAGGTATCGGCAGTCGGAGTGGACAGCGTCAGATGCTCGTATAGACCGAAGATAAAGGTCTTCTCCCGCTGCCTGTACAAGCCGGGAATGTAGAATGGTCCCCCTGCCGAAATGCCTGTCTGGTTGCGGCTCAGGCTTTGTTTTGGCGAGTTGTTGTGGTCTGCGAACCAGAGGTTGGCATCCAGCGCATCGTTGCGGTAGAACTCGTAACCCGAGCCATGGAACGTATTCGTTCCCGACTTGGTGACCACGTTCACCACGTTGCCCGTGCTCCATCCATATTGAGCGGTGAAGGAGTTGTTCTGAATCTTGAATTCCTGAACGGAATCGACAGAAGGCACAAAGATGACGGCGCCCCACTCAGGGTCGGTGTCCCAGGAGCCATCGATCATGTAGGCCGAAGTTCCAAAGAAGCCGCCTGCGAAATTGAGGAAGGAGATGTCCTGATCCGCATCGTCGGTACTCGGACCTCCGCCACCCAGCAGCATCTGGCTTTCAGATGAGTTTTCGACGGAGGAGTTGAGAGTGGCAAGCCCGTAGATATTGCGCATGTTGAGAGGCAATTCGACGAGCGTCTTGGCGGGGATGTCTGTGGCGATGTTCGCGTTATCGGTGTTTAACTGCGAGGCGTCGGCAGTTACGGTAACCGACTGCGTTTCAGTTCCAATCGTCAAGGTCACGTTCTGCGTGGCCGAAAGGCCGGGGTTCAGAGTAATGCCGGTCTGCTCATACGCCTTGAAACCCTTGGCTTTGACGGTGAGCGTGTAGTCGGCGGGCGGCAGTTGGCTGAACGAATAGCGGCCGCCTGCGTCCGAGACAAATGTGCGGTTGATGCCTTTTTCCTTGCTCACCAGCGTCACAGTGGCCGAAGGCAGCGCCAATCCTGCGGGATCGGTAACGACGCCGGAGAGCGTTGTGGTTGTTGTTGCAATTTGTGCGTTGATCGACGGGGTGCTGCTCACCCATAAGGCGAGCAGGATGGCGAATCCACCCCAAATCCAAAGAGACCTTGGTCTCCAGCTCCTTTTTGTCTTCAAAGTAAAGCCTCCCTCAGGTTTGCTCCCCGTCGGCCCTGGACTCCTGCCGTGCGGATCGCACGCTTGAGGGAATCCGTAGTGATGGGGGTTTTAAATGCAGACCCTTTCTAGGCTTCCGATTCCGTCGTTGTGAAGGTCCTTACGGAATTGAGCGAAGGGGTCTTTACGGCAAGGGGTGAGAGGGTCTTTACATGTAAGGCGGCCAGCTTATCAGAAAAATTGCAGACGATGGCGTTTTATTATCAAGCACTTATGGAGAGGGGATTGCAAATACGGCCTGTGTGCCGAAATCGGGGTATAATCGGTGCGATTAAGCGGAGCAATCCATGACGGCAGATTTACAAGAGCAAAGCAAGACAGCTCATGCAGAGCCGCGTGGAGAGGAAGTTCGAGAACAGTTGAATCGGCTCTTGGCCAATCCCTTTTTCAGCCATAGCAAGCGTTTCCCCAGCTTTCTCCGTTTCGTGGTCGAACAGACGCTGGCAGGGGAATCGGAGAACATCAAGGAACGCACCCTGGGGATCGAAATATTCGGCAGGGATGCGGAGTACGACACCGCGGCGGATCCAATCGTTCGTGTGACCGCGGCGGAGATTCGCAAGCGGGTGGCCCAGTACTACCAGGACCCGGCACACGAGCGCGAGTTGCGCATCTCTCTGCCTTCGGGTTCCTATATTCCCCAATTTCACTCGCCCAGGGAACCCAACGACACGGTACTGAGAGAGATGGATCTGGTTCCCACGGAAGATAACGCAATCCGCGAAGCCCAGCAACCACCTCACCCCGTGTTCGCCCGCCGCCATTCTCCGCTTGTGCTTGTTATCACCTGCGTGGCGGCAGCGGCGCTCTCAGTGGGCGCAGTCCTGCTATGGCAGGCGGCGCATCGTTCCGCGCTTGATTTCTTCTGGCGACCGGTGCTCGAATCAAAAGATCCGGTCCTGCTCTGCATCGCGGATCAGATGCAGTATTCAAGTATCGTTCTGCGCGATGCCGCTCAGCCCGCCCACCAGGTTTTGTTGAATGACAAGCTGACAGCAATCGTGATGGACGATTTGTACGCGACCGTCAAGGTTGCCGGGGTTCTCGAGTCGGGAGGAAAGCAGTATTCGCTCAAGAGCGAGGGCGCAACCAGCCTCGAAGACCTGCGCAAAGGGCCAACGGTCTTTATTGGTGCTTTCGATAACGCATGGACGCTGCGGTTAACGAACACCCTGCGCTATCACTTCGCGAACAATCCGGAGATGACGAAGATGAGCATCGTGGATAGCCAGGCCCAGTCGCAGACTCAATGGGTTCTCGACCGGTCCGTCCAGATGGCCACAAACAACTATCGCGACTATGCCATCATTGCGCGATTCACTGACACCAATACCGGCAAACTCGAGATCGTCGTTGCGGGCATTGGCCGCGGCGGCACCATCGCTGCCGGCGAGTTTCTGACGGAACCAGCCGAAATGGCGGTGCTCCAGCGCGCCGCGAAAGCAGCCGGCGACAAGAAGAACATGGAAGTCGTGCTAAGCACTCAGATCATCGATGGAGAACCTGGCTCTCCGAAAATGGAAGCCGTGTACTTCTGGTAGACCTGGTTGCAGCTTTCCAACAGTCCGTCACCAGCCTCGCTGCCGACTCGCGCAGGCATGAAACCCTGTCATCACCGATGCTCCAGCTGACTTGCTAACTCGCTATCTCCGCGAAGCGGAGGCTAACTTGCTGAATCTGGTCCAAAATTTTGGAGAACCGTAAAGGCCTGGCAGCCCTGCTCGGGCTGGCTTTTGCGTCTTTTTCGCCCGCTCTGGATCTAAAATTAAGGATACGATCCGGCGTGTGCGGCAGCTGCCGGCAGCCGGGATGATCGAATACAGGAAGGTGACCCATGCCATTGATGAAGACATCGAATCCAGCCTTGAGCGACAATACGTTCCGCGACCTTCCGGGCGTCCAGTACGGCCGAGGCGGTCTGATTGACGCGGCCAACCGCATGACGCTCAGCGGCACGGTGAACAAGACCGGCATTCTGCTGATCTGTGCGCTGGCTACCGCGGCATGGACCTGGCACTCGTTTATTCAGTCGCACGACATCGCGGATGTGATGCCTCTGATGCTGGTCGGCATGTTTGGCGGATTGATTTTTGGCTTGGTCACTTCCTTCAAAAAGGAGTGGGCTCCCGTGACAGCTCCAATCTACGCGCTGCTGGAGGGCCTGCTTCTGGGCGGTTTGTCGGCTGTCATGGACCTGCGCTATCCGGGCATCGGGATTCAGGCAGTGAGCTTGACGTTTGGCACACTTTTCGTGCTTTTGATCGCGTACCAGTCCGGCCTGATCAAGGTGACGCAGAAGTTCCGCCTCGGCGTAATCGCCGCAACCGGGGGCATCTTCTTCTTCTACCTGGCGCAAATGCTGCTCGGATTCTTCGGAATCCGGTTCTATTCGATCAACGGCTCAGGGGTCATTGGCATCGGATTCAGCCTGATCGTGGTGGCTGTCGCAGCCCTCAACCTGGTGCTCGATTTCGATTTCATCGAACAGGGCGTGCAGGCCGGCGCTCCCAAGTACATGGAGTGGTATGGCGCCTTCGGCATCATGGTGACGCTGGTCTGGCTATACATCGAGATCCTGCGCCTGCTCTCCAAAATGCGTAGCCGGAACTAAGAACCTGTATAAAAATTCCTGCTGCTTTGAAAGGGCGCGACTTCAGTCGTGCCGCAAGTGGCTGAAAACATGAGAGGGTTTTACAGGCTGCGGAAAAACTCGTCTGGGCGGTAGGCCGGGGATTTATCCCCGGCACAAGGCCAATAGAATCATTGTCGGCTTTAGCCGCGGAGGTATGTTTTCCGCATATTTCGCCCCAAATTCGGAGTCTTTCCGCAGCCTGTTTAGCCCCTGAGGGACGGGTTTTACAGCTTATCGCCCATCACGGAACAGTTTTCAGACAGCTTCTAAGGCTCTCCCGCGGATAAGCTGCCCCTCAAAGCGTGTCCGCAAACCGAATGGTGCCCAGAAAAGGTGTGAGGTTCATGGTTTTCCACAGGCAGGGAGCGGAACTCCCCGCTTTGAACCAAATCATGCACTATTTATCCACGTATTTTTTTGTTGCAACGGTAGTAAGAGTCTGATTATCCACGCATACTCTTGGCATAATCGCAGCAAGAGCGGTTCCTCCGCAACTGTTCCAACAGCCGGGTCCAGGGCTTGACGCAAGCATTGAAGGCCCTGGATTTGGTTCAGAACACGAGTTCAAGCCCTCGGACCATGCAGGACCGTACAGGAAAGTGCGGGGGTGGGAGTACTCAAGAGTGAGCAGCTATAGCCGTCAGGATGTCTTGCGAATTTTCGAGATCAGTTCCCATCAGTTGCAAGGGTGGGAACGAGCCGGCCTCATTCCCCAACAGCAGACTTACACCTTCCAGGACCTTGGCCAGTTGCGGACGCTGCGCGCCTTGCGCGAAGAAGATGTGTCTGCGGCTTCCATTCGGCACTCGATCGTGGCCATGAAGGCCGTGTCTGGAATGGCCAACCCTCTTCTGGAGGCGTGCCTGGTGCGTACCGGGACGCGGCTCGCCTTCCGCCATTGCGGTGCGATCGTGGACCCCATTCGACGCCAGCTTCTATTCGACTTCGAGCGCCTGGACAAGATGGAACGTAATGGCCGGGCGGGCCGTTTGCAGAAGCCTTCGACCGGGTTCGAGCCTTGCCCGATTCGCCGCCCTGCCACAGCCAGTCCGCGTGGGGTACATGACCGCTTTCTGGCCGCCGTCCAGGCTGAGGAAGCGGGCGAAAAAAGGCGCGCCATTGCCCTCTACGAGGAGATCCTGGAGATCGACCCAGGATACGCGGCTGCCTATATCAACCTGGGGACTATCAATTTCCACCTGCGGCAATATGACCGCTCCGAGGAACTTTACCGCCGCGCAACCGTGGTCGATCCCAACTACGTGCTCGCTTTCTTCGACCTCGGCAACGTGCTGGACGAGTTGCAGCGCCCCGATGAATCCATTGCCGCATACCGCCAGGCGGTTTCGCTGTCGCCGCGTTATGCCGATGCCCACTACAACCTGGCCCTGGCCTACGAGCGCAAAGGTGAGCGCAGGAACGCACTCCGCCACTGGCACGCCTATATCAAGCTGGACAACTCCGGCCCCTGGGCCGACCATGCGCGCGGCCAGATTCGCAAACTCCTGAGCCACGAAAAACTCTCCATCGCCCGCCGCGCAACGGGATACGTTCCACCCGGCAAAGGGATTGCGGCACTGGAACTCGTTCCAAGAATTGATTTGAATGCGGCTCTTCAGACCCTGTCTCCGATGCCCAATTCGAAAATTAGCCTGTCATCCTGAGCGAAGCGTACTTCAGCGGAGTCGAAGGACCTGCTTTTGGGGCACATCAAGTGCCTGAGACCCTGTTTCCGAGAAATGCAACGAACTTCAGATTCACCATACCGGCGCGTCTGATCAAATTTAATTCACAACCGGCACTCGATTGTTCTATACAGAACTGTGGCCGGAGGGACAACTCCCCGCTCTCCGTTCAAATCTAAGCATTCAAGGAGAAACTATGACCCGAGGCAGGTTCCTTGCATTTTCAGTTCTTGCGATTGCGCTGTTAAGCTGTGCATCTCTGGGCCCCGCCCAGGTTGCCGTCAGCGTTGGTGTGGCTCCGGTGTGCCCTTATGGGTACTTTGATTACGCTCCGTATGACTGTTCGCCCTATGGCTACTATGGCCCCGACTGGTTTGTCGGCGGGGTATTTCTCGGCGCTGGCCCATGGTTCCATGGCCACCACGGCTTCTACGGCCACGTCGACAACCGCTTCGATCCGCATCACGGTTACGCAGGGCCGCTTCCAGGGCGCGGAGAGGAACGGTTCAACCACTTCCATGGGAATGAGGCCCGCGACGGGCAAGGCCACGTAGGCGACGCCGGCCATGATGCAGGCAGAGAGCATGCCCTCCCAGGATTCCGCGGCGGTGGGGGCGGCCGGAGACGCTAGATCCAGATTCAAGAATCTCAGAACACAATGAGAGAGGGCGCCATGAGCGCCTTTTCTCATTTTTTGCCGACGTTTGCAGATTAATTAGCACGAAACGCGCACAATCGATTAATGACCTCCAACAGATCCGAAATCTCTAACCTCGCGGTTCATTCCACCCATGACCAGACCGGTGATGATTTACCCCACCCCTCCCCCCTTTTCCTCCCACACGCATGAAAGCAATGAAGTTACGTCGAAAAAAGCCAAAATGACCTGCCAAAACAAACAACTTACGTCTCGGAGCTCGTCCGAAAAACACCGGTTTGCACTGAAAATGAAGCGGTCTTCGGCATGCAGTTAGCCCCTTTTGATAAACTCCGATGCCGGAGGCATTTCCCTTTTGGCCCATAACACTCAACCGCCCCTGACCCAGCTCTCTGAGGAAGAGAATCTGTTCTTCACGACCGTGCGGCAGTTTGCCGAAGAAAAAATCGGCCCGCACGTGCAGCAAATGGACTCTGACCAGCACTTCACCGCCGGGCTTGTGGAGCAGCTCTTCGACCTGGGCATCATGGGGATTGAGGTTCCTGAAGAGCTCGGTGGAGCTGGAGGCACATTTTTTGACGCCGTGCTGGCTATCGAGGCCATTTCCACCGTGGACCCGGCCGTTGCCGTGCTGGTGGACGTACACAACACGCTGGTCATCAATGCGCTGCGTCGCTGGGCGAGCTCTGAGCAGCAAAAGCAATGGCTCCCCAAGCTGGCTACCGGCACAGTCGGCGCCTATGCATTGAGCGAGGCCGGCTCCGGTTCAGATGCGTTTGCGCTTCAGACGCGCGCCGAGGCTGTTGCGGGCGGCTTCCGCCTCAACGGACGCAAGCTGTGGATCTCCAATGCGCGCGAGGCCGGTCTGTTTATTGTTTTCGCCACGCTTGACCCGGCGGCAGGCTACCGCGGCATCACAGCCTTCCTGGTCGAGAAGGACACACCGGGCTTCACCGTCGGCCGCAAGGAAGACAAGCTCGGCATTCGCGCCAGCAGCACGTGTGAATTGATTTTCGACGGCTGCCAGGTCCCGCAGGAATCCCTGCTTGGGGAGCCGGGCAAGGGCTACAAGATAGCCATCGAGACGCTGAACGAGGGCCGCATTGGAATAGGCGCGCAGATGCTGGGCCTGGCCGAGGGAGCCTGGGGACACGCGGTCAAATATGCAAAAGAGCGCCGCCAGTTCGGCCGTCCAATCGCCGATTTCCAGGCCGTGCAGTTCACTCTCGCCCAGATGGCGACCGACATTGAGGCAGCCAAGCTGATGGTCTACAACGCCGCCCGCTTGAAGGACGCCGGACAGCCGTATATGCAGGAAGCGGCCATGACCAAGTTGTTCGCCTCGCAAGTAGCGGAGCGCGTCGCCAGCCAGTGCGTCGAGGTTTTCGGCGGCAATGGCTTTGTGCGCGATTATCCAGCCGAAAAGTACTACCGGGACGCCAAAGTAGGCAAAATCTACGAGGGGACATCGAACATGCAGCTAGCGACGATTGCCAAATCGATATTGGGCGGCATCTAGTCCCCTGTCTCCAACGTCCATATGAAAGACAGACCTGTCATCAATCTGGGGAACCAGGAAAAACCCGGAAGAAACCAAAGTGCGGTATGCTGGAAGAGCGCGCCCGTAGCTCAGCTGGATAGAGCGAACGCCTCCGGAGCGTTAGGTCGGGAGTTCGAATCTCTCCGGGCGCACCATATAGCCTATTTATTCTCATTTCATAAAGCGAATAAAATCAATAGATTATCCATTTCCCAGTTTCGCCGTTCGATGACACCACGGGTTACCACTGGAATCGGGTCAAGAGGATTTAATCGAATCAATCCTGGAACTCCTGTAGAATCTGTTCACTGTCAGGAATCAAAATGGCCGCTACTTCTATTGAATCGATTGAGGACCTGCTCCGCCGTTGCGCTGTCTCTTCTGGCGATCTCTCAGCCTGGGAGGAGTTTGTGCGAAGATTTCATCGCCTTATTGCGAAGGTGGTGTTGCGCACCTCAGCCAAATTCGGTGGAGTATCCGCGGGCGTTGTCGATGACCTGATCCAGGAAACGTACCTGAAGTGCTGCGCCGACAACTTTCGTATCCTGATTGACTTCGAGCATCGCCATCCAGACGCATTCGTCGGATTCCTGCAGGTCCTGGCAGCCAACGTGGCGCGCGATTATTTCAAGTCCGCCTATTCGCAGAAGCGCGGTGCGAATCAGGTGGAAAGCATTTCAGAGGACTTCACGCCATCTGCCGTTGTGGATGGAGCAGGCAGTCCAGGATCGATTGAGCGCGGCATCTTGATCAATGAAGTGCGGAGCCACCTGGAGCTCTGCATCGAAGGCCGCGACAAGGACCGAAACAGGCGGATCTTCTGGCTTTATTATCGCGCTGGGCTTTCTGCCGCTGCCATTTCAGTTCTGCCGGGAATTGGTCTCACCACAAAAGGTGTCGAAAGCCTCATCCTGCGCATGACCAGAGAGGTGCGAGAACGAATGCTTGCCCCGAAACCGGTCCCACGTCGATCGAAACGGAATGCCGGTGAAGGGATTTTATCCGCACATTCGTTTTAGGAAAGGAGAAGCAGATTTGGAGCAACATTTAAACGCCGACCAGATCGATGAACTTCTCCGGCCTCCACGGGGTTTGCAAACGGGATCGGATTCAGATCGAGGACCCCTTGAGGACGTGTGCGCACATCTGCGTAGTTGTAAAAGCTGCGAGCAGCAAATCATGGATCGGAAGAAAGCGATGGAGCAATTGGCTCTACTCAAATTCGATGCAGCTGTATCACCAGGCCCGCAATGTCCTCCGGGCGATGTGTGGATGGAGGTCGCGGCAGGAATTGCGAGTTCGGCCTCAGACAAGTATCTGAGCCACGCGAGTGAATGTGACCACTGTGGACGATTGCTGAACCAGGCTGCGGAAGACTTCATAGAAGAGTTGAGCCCCGGGGAAGAAGCTCAGATCGCCAATTTGACGAGTTCGACACCCGGCTGGCAAACAAGACTGGCAACAAAGCTCAGCGATACCCAGGTATTTACACCAAAGATACCCGCTGCGAGGCACAGTTGGCTCCCCTCAATCGTGGGCCCTTTAACGCCTTCACGTCTGGCCCTTGCCGTGGCGCTTGCTGGACTCGTAGTGCTTGGCATTCGGGATTATTCGTTGCAGGCACATTTGTCATCCCAGTCCCTGCAGGCAACTGCCGATGTTCAGCGGCTTGAGCAGGATGTTCTTCAACAGAAGACTCAGATCGCGGATTTGACAGCGCAAGTAAGCAGGCCTGTCCCGGCGTCGGCGCACGCTGCTTCGCAACCGCCCGAGGAGAGAGCAATTGCTTCTCTCGTTCTCGACGCGGGCCTCACCAGAGGCGCAGGAGAAATGAAACGCCTCTCCGTTCCTTTGGGCACTGACCTGGTCAGGATTACGCTGCATGTGACCGATCGCCCTGACGGTGTGGTGCGCGAAGAACTGCTCAATTTTGACAGGCAGAAAATCTGGTCGCAGGAACTCAAGGCATCCGCTGCCGAGACGAAGAGCGGAAGTCTCATGCTTCTTGTCCCCGCGTACCTGTTGACGCCGGACGACTACCTGATTAGACTGAGCCGCGAAACTCCAGACAAACCTGAGGAAGTTGCAACCTATTCTTTCCGGGTACCCCGATAAACGCAGCGTCTCACGAACTGGACATGTGTAGATGGCGCAAACGGCCAAACGCGAGTGGACCATCCTGCTCTACAGCATGGCGGATCAAAACAAGTTGAGAGGGTTCGCGAACGACACACTCCTGGATATCAGCCGGGCATCCCGGGACTGTGGAGTCAAAACTGTCGCTCAAGTGACCTTTCATTCCTCCGTCGTTCACCCGATTCGCAGATACGACTTTGAGGAAAGAGTGTCGTCAAACAGAAAGACAGACGTTCAGAACAGGCTGCAGTTTGTTCCACGCAAAAACATAGACCCGCGGCGAAATCTGGTGGAATTTCTCAGGTGGGGACAGCGTACTTACCCGGCAAAACGCTACTGCGTCGTCATTCAAGGGCATGCATGGGGGGTGGATTACGACGTCACACCTCGCGTCAGGGCGCAAGAGAAGCGTCACAATAGCCGGCACGAACGCTATCACCTGATTCTTGGAAGCCCCGGATCAAAGAGTCACCTAAGCAACAAGCAACTGCAAGCCGCCCTCACCAGCGCATCCGCCCAGGGTAAATTCCATCTGCTGGGATTGGACTCGTGCGTGATGGGCATGGCAGAAATTCTCTATGAGTTGCATGAATGCGCGGAATATACCGTGGCCCCCGAGGGTCTCGGCCCCATCCATGGATGGCCGTTCTATCCGATCCTGACCGAGCTGAATCGAAAGCCTTCAATGAAGGGTGCGGCGCTTGGAACCTTGGTCTTGCGCAAATACGCGGATAAGTATCGAGAGTCGGGAGGGAACGTAAAACTCACCATCGCGCTCTGCTCGCTGCGCTATTCCAATGAACTTATGAAAGCAATGCAAGCGCTGGTTCGGTCCTTGCGAAAAGGACTGGAGGACGCAGCAATCCGCTCCGCGATTGTAAGTGCCCGCCTGCGGTGTCAGTTTATCCGCATTCCGACCTATATCGATCTCCATCACTTGTGCAGCCAATTGAAACGCGAACCATCGGTTCACACGAATTCTCCTCTCTTCAATGCATGCAGCAGAGTTGAAAAGGTCCTGAAAGGGAGATTTGTGGAGAGGGTAGCCCTGAAACGAGGAAGGACCGACGCCTTCGGGCTCTCAATCTATTTCCCAAAATGGCGAATTGGAGGGAAAGAGCGTGCCTCCAAATGGGAGAAACTGCCGTGGACAGACCCCATGGCTACTCCAAGCACACTTGCGGAAGGCGTCGCCAAGATTGAAACCGCATATACCGACCATGAATTTGCGCAACGGTCCGGTTGGAAAGAGTTTCTTGTGGAGTTTCTCAAAGCCCGGCTTGTTGCCTGATGTGCCAGGCTGGGAGCAGAATATTCAGCGCAGTTGTAGATGTCAGATTGATTACGAAAGAGGATGATCCAAATGCCAAAAAAACCTGCCGCTTCCGCCAGCGCCACTCAGCCGGCCCAACCGCCAATTTCGGTCGGAAAGGACTGGCCCATCGTGTTGAACCATCTCCACTCGCTTGCCGCATTGCCTTGGACCCCCGAAACATCCAGTGCTCTGGGCCAAATTGTGGCCAATCTCCAAGGGCCCTTCCACGGCCCCCACGGCAGGAAGCGCACGCCTAAGCCCAAGAGCTCAGGAAAGGCCAAGTAAGCATTCATCGATCGATCCGGTTAATCTTTAATGGATGACACGGTTCGATTCTGATGGTTACAGTCCATCCCGGCGCGCAGGTCTATCCAGTCCGGTTGCGCCCGTGGCGCTGCTGTTCGCGTGTTCGGCCTTGTGCGCCGCCGCACAGGCCCGCACTTTGCCTGGTGAGAGCCTCGAAAACGCGGCTCCCGAGCTGCATCTGTCTCAGCCGGAGACACAAAGTGTGAGCGTAGGCGCTGCTCTCCACTATTGGTTCCATGCCGAGCGCGAGTCGGTTTTCAAGCTTGCCGTCCAGCAGCACGACATGGGACTTCGGGTTACCATAGTCCGGCCGGATGGCACCAGGCTCCTCGAACGATTGACGCCCATTACCGCAGCCACATCGATCGCGGCCGTGGCGAATCTCGCGGGGACGTATTCGGTCTCGGTAACTCCCCAGCAGACAGACGAACGCTCCCGACAGTTCTCCATTTGCCTGGAGGAGATCGGTCGCCGGAACCTGCGCGGGTCCGCTGAATTGTCCGCGAGCACCGCGCTCGAAGCCGGCGACCGGCTTTCCGCCCAATGGACGCTTTCGAGCCTGGACGAGGCTCTTGAGCGCTATCGATACGCAGAGAAAGAGTGGCGTCGGGCCGGCGATCTGGAGGAGGCATCCAGTGCTCTGGTTCGGCAGGGCGACGCTAATGCGATTCGAGGGCAGTACAAAGCGGCATTGTCGTCCTATCAGGCTGCCCTGCAACTGGTTTCCGGGGGGTCTCGCGTCGATCGAAAGGTCGACATTCTCAATGCCATGGCCGCTCTCGCATTGGCCTCCCTCGATCTCGAAGAAGCAAAGAAAGACGCGAATGCTGCGAATGATCTAAGCATTTCGATTTCCTACGATGAAGGGCGCGGGCGGGCGTTAACAGGAATGGGCGGCGTTGAGTTCTTTCGCACCAACAGTGCGGCTGCCCAATCGTATCTGGATCAGGCAATGTCGATATGGGCACATACACCCGACAGGCAGGGCGAAGTGTTCACGCTTATCAACCTGAGTTACATAAGCGCATCGAAGTCGGATCATGCTTCGGCCTATGAGTATCTGACCCGTGCACTAAGAATCGCGAAATCCATCGATGATGAATTTGCCGAGGCTAGCGCCGTTTTATTTATTGGGAATTATTACGTTCGCGTTGATGAATTGGCGCAGGCTCGCGATAGCTTCAATGCCTCTTTGAATCTTGTTGCAAAGATGGGAAGCGTGAATCTTGAGGCGATCGTCCTGGATGACTTTGGGTATTATCTCGAAAACCTTGGAGATCCGGGCAGTTACGACGTTTATAAGAGAGCCGCTCTTCTGGCCGAACGCGCCAACCATCCTCTCATGTACGCGATCATTCTGAGCGATCTGAGCCGCGCGGCGATAGCTAATGGCAAGGCTTCCGAGGCATTGCGATATTCGGAAACCGAGCACCAATTAGCGCTGGGTTTGCGTGACGCTCTGTTGATCTCGCAGTCCTTGCGAGACACTGGCGAAGCATATATGGCTGCCGGAAACGTGAATTTGGCACTGAAGTATTTCACCGATGGCTTGGATCCGAAGTTGCTCGGTGCCAATTCAGCCCAGCGAGCAAATACCGAAATTGAAATCGCACGCGCGCTGGAGCGTCTTGGGCGCGCCCCTGAGGCGTCGGACGCGTACCGGGAGGCCGCTTCGCTCAGTCATTCGATTGCTTCGATGAGGGCTGAAGCCGATGCGCGGTATCACATTGCGCGCCTCGATACTGCGGAAGGACGGCTCGATTCAGCTCTGCCCGAGATAGAGCGGTCCGTCTCTCTTGTCGAGTCTCTGAGAACAAAAGTCAGCGCAGACGATACACGGATCCTGTGGTTCGCTTCGTTCCATTCGATCTATACGCTCTACATCGATGTATTGATGCAGCTTTCATCGCAAAAAAGTAACGGCGATATGGCCCGCCAGGGCTTCAGGATCGCCGAACAAAGCATTGCGAGGTCGTTTGTTGAGCTGCTGCACGGAGCCCAGGTCGACCAAGGGGACAGCCAGGACCTGGCCCGTGAGGACGCGTCGGTGCGCCGCTTGCTTGCCGAAAAGAAGGCGGAAGAAAACAGGCTGCTGGGCGCCTCGATCGGCACCGAAGCCGTACACAAAGTCGCCTTGGAGATATCCGACTTGCACGATCGGGCGGTCGAGATCGAATCGCAGCTTCAAGGAAACAACCCGGAATACTTTCAGATGCAAATTGAACCGCTTGCCGTTGACAAGGTTCAGTCGTTGATCGGGGATGAGGATATAGTCCTTGAGTATTCCCTCGGCTCCAGTCATAGCTATCTGTGGGCAATCAGCAGAACAGGGTTTTCGAGTTACGCGCTGCCACCCGAGGGTGAGATTGAGGCCGTTGTGCGGCGGTTCCGGCGGGCTGTCGTTTCTCCCGGGCTTCAGCCGGGGCAAAAAGCGAGCCCTTCAACGGGAGACAAAGAAAACGAAGAGGGTCTTGCCCTGGAACTCGGACGCACGCTGCTTGCGCCGGTTCCGGATCTGGATCGATTCAAGCGCATTGTCGTGGTGGCGGATGGTGCTTTGCAGTACTTGCCATTCGGGGTCCTGATTACAAAGCCGCGCAACCACGATTCGGCAGCGGAAATGGAGCGCCTTGCCGACGATCATGAGATTACGAATCTCCCATCGATGACAGCACTTTCAGTTTTGCGAAGCCGTCGTAATCCGAATGGACGGCCGACGAAGGGGCTGTTGCTGTTTGCCGATCCGGTTTTTGAGAGCGACGATCCCAGAATCGAAAGGATCGAACCTGCGTACGACAAGAGTCCGCAAAGATCCTCCTCGGCGAATAAGGAGGTCGCGACGGGCGCTGCAGGGTACGGCTCAAATACGGCCCGGCACTTTCCGCGGCTTCCAGGATCCCGCCAGGAAGCAGCGGCAATCGCAGAGATTGCTCCCAAACAGAGTGCCGAGATCCTGCTCGGGTTCGATGCGAACCGCAGCCGGGCAGAAAACCAGGATCTGCAGAATTACCGCTTCATCCACTTTGCCACTCACAGTGTATTTGACGACGAGCACCCGGAATCTTCCGGGGTGATCCTGTCCCTGTTCAATCGTGATGGCAGCCCTGAGGACGGATATCTTCGACTTAGGGATATCTATGGTTTGAAGCTGTCTGCCGACGTGGTGGTATTGAGTGCCTGCGATACTGCTCTGGGAAAGATCATAAAAGGAGAGGGAATTGTGGGTCTTACCAGGGGCTTCATTTACGCGGGCGCGCCACGGGTTGTTGCGACTTTGTGGCGTGTGGACGACGATGCGACCAGCGAGTTTATGAAGTGGTTTTATATCGGAATCTTTCAAAAACAGGAGTCTCCAGTGGCGGCCCTTCGGGAGGCGCAGCTCGATATGCGCAAACAGGCGCGCTGGCGGTCTCCCTACTACTGGGGAGGCTTCGTGATTGAAGGGGAGTGGCGTTCAACGAACAACAGTGCCAGTGAGGTTTCCAAGTAATCGCCCTTCGCTCGGCCGATTCCACCAATACAGTTCCGTGCCCCGTTCTTGCGATTTCTTTCTATCGCAAGAGCGGGAAACCTCAGCCCTCAACCAGCCTTGCCGGTATCCCGTTGCTCGCGGATCTCTTCCATTACCGACTGGATAAGGGCCTTGGCGCCTTCCATACCGGCGAGAACGGCTTGCAGATCGAGGGCTGGCTTCGAAGGGTTGCGGGTGGAGGCGCAATAGACGCCATGCTGGCCGACCATGATCAGGGAGTCGGTAAGAAGGTCAAGGGCTACGGCCAGGCGGCCTCGCTCGACGCCCATCATGAACTCGTGGTGTTCAAGCTCTGCACGCTTTTCGTCGAATACATTCATATTTCAAGCGTACGCGAAGAGGGCGGGAATTGGGGTTATGATGGTGCAGCGAGACGCTATGCCTCCCACCGAAAACGACGCGACAATTGCCAACAATGAGGTCTGGCCGGCTCTGCCCCAGGCCGCGTGGAGCGACACCTGCGCCACATTGCAGCTTTGGATACAGATGGTCGGCAAGATCCGGCTGGCGCTTACTCCGCCGATCAATCACTGCTGGAATGTGACCCTTTACCCTACGGTCCGCGGGCTAACCACGCAACCGATGCCGCACGGCACGCGGATTCTTCAGATTGATTTCGATTTTATTGACCACTTGTTGGTGGTGGAGACCAGCGAAGGCGCGCGCCGGACCATTCCGCTGAAGCCGATGACAGTTGCGGCGTTTTACGAGCAGTTGATGGCCGCGCTCAACGGCCTTGGCACTCCGGTGCACATCTGGAAGATGCCATGCGAAGTTGCGGAGCCGATTGCATTCGACACGGATCAGGTGCATCGGGCTTATGATCCGGAGTTCGCACAGCGATTCTGGCGCATTTTGCTGCAAGCGACGCGGGTGGTCACAGTTTTTCGCGCCCGCTTCATTGGGAAGGTGAGTCTGGCGCACCTATTCTGGGGAGCGATGGACCTGGCCTGCACGCGGTTTTCGGGACGCACAGCGCCGGAGCACCCAAGCATGCCTGGCCTGCCGGATCGAGTGACTCGCGATGCCTATTCGCACGAAGTGAGCAGTTGCGGATTCTGGCCCGGCGCACCCGGCATTGAGCCGTTCTTTTACAGCTATGCATACCCGGAACCGCCCGGCTACGCGCAGTATCCCATTGCGCCGGCGCAGGCGGGATTCAACGCGGCGTTCGGGGAGTTCGTGCTGCCGTATGAAGCGATGCGTCAATCGGCAGACCCCGATGACGCTTTGCTGCAGTTCCTGCAGAGTACATACGAGGCTGCTGCGAATTGCGCTCATTGGGATCGGCAAACTCTCGAAGCCAACCCTTCGCATGAGGCGTAAGTTGTTTGTTTTGGCAGGTCATTTCGGCTTTTTTAGGCGTAACGTTATTGTTTTCATGCGCATGGAAGGAAAAGGGGGGAGGGGTGGGGTAAATCATCCAGGCCGTTCGCGGTCTCAGGGCATTGCGGTATTTGTTGTGCTGTGGAGGCCATTGAGTCGATTATCCCCCTTTTCACGAAATAGACTGCAAACTCCGGGAAGATTTCGTAGATTTATTTTGTCTGCTTTTTCATGCGATTGCCTGAGTTGGAACCGGTTCATTCCAAAAGGATTGGTTGACGCCGCCTATTGGGCGTGGACGAAGTAGATCACTCCGTCATGGTCGTCCGTTAGCAGGAATGCGTCAGGGCCGGTGCGCAGAATGCCGCAGGGACGGCCTTTGACCCTTCCGTTCACGAGGAAGCCGGTGATGAAGTCCTGGGGCCGATGGTTGGCGGCGTTGAAGCGGACTACCCTATATCCGGTGCCGATGGCCGGATGGCTTGCGCCGTGGAGTGCAACTAGAAACGAATCGGCAAGCGTGGGGTTGGCGGAGTCGAAGTACTCAAGACCAAGCGGGGAACTGTGTGCGGCGAATGTGGTGTAGGCCGCGGGAATCTTTGAGCAGTCGAACTGCGGCGGAGGCGGTCCGGCCGGCGGCGCGGGAACAATGTGGTCCGTGGGTTTGGGATCGGAGATGAAGTGGTCGGCGTGGGGCAGGCCGTGATCGAAATAGCAGGTCGGCCAACCGTAATTGGAGCCCGATGGAACCGGGTGGGCATCGCTGTCCAATTCAAAGAACGTGTCTTCTGGGTCGTGGTTTCCCAAGTGATCCGCGCCCATATTGGTCGCGAAGAGGGCGCCGCCGTCGATGGATGGGATGTATTCCATTCCAACGGCATTGCGCAGGCCGCGAGCCACAATCTCCTGATGCGAGCCGTCGGGGTCCATGACCGTGAGTGTGGCGCGGACTTCTTCTTTCTCACGGCAGGCATTGCAGGAGCTGCCGACAGTTACATAGAGGCGAGTCTTGCCATGCAGGGTTGCGAAGGCGACGGTGCGAGTTAGATGCCAGCCGCCGTACTTATAGTTGAGGCCATAGTCGGGATAAGTCGCGAGTGTCTGGGGCGGGCCGGAAGGGGCGTTGTCGCCGGCGTTGTACTTATAACGGAGAAGCTTGTCCGTCAGCGGAAGATAGAGCCAGGACTGACCGGGCTTTCCATCCTGCGCCGGCTCGGTATAGAAGGCTAGATTGTTCGGGTTGCGGAGATGGTCGAGATAGGTCGTGACCTTGGCAAACTTCCCGTTTTTTTCATTCCAGCCGTCGAGGATATAGACCTTGCCGAGCGTATTGTCGCCGAGGTCGTGCATGTCTGTAACGAAGATGCGGTTGTCGGGCGATTTTGCCATGAAGCGAACACGCTTCAGGCCTTCAACGGCGACGTCGATGGTGAAGTTCGCGGGGAGTTTGAGGACGAGCGACTTGCCGTTGGCGAGATGAATGGGATGCGACAGTGGTTGCTGCGCCGGAAGGCCGACAGTGGACACGAGAGCGGCACAAAAAGCAGCGCCTATGAAAGACATTCTTGCCAACAAATTCATTGCTCTTAGGATGCGAAATATCGCCAAAGGGAAATTGGTGGTTGAGAGAGTTAGACAGCACAAGAGTCGATTCGGTTAGTTTTTGGATTGAACGTTGTTATGCGGCTTTGACACTTCGAGAATACTCCAACCGGGAGATTTGGGCGGCGTGGTGCTTCCATCCCCGGCACCCTCGGCACGGTCTAGAGATCTCACGGGGACCGGCGCCACCCGCTGGCTTTGACACTGCGAGGATACCCCAACCGGGAGGTTTGGGCGGCGTGGCGCTTCCATCCCCGGTCCCCAAAAGCTAGGGACCGGGGGCACCCTCGGCATGGTCTGGAGGTCTCACGGGGACCGGCGCCACCCGCCAACAGTTACCAAGTACCACACCCCAGCTACTCCGCCTCCACCGGGAGTGAAACGCGAGCCTCGCTAAGCGAGGGGAGAGTGATGCGGTCCGCAGTGGAACCCCGGAGGTTGCGCAGAATGCGCTGTCCGTCGCTGGACGGAATAGGTAGTAGATTCACGATGCACAGGATCAGGTTGTAGAGTGCAAGTTGATTCCCGATGACTGGCAAATAGTATGAAGGAAAAGCCAGGCATAGATTCATCAAGGGCCCGGAAAAGGAAATGAGGATCTCCGTGCGGCGCCTGCCGGAGTGAGCCCTGCGGTTGTAGGCGCCGCGCCCGCAGAGCCCGAACTCGCGTACCGGAACACCGAGCGCGACCGCGGTAAGCATGTGCCCCACCTCGTGCAAAAGCAGGCAAAGGATCACCAGCGCACCTTCGACAGCGCCGGGTCGCCAGCCCAACAGTGCAATGCCCAGGAGGATGCACAACGCAAGCAAAACCCACCCAGTGCCATGCATTCGAAATGGAATCAGGAATTTCCGCATGCCGCCACGCTCAATCAATAGTATGATGCATGATTTTGGTCTTGTCTTCATGCATTCGGGTGGGCACCCAGACTTCCTTTTCGTCAATATCCATCTGGACGGGCAGGCCCTTTGTGTATGGAGCCTGAGCGCGGCGGAGGCGCGGCGCGGCCTGGTTGTGACGGATTAGCTAGTGTCACAACCGGGCGACCCGGGTTTCACCGTCACTCCGACAATGTACCTATGATGCGAACTGGAATTCTTGCTAAATGGATGGGAGCGATGCTGCTTTGTCTATGGGCCGCACCAATGATTGCGGGCACGCTCACACGGCACTGGAGCGAGATAGACGGGCTGCGGCTTTCGAACGCTACCGTCGTCACCAGGGACGGCCGTCGCTTTCGAGGCCATCTCGTCGTCACTCAAACGGGGGTGGTTGTCATTCATCACGGAACGTATGAAAAATGGCTTACAACAGCGAACTCGCCCGAGGTTCCAAAA
>Ga0182016_10001082_pt1 | contig 33346 bp, 25 predicted proteins | sample 712S2MmetaG_FD_120491 | JGI IMG/M metagenome (GOLD analysis project Ga0182016, IMG submission 120491) | Permafrost microbial communities from Stordalen Mire, Sweden - 712S2M metaG | ecosystem: Environmental > Terrestrial > Soil > Wetlands > Permafrost | place: Sweden: Stordalen | collected...
ATTGTCGGTGATCCCCGCGCAATATGCGCCTTTGCGCGCGGCCTGCTCCAGCGCGTCCACCGTCGCGCTCAACCCCCGCCCGAAAGTAATGGCGATAACCACGTCAGACTTCTCAATGGAGCGCGTGCGGTGCACCATTGTGCCCGGCGTCAGCGCATTGACTACGTTGAACCCGATCATCGTGAGCGTGTATTCAAGATAGGAGCCGAGGCTCGCCGACATATCGCCGGCCAGGATGAGAACCCTGCGCGCCTTCCATAGCTTCTTGGCGAGCGCGAGGATACGCTGCGGCTCAATGCCCGCGCGCAGCGCATTCAGATTTCTCAAATCGCACTCCAGCGTGCTTTGCACCAGCCCGGAGACCCCGGTATGCTGGGGGGTCTTTTCCAGCACTTCGATCGAAGTTGCTTGGTTGATGGCCCGTTCATGCAGATAAATACGGAAATCCGCGTACTGCCTGAAGCCGAGGCTGCGCAGCCAGCGCAGCAGCGTGGAGGCATCCATGGAGAGTTTGCGCGCCACCTGGCGCAAGCTCAGCAACACATATTCGCGCGGGTGTTCGAGGATGGATTGAATGAGTTCCCGCTGTTGTTCCGAGAACGCCTCAAGCTTTACTGCGATCTCGGCCTCTGCCTTCACTGAGGCAACTGCAGTTCTCGTTGTCTTCATAACTGGCGGTAAAAACGTCTTGAACCCTTCCGAGTATCGCACAAAACGGGAGCGCCGCACCGGAAAAAGCTCAGCCCCTGGCTGGAGATGCCGGAGCCCGCCCGGAATGAAGCAATCGTTTCATAATTAACTAAAGTAATGCCACAAATGATGTGATAGACTGCCGATTGTAGAATTCTTCCCGGCACGCGGAAACATGCTTCCCTGCCTCATTTCTGTTGGAAATCGGCAGCGCGCAAACATTGAAAGGGATGGAGCGGCAATGAAAAACTTCTTCACGAGTCAGCGATTTCTGATGATCTATTCCGGCGTTCTGACCGCGGTTTTTGCGATAACTGTCTTTTGCGCATTTGCCGAAAAAGATACAAACGCCGAATTCGATCAGATTACAGTGCATAAGTTGAACGTAGTGGAGCCAGACGGGACGTTGCGCATGGTGATCTCGGACCAGGCCGAGTTCCCCGGGATCATTGTCAAGAATAAGCAGGTGTACGAGCATAAGGACCGCAGCACCGCCGGCATGCTTTTCTTTAACGAGGAAGGCACTGAGAATGGCGGCCTGATTTTTGGCGGCAAGAAGGCCCCGGACGGCACGGTTTCAAGCTACGGACACCTGAGTTTCGATCGCTATCTCCAGGACCAGGTGTTTACTGAAGATGCTTCAGAGGAGGGCGCTCAGAAAGAAGCCGGCATCAGCATAGTGGACCGTCCCGATTGGCCGATTACGGACGTCTTGAGTTTGCCGCAGAGCGATTGGAAGGCATTTGCTGCTTCGCATTCCTCGCCTCACCAGCGGATTCGTTTGGGGCGCAATGCGGACCAGTCCGCATCACTGGTGCTCAAAGATACCGACGGCCGGCCGCGCATGGTGCTTCAGGTGGCGGCTGACGGTACGCCCACATTGCAATTGCTCAACGGCGAAGGCAAAGTGGTTTCCCAGTTGCCTGCCGCGCCTGCCGCTGGAGCCGGCGCGCAATAGGAACTTCCGCGGAGGCAAAGATGTATTTCGATGTTCGCGGTCTGGAAGTCCACGCGGCGGACCAGGAGACAGTAGAGCAACTTGACGCCGCGATTGGCGCTTATCTCGGCTCAGAGCGCAGCGCGCCCGACCGCGTAAAAGATATCCTGCTCCGCGATCCTTATTGTCCTCTCGCCCATGTGCTTCAGGGCTACTTTGAGATGCAGGCCGCCCGGCCGGAGATGGTTGCGCGTGCGCGTGTCTCGCTCGCACAGGCTGACGGAATCACTCCGCCGCTGAACGCACGCGAGGCTCTGCACACGAATGCTCTGCGCGCATGGATCGATGGAGACCTGCCGCTGGCAGTCGAATGCTGGGAAGCCATCCTCGTCGAGCATCCCCGCGATTTGCTGGCAATTCGGCTGGCACAATTCATGACTTCGTACCTGGGCAGAAGCCGGGATATTCTTGCTTCGGTCGAGAGAGTTTTTAGCCGCTGGGATCCACAGATTCCTGGCTACGGCTATTTACTCGGCTGCCTCGCCTATGGCCTGGAAGAGGCGGGCGAATATTCGCAGGCCGAGCGCAGTGGACGCGAGGCGGTGCAGTTAAATCCCCGCGATTTGTGGGCGGCTCATGCCGTGGCCCACGTAATGGAAATGCAGGCAAGGCCACGCGAAGGCCTGGCCTGGATGACCAGCCTGGAACCGGGATGGACAAGCTGCAACAATTTTGTCCGGCACCTGAAATGGCATCGCGCTCTGTACCTGCTTACTCTGCGGGAGTTCGACTGCGCTATGCAAGTCTACGATCGCGAAGTGCGCGGCGCATGGAGCGACGAGTATCTCGATTTGGCAAATGCCGCGAGCCTGCTATGGCGCCTGGAACAGGAGAAAGTCGACGTCGGTTCGCGATGGGAGGAATTGGCGGAATGCGTGCTGCCGCACCGCGACGACCATCTCTTTGTATTTGCCGATTTGCATTACATGCTGGCTGCTTCAGCCGCGGGTCCGGCAACGGGCAACAGTTTTCTTGCATCGTGTGCCGCGTTCGCGGAATCGGAAAGCGGCGCGCAGTCTGTGGTGATGAAGCAGGTTGGCCTCGACGTTGCAGCTGCAATTGTTTCCCATCGCGAGGGGGAGTATGCCGGGGCGCTGGGGCGGCTTTTCCCCACGCGCGCACAACTTAATTTGATTGGCGGAAGCCACGCGCAGCGCGATACGTTTGAGCGCCTGCTAATCGATTCGGCCGTGCGATCTGGCGACACGGAAAAGGCGCGGCAGCTACTGATGGAACGGATCGCCACGCGACGCGATGATCTGTGGGCATGGAAAACCTTGAAACAGTTTGCCGAGGCGGCCGCGTTTCGCGAAGATGCAGCGCGCGCGGCAGAGGAAATAAGACGTCTGTCGGGATCGTTTGAGGCTCAAGGCGCCTGACGGAAAGCATAAGAACGGAACACGAAATCGAGGGACTTGAAATGAATTCTGAAAGTGGACTGGCCACTGCGAAGACAGAAGCCAACGAATCGTTCAACGAGGCCACAGCGAATCATGACAAACTGCTGGCCGGGCGTGCCAGACAGTTGTCCGCCGCTGCTCCCGCCGCTGCCGGCACTCACGTTACCTCATTCGACTCGGGCCACGCGTTCCCAGGCGTGTTGCCCGACCTGACCGCGGAGGCCGACGCAGCATTGGGCCAATATCGCCCTGAAACGCTTCAGTACGCTCCGCGGCCTGGACTCGCCGAGTTGCGGAAATGGATTGCGGAATACATGCGGGCCGACGGCGGGTGCCACCTCGAGGCGGAGAATGTGCTTGTAACCAATGGAGCAAAACATGCGCTGGAACTGGTCTGCCGACTGCTTCTCGACCCGGGCGATGCCATTGTTGTCACCACGCCCACGTACTTTACCGCGATTCCAATCTTCAGGAGTTTTGGAGTTGAGTTCATCGAAATCTCACAGGATAGCGAAGGGCTTTGCGTTGCGCAGCTCGAAGAAGTGCTGATGTCGCGAAGCCGGGCGGGATTGCGTTTGCCGAAGTTCATCTACGATGTGCCCGACTTCCATAATCCAACCGGAGTAACAATGTCCCGCGGCCGCCGCGAAGCGTTAATCGCACTCGCGGAGCGAAGCCGCATCCTGCTCGTTGAGGATAGTCCTTATCGCAAAGTGAGATTCGAAGGCGATTCCCTGCCTTCATGGAAGGCGCTGGACGAGGGCAATTCGGTGTTGTCGCTGGGCACTTTCTCCAAGCTGCTGGCTCCGGGAATGCGCGTAGGCTGGGTTGCGGGTTCGCCCGCTTTGATCAATAGAATGATTCAGCTCAAATCTGACGGCGGATCGTGCCCGTTGACACAGCGCATGATTCTTGAGTTTTGCAAGGGTGGGCGCCTGGAAGGGCATATTGCACGGGTGCAGCAGGTGTACCGTGAACATCGCGATTGCATGGTGGCCGCGGTGCGCCGCGAGTTGCCCGAAGCAGCGATGACGGTCCCGCACGGAGGTTACTATGTGTGGTTGACCCTCCCTGAACATGTGGACGGAGATTTGCTGGCCCTGCGCGCGCAGCAACGAAGTGTCATCTTCATCCCTGGAAGCAAATTTTTCGCAGCAGCGGGCGTGGCATCGCGGAAGAGATATATCCGTCTCGCCTACAGTCACGCTACTCCCCAGGAAATCGACGAGGGAGTGAAAATACTTGGAGAGGTCTATCGCGCTCTCGATTAAAGAGCCGGAGAATCGCGATTGAACCCGCTGCCTGGCGCGCGAAACAAGCAAATGGCTCGCCGGCACACAACGCATAGGAGATGGGAATACCGATGGCAGTAAGCCAAACTATGGAAATCTGCGGAATTCGCGCCGAACCCGGAACCAGGGCGCAAGGGTTCGTGACAATTGGTGAAACGGCCGCGGGGCCCGTTCAGTTTCCGCTGGTGCTGTTCAATGCGTCCGAACCAGGTCCCTCGCTTGCAATCACGGCCGGAGTTCATGCCACGGAATACGCGCCCATCGAGGCTGCGCTGCGCCTCATCAACGCTCTCGAATCGAGGCTGCTACGCGGTTCGGTCGCGATTGTGCCGGTCGCCAATTTGACCATGTTCGCAGCGCGCAGCGGCTTTGTTACGCCAATCGATGGGCTGAATCTCAACAAGGTTGCTCCAGGCGGGAACGGATCGATCACCGAACGGCTGGCGAAAGAGTTGCTCGACGGAGTGATTGCTCATACCTCTTGTTACATCGATCTCCACGCCGGCGACCTGGGTGAAATGCTGATGCCTTTTGGCGGTTGCTGCGTTACCGGAAATCCCCAGGTGGATCGTGACGCGGAAGCGCTGGCCCGGTTGTATACGCCTAAAATGATTTCGCTTGCGCGCGAAGGCAGCTCGTTACCGCCGTTTGCTGGTTCGCTGGTCTACGAGGCAGCGCGGCGCGGAGTGGCTGCAATTCTGGCCGAGTCGGGCGGGAACGGCACCCTCGTGGAAGAAGATGTGCAGGTGCACCTGCGCGGCGTTGAGAATATTCTGCGTTATTTAGGTATGGTTGAAGGAAGGCCGAAGATACCCGGGCCGCAAACGAGCGCGACGGGCCGCGTCATTACCCGCGCTACCCGCTCCGGCTTGCTTCGTCTGCAGGTCGAAGTGGGTGACGCAATTGCCGAGGGCCAGGCGGCGGCCGAAATTTGCAGCGTTTTTGGAGAAGTGGTTGAGACTGTGCGCGTCTCCAAAGCTGGAACCGCGGGGCTGGTGTGGGCGCACAAAGTTGTCAGCAGCGGAGATCCCGTGGTGCGATGCTGGTATACGGAGCCCGCATTGCCGTTCGCTGCAACCGACCCGTTTCTTGAGGAGACTTAAGTTGAGAATTCGTTCTCCGCATCTCCGCAACGCGCGAACCATTCGTTGCCGCGCTCTGTCGTTGGCCTTTTGCGCGGTTATCTGTGGAGGATATTCCCTCGAAATATGTGCCCAAGCCGATACCGCCGGCACCGCGCCGCAGACCACAGCAATTTTGTGCGGCGAATTGATCGACGGCAAAAACGGCCAACCCCTGCTGCATGCCGTTGTTCTCATTCAAGGCAACAAAATCATTTCCGTCACCCAGGGCACAAATCCTCCGGCGGGAGCTCAGATCATCGACCTTTCTCACGACGCTGTGTTGCCGGGACTCATCGATGTTCACACTCATCTTTTGTTTTCGAGCCTGGTTTACGACGATCAGCTCCTAAAGGAGTCCATTCCGTATCGGGCGATTCTCGCGACGCGCAACGCGCGCATCGCGCTCGACAACGGCTTTACCACGCTGCGCGACCTTGAGACCGAAGGCGCCATGTATGCGGATGTGGACCTGAAGAAGGCTATTGATGGCGGATTTGTTCCCGGCCCGCGATTGCAGGTAGCCACGCGCGCCATTGCCCCAACCGGCATGTATCCGCTGCTCGGATACTCGTGGGATCTCGATCTGCCGCACGGCGTTGAAGTGGCCGATGGAGTTGAGAATCTTCGCCATGTGGTGCGCGAGCAAATTGGCAACGGCGCAGACTGGATCAAGGTCTATTCGGACCACGGCTATCATTTTGGACCCGATGGCAGCCTGCATGGAATTGTGAACTATACCGATGCGGAGTTCAGCGCCATTGTGGATGAAGCGCACAGGCTCGGCAAACCGGTAGCGACGCATGCCGTCAGTCAGGAAGGGATCGCATCGGCCCTTCGCGCGGGGGTGGATACCATCGAGCACGGTCCAGGCTTGACCGATGATGAGATTGACACGATGGTGCAACGCGGAATCCCGTGGGTTCCCACCATAACAGGCTTTGCGTACGCGTCGCCTGGGCACCATGTAAACGCTCAATTAGTCGCCAGGGAAAAGCAGGTCTTCGCCTTGGCGCTGAAGAAAGGCGTGAGAATCGTCTGTGGTACCGATGCCAGCGGCTTTGCGTGGACCGCATTCTCTGAGGCCCGCGAATTGAAATTTTATGTGGACTATGGGATGACCCCCATGCAGGCCATTCGCAGCGCAACAGTCTCCGCGGCTCATTTGCTCGGGTGGAGCGATCGTATCGGTACTGTCGAACCCGGAAAATTCGCTGACATCATTGCGGTCTCAGGCGATCCGCTCGCCGACATTACCCGGCTTGAGCATGTTGGATTCGTCATGAAAGACGGCGTTGTTTACAAGCAGGAAATTGGTCAGGCCAATCCGCCTTCGCCTGCGCAGTAAGCGGCCGATAAGTGCTGAGGGATGGATGCTACTCGCCTATCTTGGGTACGCGTTCTGCACATCCTGAAGCGGCTGGACGATCTGCACGCCGCTCGTCGGTTCTCCGCCCGGCGCTGCTGCCTCAGCTTTCTTCCCGTCGATCTGCCAGTCCCAACTGTATTGCCCTTGCGTCATTGGAATCGTCACTGTCCACACATCGCCGTTTTGCGTGGCCGCAACTGGCTTTATGGTAAAGTTCCCTTCGAGCGCTACTGCCTTGGCAGTGCTGTTGTGCAGCGTAAAGGTAACAGTCTCGCCACGATTTCGCCGCAGCAGCAGCTCATTGTCGGGATCGATGCGCACATCCCGAATCGATCCGAGACTTGCAACATCGAGGGTGCTGGTCTTGCCGGTGAGTTGAATCGTCTTCTTCACCGTCGCACCCGAGCTGGTTGTGATGCCAAGCTGCACGGGAATCTGGAAAACAACGTCGGGCTGCTGCTGCGTTACGACGATTTGCGATCCCTGAATCTGTGCCGTCAGATTTGGAATGTACTTGGCGGTTACCCAGGGAGTGATGAATGAGGTCAAATCGTATCCCGCGGCTTTTGACATGGCGGCGATGAAATCCTCGTAGCCCGCCTTCTGGTCGCGCGGAATCCGGATGTAGTTTCTCATGCCTTCGTCGAAGGTTTGCTGGCCCAACTTCACTTCAAGCATGTGGAATATCCACGCACCCTTGACGTAGTGAATGCTGCCGTTATCAGGGTTGCCCACAATGCTGCGCGCGCCATCGTGTCCGCCAAGGATGTAGTAGTTGTACGCGGTCTGCCAGATTCCCTTCTCCACGTCGGGCCCGTATTGCTTCGCCACAAAGCTCCACTCGCAGAATGTCGCCCAGCCCTCGCGCAGAAAATTCGCGCCCGGCCCGGTGGCTTGCATCGTCCATCCATGCGATACCTCGTGCGCCAGCGGGGCGTTGGGTTGAGACGCAGCCTCGCTCAGCGGGCTGTAAAGAACGCTGCTGCCGCCCTGCCCGGAAACGACCAGGTCGTTGGTGCGATACACAAAGCCGTGATGACCTACGTCGCGTTCTTCCGCGACCGCGATGTAATCGCTCTGCGGAGGCCCAAAGCGTTTGCTGAGGATGTCGTCGACCGTTCGTACCTGCTCGCCCAGAACCTCGGGAGTGAAATGAAAATCCGGAGTGAGAAAAGTGCCGAATTGCATGTTGCCAATCTGCGTCTGGGTTGGGTGCCAGTCGCGATCGTAAATCAGCGAGAGAATGAACTCCGGTTCACGGGTATGGCCGTGCACAATGCGAACGCCATCCGTCACGGTTTCGGTTTGCGCAACGCTGGTAGTGACAAAGTATGTGGAAGGGATGCGGAGCGTAATATCGATGACCGCGTTGTCGTTGGCGCTGTCGAAATCGAAGACCGGCGACCAAACAGTCTCATTCACAAACGATCCATACGCCGGAGGTTCGGCGGTCTCCGTTTTGGGCTGCGCTTTCTCGTGCTCAGCGTCCTGGCGAACTTCCGCCAACGAATACTTGAGGGACAACCGGCTCTTGGCAGAGACCGGCGTCGCGATCCACAACACTCCGCCGCCAAAGGCGTAGTGCACGTCCGTGCCATTCAGTTGCACCTGCTCCATGTGGGTTTGGTCGTTCAGCCGGATTGCGAATCCGTACGGGCTGCCCGCATCGATCTGCATTGTGTCTTCAACGTCGATTCGCACGCCCGGCACAATGGCAGCGTGAATCTCGTGCGACAAAATCCGATTGCCTTCACCGAAGGGTAGCTGTTTGCTCAGGCTCCATGCATCGCCTTGCTTTACAGCCTCGTAGAATCCACTGAAGTGACGCGACCGGATGGTCTCAACTGCTGAGTCGGGGTCGACGACCGTTCCCGTCAGCAATAACACCGCCCGCTGCGGGCTGCCAAACACCACCTGCCCCAGATTGGATTGGCGTGTGGCTTTGCGCCCGATGGCCGCCTGCACAACCGCGCGGCCCAGAGCGTCGGGATCGACCGCATTGAACGATTCAACCGATCCGGTTGCGAATTGCGCAAGCAACAGGTTGGCAAGATCTTGCGGCGTCGCCGCCGAGGAAGCATGCTGAACGGGAACGGACTGGCCCCGAACGGCCGCAAAACCGGCCGTCGCGAAAAGCAGAATAGCTGCAATGCGGATGCCCTTCATAATCCTTCTTTCGTGGCCTCGCAGCGTTCGACCAGCGTATCGCATGTATTTTGCCATGAGCCAGAGTATATATTATATGTTGCATAATAATCATTCGGCGTGAAACATTTGCTTCATGCTGGTTTCGATGTGTTTTGCCCGCCGGCAACAGCGCATCGCTGCCGGAAGCATGCCAGACCGGCTGGAATCGGACCAATCATGGAATAGGGCCGCACGGTAAGTTTGCTGCGAAGACCTAATGGAGAACCAAAGAATGGATGAATCCATAGCGCGCAAGAGAAGAATTCAGGGCCTGACGACCGCGCTGGCCCTGTGCTTAGGCATGCTTTCAGCCGGCACTGCTGCCGCTGCGCCCCCCACTCACTTTGACATCTCATTTCCAGCCGCTGTGAGAGCGCAGCCGGTTACCGGCCGAGTCTTTGTTGTTATTTCGCGAACCGCCAGTCCTGATCCGCGCGTTCAAGTGCTCTCCGAGGAATCGCCGCCATTCTTTGCCGCCGATGTGCACGCAATGCAACCCGGGCAATCCGTCACCATCAATCAGACCACTCCCGGCTATCCGCTTGTATCGCTGAAAGACCTGCCTGCGGGAGATTATTACGTTGAGGCCTGGCTGAACGTCTACACCGAATTCCATCGCGCAGACGGCCACACGATCTGGGCGCATATGGATTGGACTGGCGAAATTCCCTCGGTCGCCCAGGGGAACCTACACAGCGATGTTGAGAAAGTCCATCTCGACCCAGGGAGCGGCATCGACGTTCACCTGTTGATGAACAAGGAAATCTCAGGAGACGACTTCAAGAACGATGCCCTGCTGAAAACGCTTGCGCCGCCCAGTGAAGACAAATGGATCAAGGTCGTCAAGTTTCAAAGCAAGCTGCTCACCCAGTTCTGGGGACAGCCCATGTACCTGGGCGCGACAATCCTTTTGCCGAAGGGATATGACGAGCATCCCGACGCGCATTACCCGGTGGTCTTTAACCAGGCGCATTTCTATCAATATGTTCCATGGGAGTTCGATTCCGATCCAAAGTCCGAGACACCTGAAGCTGCAGCTGCTGGGAAACGTTCGGGGCTGGGAACAGGATACGAATTCTACCAGGCGTGGAACTCCGACAACTTTCCGCGTTTCATCATGGTCACCTGGCAACATCCATGTCCGTACTTCGACGATTCTTACGCCGTCAATTCGCCCAATTGCGGCCCTTTCGATGATGCCATCGTGCAGGAATTGATTCCCTATCTCGAATCGCATTTCCGCATGATCCGCGCTCCTTATGCCCGCGTGCTCGAAGGCGGTTCGACAGGTGGTTGGGAGTCGCTAGCTCTGCAGCTCTTTCATCCAAAATTCTATGGAGGCGCATGGGTCTTCGATCCCGACCCGATCGACTTTCAGGCATTTCAGCTTGTAAATATTTACAAAGATGAAAATGCATTCGACTATCACGCTCCGGGATCGTGGCTTGTGAGTCTCCGGCCATGGAGCAGGAGCGTGCAGGGACAGGTTCGCGCCACCGTGAGAGATGTGAGCCACTATGAAGACGCGCTCGGTCCGAATGGCCGCTCTGACTACCAACTCGATGGCTGGTGGGCTGTCTTCGGGCCAACCGGAAAAGACGGTTATCCCGCGCCTCTGTGGGACATGCAGACAGGAAAAATCGACCCTACCGTTGCCAACTATATGCGCGATCATGGAATGGATCTGACCGATTACGCGCGGACCCATTGGCCTGAGATCGGTCCCGACCTGATTGGAAAGCTACACTTCTTCGTCGGAGACATGGACAGCTACTATCTCAATCTCGCTGTCTATCGCATGCAGGACTTTCTTGAGAGCACCGAGAACCCGCACTACCCCGCAACATTCGAATACGGTAGACCCATGAAAGGCCACGGCTGGCACCCCATGACCTGGGCGGAGTTACTGGAGCAGATGGCGACCCAGGTAAAACAAAATGCGCCTGCGGATGCGAACACTGCTCAATGGAATTATTGAGACGGAAGATTGCAATTTGTGCTGTCGATTGGGAGAAAACCGGATGCGAGGGAAAAAAATACCTTTGAAGTTGCTTGCAGTGCTTTTCGCTCTTGTAACGCTGGCCACTACGCCGGCCGCGCGCTGCCTCCAATCGGGACCGCACGTGGAAATTTCATTTTCCGCAACGGCGCATCCTGAGCCTGTCACAGGGCGTGTCTATTTTTTCTTGACCAACAACAGCAACAGCGAGCCGCGTTTCCAATCCGGCGGCACTGGAGAAACCGCTCCCTTCTTCGGCCTGGATGTTCATCAACTCAAACCTGGAGAAACCGCGCAGATTGACAGCACAGCGCCCGGTTTCCCGGTGCATAGCCTTGCCGATTTACCGGCCGGCGATTACTACGCGCAGGCGCTGCTGAACGTTTATACCGAATTCCATCGCGCCGACGGGCACACTATCTGGGCCCACATGGACGAGTGGGAAGGCCAGCAGTTTTCTACCTCGCCCGGCAATTTGCTCAGTGAGGTTGTGCGCGTTCACTTCGATCCTTCCGGCAATAACGTTATTCACCTCGAAATGACAAAAGTCATTCCTCCTCTTGCTCCGCCCGTCGATACGGAGTGGCTGAAGTATGTGAGAATACAGAGCCCAATGTTGTCTAAATTCTGGGGCCGGCCGATTTATCTGGGAGCGGTGGTTCTGCTGCCCAAAGGGTATGCAGCCCACCCCGACCAGTATTATCCGGTCGACTATGAGCAGGATCATTTCAGTCTGGCCGCGCCTTACCACTTCCAAACTGATCCTGTTCCTGCGCTCGATGAAAAAACAGCAACCCATCGCGACACAATCATCCATATGCGCCGCGAAGAGGGCTACAGGCTTTATCAAGACTGGACGTCAGACGGGTTTCCTCGCATGTTGATGGTTACCTTTCTGCATCCCACGCCCTACTTCGACGATTCGTATGCGGTGAATTCCGTCAACAATGGCCCTTACGGCGATGCGATTATGACGGAGTTGATTCCATACATCGAGACTCATTTCCGTATCATTCGCAAACCCTATGCCCGCGTTCTTTCCGGCGGTTCAACGGGAGGTTGGGAGTCGCTGGCGCTTCAGATCTACCATCCCGAATTTTTCGGCGGCGCGTGGGTTTATTATCCTGATCCGGTGGATTTTCATCGCTGGGGACTTACCGATATTTATTCGGATGAGAATGCGTTCACTCCACCAGGAGCTGGATGGCTGCCACAGGAGCGGCCGTTTATGCGCACGCCCGATGGCCAGGTTCAAGTAACAGCGCGCCAGCAGAGCCAGTTGGAAAATGTGCTTGGGTCTCATGGCCGATCGGGAGACCAGGAGGATGCATGGGGAGCAGTGTATGGCCCGATGGATGCCGATGGATATCCGGCGCCGCTCTGGGACAAGACCACCGGAGCGATCGATCACTCTGTCGCCGCGTACATGGATAAAAACGGTTACGATTTGAACGCGTATTTACAGGCAAATTGGGCAGACATAGGGCCGGCTCTTAAAGGCAAGCTGCATTTTTATTGCGGCGACATGGACCACTTCTATCTGAATCTCGCCATTTACCGGCTTGAAGATTTCTTGACCGCGACAACCAATCCTCCTCACGGCGGCACGTTCGCCTATGGTCGTCCGATGAAGGGCCACGGCATTCGACCCACATCAACCGGGGATATGTTGCGCGATATGGCAAACCAGATCAAGGCGAATGCGCCGGCCGGCGAAGCGCAAGGCTGGGATTCCAATTGATGCATTCCGGGGAATAACGCAATTCATCTGGCGGGGCGGCAGAATTCGTCCCTAAAAGTCAATGCTTGCAAATGAGCCATCGAGACTATTTCGTGGCAATGCCAAAGAATTGTCTCTGTCAAATTCATTCGCCGAAGTCATGAAGGCGCACGACGAAGACACAATATCTACGATGCCGTAAGCGAGGGCGGACTGATAGACACCCTCGATCTCCTGAGGCGTGCCGACCATCTCAAACGCCACCCATAGCGGCCGGACCATGACCGCGCGCGCGTTGATGGCCGTGATGAACTGCAGAATCTCTGACCGGCCGGTCATATCGCAGAGAATGCGGAAGAGCGCGATGGAGCGCTCGATGGCGGCCGTCTCAGGCACTACTTTCACAGACTCCATGCCTTGAATCTTGCGGAGCAGCGATTCAATGCGCGTCGCCTGCTTCTCCTCCGCCTCCATCGCGCCACTCATGAAGATACGCTCGTCGATTCTGGTCGACGACAGGGTGACAACCGTGGCCTGGAGGCGGTCGAGCACCTGCATCACGCGCGACTCCATCCGGCCCAAATCTTCCATCTCTGTCCAAAAACACCAACGCATCGTTTGTCCCCCAAAATCAAAAAGCCACCATCCGCTTGGAGCGAATGGTGGCTTTTCAGCTTGATCTCTAGTTTGCTAAGCCGCCAGATTCGCTCCCGTCAGGTTGCTAATAATAAGGACGAGAATCGAGAGCTCAACGGCGAGCAGCAGCGAGCGCAGCGAAAATACCGACCGTGCTGTGCGCTCCATACTCATAGTTACTTTGATATCAACTGCCGCAGAAAGTGTCAAGCAATTCGTGGCCATTCTCAACTTGAGAACGATGCCCGGTTCACCGGCTTATGGCTGCTCGTCACTCAACGATGGCGGTGCATCCTTGGGCTTTGCGCCCCAGGATTGATTTGGTTTGGCTCCGAGGGTGAAATGCAGCGTGCCGCCGGCGGCGATGGCGTGGAATGAGATCCAGTTCTGGCTATGCGGTTTACCATCAAGGCTTGCGCTCTGAATATAAGGTGCATTCGCAGCGGCTCCGGCGGCCTCGATGGTGAAGGTTTTGCCCGCGTACGGCTGGTGGAGATGGATGACGACCTTGGGAAATACGGGGCCGACCAGTTCGTAGGCCAGGCTGGCAGGGTCTACGCTGTAGATGCCCATCATGCTGAGCACAGCCCAGGAGGACATTTCGCCGCAGTCGTCGTTGCCGGGAATGCCATCGGGGGCGGTGGTGTAGTTTTCATTGAGCACGCGGCGCACCACGCGCTGCGACTCCCATGGACGGCCGGAGAAGTTGAACTCGAAAGGCGCTTCAAGATCGGTTTCGTTGTAGGGGTTGTAGTACTGGCCATACCAGTTCGGAAGGGGGTAATTGAAGAACTCGGTAAGGCGTTTGTTGAAAAGATCGCGGCCCATGGCGTTAACCACCCAGCCCATATCGGCCGGCTCCAACCATTGATAGTGCCAGCCCGTGCCTTCGATAAATCCGTGGTTTTCCTCGGTGGGATCGAAGTTGGGCACCCACGCGCCGTTGGAATCGCGCGGGCGGAAGAAGCGGTCGTCGGGATCGAAGACGTTGCGGTAATCGAGCGAGCGGCTATAGAGCGCCTTCGCGTCGTCTGTTTTACCCAGTGCAACGGCGAGCCGGTAGAGTGACGCGTAAGCAACAGCGTCCTCCTGGATCTGCGAAACGGAGCCGTATTCGGTTTTGTCGTCTGGGGCGTAGTGGAGTTTGTTGATCCAGTCGATAGCGTCCTCGCCCTGGTAGGGATGGCCTGGTGGCGGCGCCTCGGTTGCGTCCTTCAGCATTCCCTCCCAGCCGGCGTTGATGTCGAAGCCGTGCAGGCCGTCGAGCCATGCGGTGGCGAGCCCTACGGTGAGCGGGCTGCCAGCCATCACGTTGGTATAGATGTTGATCTGGGGCCAGCGGTCAATCCAGCCGCCCTGCTGATACATCAGCACCACCGATTGCGCCATGTCTTCCATGCGTTCGGGAACGACCATCGCCAGCAGCGGAATTTCGCTGCGATAGATGTCCCAACCTGACCAGTTGGCGTAGATATTATGACCGGGCGCAACCTGTTGAATCTTGCTGTCGAAGCCCAGATAGCGGCCGTCAGCATCGCTAAAGATGGTGGGCATCAACAGGCTGTGGTAGAGCGCGGTGTAAAAGACGGTGCGCTGGGCGGCGCTGCCTCCGGAAACGTCAACTACCCCAAGGGCTTTGTTCCACGCGGCCCCGGCGTCGCCGCGAATGGCAGTGAAGTCCTTGCCTGCGGCTTCTGTCTTCAAGTTGTTTTCAGCGCCGGCGAGATCGACGTAGGAGATGGCAATTTTTGCAGTGACGGTTTGTGGATGGTCTTCGGCGGTCCAGGTAGCGTAAGCTCCGGTCCATTCTTCGTGACCGGTTTGCTGGGCCGCGCGGCTGCCTTCGACGACGATTCCCGGTCCACCATAATGAGCGCCGGTCCACGTTCCGAAAGTGGAGAAAGGCCGGCTGAAGGTCATGACGAAGTAGACCCTGTAGTTCTGCTTATTTCCGCAGAAGGCCCGGTCTTCAACGTAGCCCTGAATCTGGCGATCGCCAACCAGCTCAACCGACGCGCCAGTGGTGTAGTTGAGCGTGTGGCTGAGCGGGAGCAGGATGTTGGCAGGCTTGCCGGCGGGAAACGTAAACTGCGCAATGCCGGTGCGGTCGGTGGCGCTCAGCTCGGCATTAATGTCCCACGCCAGCAGACGCACCTGGTAGTAGCCGGGCTTGGCGGTCTCCATGGTGTGCGAGAAGGGCGATGTGAAATCGTCGGAGACGGTGTGCACGGGACCCGTGGTTGCGGTGAATTGCACGTCGCCTTCGTTGTCGCAGCCTGGTCCGCTCATGTGCGTCATGCTGAACCCGTTGATGGAGGTATTGGCGTAGTGATAGCCGTAGCCGTGATCTTCACTGTCAGGGCTGAGCTGCACCATGCCAAAGGGCGTGGTTGCGCCGGGAAAGAGATTGACGCCGCCGCCAGGCCCGGCGCCGGTACCGATGAGAGGGTTAACACTGGCAGCGGGACTCGGCGTAGATGGTTGCGCTATTGAGGCACACGCGACCGAGATAATGCCAAGCAGGGCCGCTGAACATTTGGCGAACTGGACAGGTCTTTGCATATGTGAAAGTTAATAATAGCTCCTGGGGCCTGTTGCTAACTGTGCCGCTGCTCACTCTAAAGTGAATGAGACCCTTCAACCGCCGCGGACCAAGCCTTGGGCGGATGCAAGGCGAGCCAGCTGCCCAGAGTTGCGGTAAGTAATGGAGCCAGCCGAGGGGGCTTGCGTATGAGCACGGAATGTGCCGAATGGGGGATGAAGTGAACGGAAACGCAGAAGCAAACTTTCCCGAGCGCCGTCTTGAAGAGCTGCGCAAATCTGTTGACGGCGGAGCTGCGCGGCCATTGCCGTGGCGGCTGAATCAATTGGATGGGCTGCTGCGCTTTGTTGCGGACCACGAAACGGCGATGCTTTCGGCGCTCAAGGCAGATCTGGGCCGTTGCTCGGCCGAGGCTCACGTCGCGGACATCTCAATGGTGCGCTCGGAGATAACTTTGATGCGGCGTAATTTGCGCCGATGGCTGCGGCCACGGCCTGTGCGCACGCCTCTTGCGGCGCAGCCAGGCAAAAGCTGGATCGAGCAGGAGCCATTTGGCGTGGCGCTGATTCTTGGAACATGGAACTATCCCTTTCAGCAAATTCTCATTCCGCTTGCCGGCGCGCTGGCTGCCGGCAATGCCGCCGTCGTCAAGCTATCTGAGGTCGCGCCACATTCCGCCGCGATAATGGCCGCGCACCTTGAGCATTACGTCGATCCTACGGCGGTCATCGTAATTACAGGCGGCCCGGAGACGGCGGCACGATTGCTCGAATTGCGATTCGACAAAATCTTCTTCACCGGCCAGAGCCGTGTGGGCAAGTTGGTGATGACGGCGGCAGCGGCTCACTTGACGCCCGTAACGCTTGAGCTCGGCGGAAAGAATCCGGCCATCGTAGTCGCAGACTCGCCGCTCGAAGTAACGGCGCGGCGCATTGCCTGGGGCCGGTTCATGAATGCGGGACAGATCTGCGTGGCGCCCGACTATGTGCTTGTGCTCGAGGCGCTGCGTCTCCCCTTGATTGCCGCTATTCAACAGGCGATCACGCGCTTTTACGGGCCCGATCCGCAGCGCAGCGAGTCTTATGGGCGAATTGTGAACGCGCGCCATTTCGCCAGGCTGCAAGCGCTCATGCACGAAGGCAGAGTTGCTGTCGGAGGACAGGCAGATGAGAATGACCGGTACATTTCGCCGACTGTGCTCACTGATTTGCCCACCGACGCCGCAGTCTTGCAGGAGGAAATTTTCGGCCCGATTCTGCCTGTTGTTGGCTATCGCGACGTTGAAGGAGCCCTGGCTTTTGTGCGGAAGAAACCCAAGCCCCTGGCAATCTATCTCTTTACTGGCGACAGGCAACTGCAAGAGAGGATTATTCGCACCATGAGTTCAGGAAGCGTGGTGGTGAACGATGTGGTGGTGAATCAGATTGTGCCGGGTCTGCCGTTTGGGGGCGTGGGCTCAAGCGGCATGGGCGCCTTTCATGGCCGTTACACATTTGAGGCTTTCTCTCATGAGAAAGCGGTGATGCGGCGGTCGCTTCGTGCGGATGTCGATGTGCGTTACCCGCCCTTCACCGCGATGAAGGACCGAATCTTGCAGTGGCTGCTCGCCCGATAACTGGCAGTTCCCGATTGCCCCTTGTGTGACTCTCGCGCGAGCGCCGCTTTATGCCTTCGTCCAGTCCAGGATTACCTTTCCCGTCTGCCGCGAAACCATCGCCTCGAATCCCTTCTCGAACTCCGTGTAATCGAACCGATGCGTAATTACCGGCGAGATATCGACCCCCGACTCGAGCATGACCGTCATCTTGTACCAGGTCTCATACATCTCGCGCCCGTAGATGCCGCGTACCGTAAGCATGTTGAAAATGATCTGGCGCAAGTCGATTGTCATCTCCTTGGCCGGAATACCGAGAATAGCGATCTTGCCGCCGTGGCTCATGTTGGCGATCATGTCGCCGAGCGCCTGCGGATTGCCCGACATCTCAAGCCCCACGTCGAAGCCCTCGGTCATGCCAAGTTTTTTCTTTACTTCCTGGAGAGGCGTTTCGGAGGGGTTGACGGCCAATGTTGCGCCCATCCTGCGGGCAAGTTCGAGCCGGAATGGGTTCACATCGGTAATCACAACGTGCCGCGCACCCGCATGCCGAACCACCGGAATGGCCATGATGCCGATGGGACCTGCGCCCGTGATCAGCACGTCTTCGCCCAGCACCGGAAATGCCAGCGCGGTGTGCACCGCATTGCCGAACGGGTCGAAGATAGCCGCGACTTCCTGGTTGATGCCAGGACTGTGCCGCCAGATGTTGGACATGGGCAGCGAGATGAACTCCGCATACGCGCCGGGCCGGTTCACGCCTACACCCTGCGTATACGCGCACAGGTGCCGGCGGCCGGCCAGGCAATTGCGGCAGCGCCCGCACACTACGTGGCCTTCGCCGCTCACAATGTCGCCGGCAAAAAAGTCGTTCACGTTCGAGCCGACCGTAACCACCTCGCCTACAAATTCGTGGCCGATGGCCATGGGCACAGGGATGGTTTTTTGCGCCCACTCGTCCCACTCGTAAATGTGCACATCGGTGCCGCAGATGCCGGTGTAATGCACCCGCACCAGCACGTCGTTGATGCCCACTTCAGGCTCGGCAATATCTTCGAGCCAGAGCCCCCGCTCGGCCCGGCTCTTGACTAAAGCTTTCATCGCTGGTCTCCGGTCACATTGAGAGTTTAGCGCCTTCACGCTGGGACGAACGTACCCCGATCGCGGTCTTTGCGCACATGAGCCACGGGAAAGACCTGCCCGTGAATGACGATGAAGACTCCCGGAGCCAGCACTCTCGCGGCGAACAGGCTCTCGGTAAGGTTCTGCAGGCCGTCGCTCTTTTCAAAGCCGAGTGGACTCATGGCGCCGGTGAGGATGATGGGCACGGGCGGCGAAGGGAATGCACCCTCGATGGCCAGGCCGCTTTCGACCATGGTGTCGGTCCCGTGTGTGATAACGATGGGCTGGTTGAGAGCCAGCAGCTTGCCCGTCTCTGCGACAAGTTGGGCACGATCCTCGGGGCTCATCTCAAGGCTGTCTTTGTTCATGAGCGGAGTGACCCGCACATCGAGGTCGGGCAGGCGCAGAAGTTGAAGATACCGGCCGATCTTGCTGGTTGTGTTGAGCACCGCGCCCGACTGCTCGGAGTACGCCTTCTCGATCGTTCCCCCCGTGGTGATCACTTGCACTGTCTTCATTGGGCGCCTTTCCGCCTTTCACCTTAACACGAGGGCCGCAGTTCCTCACATCGACGACCGGGCATACTGCACTTCCTGCGCTGCCTCGCTGGCCGGCAGAAGCTCTACCACAAAACACGCGCCATCTTCGGTGGGAAGGTAGCGCAGGTCGCCGCGAAAGGAACGCATAAATGCGCGCGACATGTAGAGCCCCAGTCCCGTCGACTCAGCACCTGCCTGGAACGGCCTGAAGAGATGCTCGGGCTCGGCGACTCCCCCGCCGTTGTCGACCACTTCAACATGCACTTGATTGCCCACCTTCCGTGCGCTGATGGTGAGCATGCGATGGCTCTTGCGTCCGAGCGCTCGGCCGCTGTTTGAAATGAGATTCAGAAACACCTGCATGAGGCTCGAGCGGTCGCCCCACACCAGCGGAAGTCCGGGCTCAACATTCCACGCCGATTCGATTTCATCCTCGGTAAGCGACGGGCCGACCACAATTTTCAGTTCGTCAAGCAGAACATTGAGATCGATTTCAGAAGCCTGGCTTGCCGACTGGCGCAAATTGACGCTGGCGATTCTTTCAAGAGCGATCACCAGGCTGCCCAGTGCTTCAAAATCCTTGTTGCCGCTGAGAGACGCTGCATTCTTCAGGTTCTGGTGCACCACGGCAATGGCGCCGCAAATATTGCGAATCTCATGCGAGAGCGCGCCGACCGCGATGCGCGAGCCCTCTAGCAATTGCTGCATCCCGGCGACTTCGTGCGCGCGCAAATCCTCTGACGCGTCGAGAACCATGGCTGCCAGCCGGGTACCGGCGTTGGTCTGGTAAGTCGAAAAACAGATGTCGGCAAGAAAAGCCTCGCCGTCTTCACGATGCCCGCGCGCCTGCATCACCGCGCGCAACAATTGCAGCGATTCGTCGTGAAGCGTGATGTTTGAGAGCGCAGGCAGGTAACGTTGAATGAGCTTGCCGGTCAGCTCGCCATTTTCAACGCCCAGCATGCGATGCGCGGCCTCGTTGGCCATCAGCACCGCGCCATTGGCGTCAGCCGTAAAGATAGCCACCGGGCTGCTCTCAACCAGAATCTTCAGCTGCTCTTCAGCGTCGCGCCGGGCGTCGCGCTCGCGCTCAATTTCTCTCAGGTTCTTTTGAGCAGCCTGACGGCTGATATTCACTTCGCGAATAAACAGCCCTGCTCCGGCAAAGGCGGCAAAAAACAAAATGTCGCGCGAGATGCCTGTGCGGGGGGTCCAGGTTAAGTCGCTGAATTTTTCGGCAAGTAAAGTGCAAACCAGGGCGACGGCAAAGACTGGCACGCGGCCCACCACGCTGCCCACCATGAGCATGGGCACGAGATACAGAAAGCCGAGGGGAATTTCGCCGACGACCGCGTAGTCAAGCAGCGCGATCGCCGCAATGACAATCCCCGCCCGCAATAGAACAACGCGCTTGTTTCCTCTAAAAAGGAGTGCGTACATGCTTCACCTGCAGGGACCGGCACGACGGGAGAAGGCCGACACGAATATTGTAGCCCTCGAAAAATAGGCGGCGCATAAACGCCGCGTATAGTGTTCGTATAGAGGGGGTTGCGGAGGAGGTTTGGGGCGCTGCGGTGCTCTATTCTGCTAACGGATCACGCCCTACCTGTGAGCAAGCAGGGCGGCAATCCTGTGCGCAATAGCGTTTATCGCGAAGCCGAGCTCGCTGGCGGCGGGTATTCAAGAAACACATGGCAAATTGAAATTGCAGATTCGAAGCGCTGCGGCTGGCTGCCGCAAAATGCACTTCTGTATTTGTAGCCATTTTGGAAGAGCGAGGCAAAAACCGGATCGCTCCAGCGAATCGACTCGATAGGGCCGGGATCGACCACCTCAACAAGAACGAGGCGTGGATGCGATGGCAAAAGGTCGTGGAAACGGCTCTCGCTCGGATCCAGTTCGCTCCACCACCAGAACGAATACGGCAAATTGAGGTAGATGTTGCGATCGAAGTACGGCAGAATGCCCACGGCAGGGTACGCATATCCGTGCCACTGATCGCTCTTCATGTACGTAACTGCGATGGGAGTGTTGCTGGCGACGTAAGGCTCCAGAAAGTCCGCGGCGGCGCGATCCGGAGAGAACGCGCGGTAATGATCGAAGACATATGCGTAGCCGGCCCAGAGGATCTGCGTGGCGATCATCACGCCGAGTGCAACGCGGAGCGCTTTATCGAATTGGATTGGAGCTGCTCCAGGCCCGGGCCACGTGATCCAAAGCAAGCAGATGAGAAGCGGAACAAGAAGGCCGGCATGCCACCACGTGAAGTAGGCAAATCCAGATAGAGCTGCAAAGAACAAGACCGGGAGCAGGTAGAGAATCTTGCGCCGCGCCCCAAACCACAGGCCCACGATCACCCAGAATGCAACGGAGAGAATTGGCGGCTGGCAGACGCCCCATATCAACGATTGCACAGCGGTGAGCAGGTAGTTCGGATGATCTCCGCGAACGCGCGAAAGCGCGAGGTCATGAGGAGGCCACGCTGTCCAGATGGCGAAGGCATAGAAGGCCAGCAAGAGCGCTGCATCGATCAGCAACCTGCGACCGTCGTTGCGGGTGATGCCGTCGCGGTCGCGCAGCCGTTCCACTAAGTACACAATGGACAGCCCGCCAGACATTGCCGCCGCGTGCAGTGCGGTATTAGCAAGCAGGCCCAGTGCAATGGTGAGGCCAAGCGGGCTCTTCTTCCACGCAATCGCGACGAGAAATAGAAGCGCCGGCACAAGCACGTAGTTCCGCGCCACCACCGGGTACTGAAATAGGAGGAAGTAAGTAAACGGCAGGGTGAATTTCAGCAATCTCGGAAGCGGCGATTTGAACAGAAGCAAAGCCACGCCGCAAACTGCAATTCCTCCCGCAATCCAATGCATCCCCGCATAGCTCACGTCGATCCGGTTCATCGTCCACAGCAAAAAATGCCAGAGCCCGGGAGAGCCTTCGTCACGGATGAATTTCTGAAACAACGTGGTGAGAGGGAGAGTCCGCGCGAGCTGCCACGCCTGGGCCTCATCGACAAACGGCTCATGGTAGGGAATGGCGAATGCGACTAGCGCCGCGTAGATAGCGAGCGCAGACCACTCTGGCCAAAGCGAACCGATGATTGTTTGCGCACTCGCGGGCGCTCGAAGCGAATGCGAGCTGGCACTATCGCCGCTACGGGATGAGCGGCGCCCTTCTTGAGCGCCCTCCAGTTGCATCGCTTACTCCCGAATACAGAATCTATGCTGCTCCGGCAAGACTACTTCTTGCCAATTTACGCGTTTGCATTGCCTGTCAGGGGCACATAACAACTGCACAGAAACGTTCACCCTTGCGCAGTAATTCTGGCTCTCTCTCCGGCTTCAGTGTAGTACTGATACTCCAGCTTGCGGCCGCTGGCATTGAATATGCTCGCATGGACGACACCAAGTTTATGCGCAACAAAGGTGACCGTAGTAGCCAGCACTCCAAGGCCGTACTTTACGCTGCGCCTGAAGTTGATGGACGATGCTTCCTCAAAATACTTTGTGGGGCACGAGATTTCGCCGATCTTGAAGCCGAACATCGCGGCCTGGGCAATCATCTGATTGTCGAAGACAAAGTCGTCGGAGTTTTCAAGCAGCGGAAGCGTCAGCAGCAGGTTGCGCGAAAAGGCGCGAAACCCGGTGTGATACTCAGAGAGCTTGATGCCGAGAAACACATTTTGAAACGCGGTGAGACAACGGTTGAAAACATATTTGTAAAGCGGCATTCCACCCTTGAGTGCGCCCGCTCCCAGGATGCGCGAAGCCAGCACCATGTCGTAGATTCCGCTGGCTACCATTCCCGCCATGGCGGGCACCAGCAGCGGCGTGTACTGGTAATCCGGGTGCACCATCACCACAATGTCGGCGCCGGCGGCCAGGGCTTCGCGGTAGCAGGTTTGCTGGTTGCGCCCGTAGCCGTAGTTGGCGTCGTGAACGAAAGTCTGCACGCCCAGGCTCTTGGAGATCTGCGCGGTGCGGTCCCTGCTCGAGTCGTCGACCAGAATCTTGATGTCGACAACGTCGGTGAGCTCGGCCACTGTCTTTTCCAGCGTCCTTTCAGCGTTATACGCCGGCATGACTACCGCCACGCGCTTGCCATTGATCATTGCTTCCAACTCCTGCCGGCTTCTGATTCTCTGCTCTCTTCCATAATGCGCCCCTCAGCCGCGAAGCGCCAGCAATCGTTCCCTGACCGGAATGAGGCGAAACTCTCAGAGATTCGGTAACTGCCCGGTGTCGGCACTCTTGACGTCGAAATACTCCTCTTCGCTCTCACTTCACAATTTTCTGCTCCGGCACCGGATATGCCGATATGCGCGCGGGAACCGCGTCGGGCTCGACGAGCCAGACAGTGCGGTTTCGGTAGTAGTCGATCAATTCCTTATTATCAGCCGGATCGAGTTCCCGGGCCCATACGACTTTGGAAGCATCAATATCCGGGCTGTTGTAGACCCACTCGCTCAGATTGTCGTGATTGGCGCCGTAGCGCACGACGGCCAGTTGAGGCCCTGGCAACCTATCGAGCTGCGTAATCACGCGAGCTCGCTCGCCGCCATAGGTCTCGGGGCCAAACCAGGTAGAGTTCCATCCACTCGTCGGTTCCGGCGGAACGCCAACGTGCAAAGAGCGGACGCAAAGCCGTACTCCCGCAAGCACAAGAACCACCAAGGCGATGGATCGAACCAGCGTTAGGCCGACCCGCTGCCGGTTTGACCTGAGTACCCGCAAGTGACGCATGCACTGCAATCCGATGGCATAAAAAACTGCAGTGAAAGGCGCTACATAATGCGGAAGCAGATAAATCTCTATGGACATGCCGGCCAGCAGCACAAGACAACACAGCACCAGGAAGCGGAGCCGCTTGTCGACAAACACGCGCCTAATCATGATGAGCGGCAGCAGCAGCGCAAACCCCGCATAGAAAAGAAAAGTCAGATACACCTTGAGCAGGGTCATAGGAACAAAGCCGGCCAGCGTATGCAATTTCGCGTAGAATTCGTACTCGTCGTGCGTGTAGAAGCGTTGCATCGCGCTGTTGCTGTACACCGGAGTTGGCCGCGGATGCTGCCAGATATAGTAAGGAGTCACCGCATAGGTATTGCGATCGACCGTGTAGGGCAGCGTGAACGGGCTGCCAAAGGCCTTGTAGTCGTAGTAGCCCATCCATAGGCCGGCGCCCACAAAAACCGCGACCGGTAGGCATGCACGGCGAAGCAGGACCGGCATCGGCGGGCGGTTCTCTCCATTGATTGCCCATCGGCCAAGCACCACGGCAACCGGCAGACACAGCAGCATACCTTCAAACGGCCGGGTAAGGATGAGGATCGCAATACCGATGCCCATCGACAGACCGTAGCGCAGATGCGCGGTCTTCATCAGCCGTGGAACCGATCCGATGACCAGCGCACCGCCGAGAGCAGCCAGCGAGCCGCCAGCGTGGTAGGTATTAGTCCAGCAAGTGAAGAGTCCCAGCCGAACCACGGCGAGCAAGCCGCCAAAGAGCGCCCAGCTCGGAGGCAACCATGCCTGCAGCGCCCAGCAGAGTGCGGCGCACATGAGCGCGCTGGCGATCAGCACCGCGAACCACGGGTTGCCCAACAGGACTTTGCCTGCCGCCATCAGAAGCCCCTGCCCCGGGAAATACATTGACATGTAAGTGGGCTTCATCGTGACGTGGATGGTTTCAAAGCTGTGCCACATGGCCGGAGTGGGGTTTGCGAGCCGGCCGCTGGCAAACGTGTTCGCTGCAAGCAGAAAACTGAAATCGTCAGGAACAAAAGGCCTGGGGATGGGAAAGATTGGCAGGATCGCAAGACGGAGCAGTACGACTGAGAGCCCTGTAACTGTAACTGCCACGCCCTTTTTCCTGGCCAGCGGAATAAAGGCGCGTTCAATGCGGCGAAAGAAACCCAGGCCCATGGTCGGCCACGCATAGCCCAGCGCTATGCCCATCAGTGAAATTCCCAGGTCAAGAATCAGGAAAGCATTGCCGTTGGGCGGTGCTGGGGGTGGAAGCATGGTCTATCTTGTTCTCTGGCGGAGTCAGGCGCGGGCAGCCTTGGGGCATAACCCTAAGAACTGCGCATCGATATCAATGATAAGAGAGACGGGGAGAGTTCGCATTTTTAAATCGATTGGGCCCTGCGGAACTCTCCCGCGGAATCGATGTCTGTGGAGATACCTGTCTTCAGACCTTCACGCGAGGAGTGATGAATGGTCTTGCAGGGCGCAAAGATGAGCGAGCGCGAATAGGGATGCGCGCCGTACTCAGCGAAGAAGTGCCCAGGTTATGTAACAGTGGTGCTGATTTTAGTAAATTCGCTCACAAGAGCGGCAGCTAGCTGTTGTTGGAGGCTGATGGCAATAAGTGAGGCAAGCACCACGAGCAGGCCATATTCCATGAGGTCCTGGCCACTCTCGTCCGCTATCCACTGCCATATTTTCACCGTCAGCCGTAAGAGCTGATCGGACATATGTGACCCCCTGCTTTGTGCCCGGTCGAAATCAGGCGAGGGTATTGGATTGCCGTACTGGCACCCCAGGTTCAAGTTGGCAGACCTGAGGAAGATCGGAAATAGCAGGCGAGCGTTCAACCTGCCGCCGATTTGGCTCAACTTAACCCTTGCGGGGAGAGTATCGCGTTATGCGATACTCCCCCACGAAGGTGCTGAGGTACTGGGTGGATTCCGATTTGGCGAACGCCAGGAACTAGGCGAGCGTGGTGCTGATGCTGCTGAAAACGGTGTTGACTGCCGAAGCAACCTGCTTCACACCGGTCACGGCGACCAGGGCGATCAGAGCGACGAGCAGAGCATACTCAACGAGGTCCTGACCTTCTTCACGGTTCAGAAGGGACTGCGCTTTTACCAACATCTTAAGAAAAAGGGTGTTCATGTTTGTTCTCTCCAGTTTTGAATCTCCCAGCCTCAGCCGGGGCACCCTCAATATAGCATCTGCTGTGCCAATCGCAAACAAAGATTAAAGACTTTTTATTGCGTGACTTAGAAAACCTCGCCCCTTTTCGTTATGTATACTCCCGTTTACAGTTCCTTCCTTATTAGAAAGTCCTCGTATACATCACACGAAGGTGTAACAACTGTTATTCCCTACAGTTACCCCAATTTCGACGAATTGCAAGTACAATTGCCACCATGGCTTCCAGCGCGAGTTCATCGAGGCCGCTGCCACGCAGCGATTACGCCGACTTTGCGATTGCCCTTGCCTGCGGGCTGATCCTCGCCATCAGCGCCATTTTCTTTATTTCGGTTCTCTTTTCGGGGAAAATGGCTGGTTCTCGCGACTTTGTCTCTTACTGGACTACCGGGGTACAGCTCAGGCATCATCGAGACCCCTATAACTGGCAACAGATGATGGATCTTCAGCACGCCGCCCAACTGGACGCAAAGGGCGTGCTGTACATGCGGAATCCGCCCTGGGCTCTGCCTCTCGCCTACCCACTTGGCTTTATCGACCTGCGCATCGCCGCATTTATGTGGAACATCCTCGAGCTCGGGTGCCTGCTGATTTCAGTGCACCTGGTCCGGGTGATGCATGGATCGCCCAATAATTACGTCCACTGGCTGGGCGTGGCGTTCACGCCTGCCATTATCTGCCTGAATATGGGCCAGACCGGGCTGTTCACGCTTCTCGGCATGGTGCTGTTTCTGCGTTGGCATCGCACCCATCCATTTGCTGCTGGACTTGCGCTATGGCTTTGCGCGCTGAAGCCGCATCTGCTTCTGCCATTCGCCGTAGTACTGCTGGTCTGGATCATTCTGAACCGCAGTTACAAGATCCTGGCCGGCTGGGGCCTGGCAATGACGGTAAGCTTCGGGCTGGCATGGTTGCTCGATCCGCAGGCGTGGGCGCGCTATTCGGCACTGATGCGTTCCAATCCTGTCCAGTACGAGTTTGTCCCGACCCTGAGCGATGCGATGCGCTTCTGGATTCATCCGCAGTGGATCTGGCTTCAGTATGTGCCTGCGGCGCTTGGCTGCGTGTGGGCGCTCTTCTACTTCTGGCGACGCCGCGCCACCTGGGACTGGCTGGATAACGGCAGCGTACTGCTGCTGGTCTCGGTGCTGGTTGCTCCTTATTGTTTCCCGCCTGACCAGTGCCTGGTGATTCCGGCTTACATGCATGGAATGTATAAGACACGGTCGCGCCCCTTGCTGGCCTTGTTTGCGGTGATCCTGCTGGTTATTCAATTTGAGACCTGGAGGGTAAAAATCATCTCCGGCTATTACATGTGGATGGCTCCGACATGGCTGATCTGGTATCTGCTGGCGCTCCGGTTCCGGGATACGGCAGAGGCGGTTCCGACGCCCGCAATGGCCCATTCTTAGCGGTCCTGACGGTGAAACTGTGAAGCGAGTGCCGCCAAACGATTGATTCCATTGAATGTCGTTTCACCGTTTCACAGGGAAAAAAGAGCATTTTGATTTAGGGCTTCGTTCGGGGGGCTTGCTGGTTGCGGAGATGGATGGGTTATTCATACTTTCCGATCCTTCTGAGTACTATTCTGCGCCGGAGGGGCGTAATTGGCTGCAACCAAAATTGGCGACTAAGTGGTTTGAATTCAGTGCCGATCAAATGTGGTCCCCTTTACAGGTTTTGAGGTGAACCCCTCGGGTGAGACAGTTTGTCTCTTGAAACAGAAGAATTTTCGTGCCGCCCCTCCGGGGCCGGTTGCGGACTGATAAGAAACAAAACAGTAAGTTCAACAAAAGATGAGTAACGCGGGCTCCCGGACGCGTTGAGGGGATGAGATCCCAGGTCCCCAAGTGCGAGGGACCTGGGGCACCCAGTTTCATCCTCCGTGGGTCGGCTTGGCCGGTAGGGAACTCACAAGAAACAAGACTAACTACCGACACATTCAGATTTGGGGTCTCCCACCCACTTTTAGTGCTTGGTTGAGACGGGATGGCCCCAGGCGGTTACACCACCGGCGCGGCTGTTTCGATCATCTCAATGGACAACGAGTCGCCCGGCTGCGTCTGTGTCTGCTTCACTGTTCCGGCGGGAAGCTCAATGATCGATTGGGCTGTGAGGCAGAAGGAAATGCGACCCGGGCCAACCGCGCTCCTCACCTTTCTGACCCGCTTTCGGCTGTCGAGGTAAACCAGGTCGATAGGGAAGCGCATGAAGAAGGTGTGCACCGATTGGCAGGGGATGATCCAGAGCCCACCGCCCGAGTCGAGGCCATCGCGGTTCAACAGGCCCTTATTCCGAGCCGGACCGGAATCCGCGACTTCAAGAGAGGCAGCCAGAACGGTGCCGCGCGTGATATTGGCGGCATGCATTCGTCGGCTTGGATCGGATGGCGGGGATGAGGCAAACAGCTTTCGCAGAGCATCTGCGAACAAGCGAATTGCTTTCATCCCCGGCCCTCAGGATAGGTTAGTTTCAAGCAACATCAACCAGCATTTACGGACCGGTCGTTCCCGGAGCAGCAGACGGAGCACTCGCACCACTGGAACTCAGGGCCGAACCGCCGGTCCCTCCAAACGCACCGCTCGCGCCCTCGATTAAGAGAGGCTTCTCAGGCTTCATGCTGTCGATAAGGGTCTCCACCGGGACGGCGGTTGGCGCTGGCGCCATCGTGTTCTCTGCCGTCTTGGCGTCGGGAGTGTGCATCGCGATGTTTGAGTTAGGCGGCAGGAACTTGGTCGGGTAATTCAAAGCCGGTAAATCCTGGCCGGCCGCAATGGGCGCCACCACTACAGGCGTAACAAGGACCATCAGCTCAGTGTTGCTCTTGGTCCTGTTCATTGACTGGAACAGCTTGCCCAGGATCGGAATATCGCCCAGGAATGGAATCTTCTCGAAGCTCTCGGTCTCCTCGTTGTCGAGCAGGCCGCCAATCACGAAGCTCTGACCGTCTTTCAGCTCAACTTCGGTATTAACGTTGCGGTCGGTAATACCGGGGACGGTAAAGCCGGAGATTGTAACTTCGTGGGTATAGTCCAGCGCGCTGACTTCAGGTGAAACCTGAAGACGGATAGTTCCCTGGGGCGTAATGGTGGGAATGAAGCTCAGCCGGATTCCGTACTCTTTAAATTGAATCGTAACGGCTCCGCCTACGCCGGACGAAGTTCCCTGAACAACAGGATATGGGAATTCGCCGCCTGCAAGGAAGCTGGCCTCATGGCCGTTCTTTGCCAGCAGATTCGGCTCCGCCAGGGTTTCGAGGAGGTTTCTGGTCTCGAGCGCTTCTATATTGGCGCCTGACTTGAGGCCGGGGAAGAATGCCAAAAGATTCAGGTCTTGTGAAATTGCGGCCGAACCGCCCGAATTTGAGAAGCCGGTACCGGCTGAAGAGCTGCCGCTGCCGCCGCCGCCAGTGATTGAAGGCGGTGAAAACTGTCCGGTGGTTACACCGCCGTAAGCATTGCCCAGTCCGAGGTCGAACAGGTTAATGCCGAGCTGCTTTTCAAGGTTGCGATCGACGCTGATAAACCTGACCTTGAGCAGAATCTGCGGTTCTGAAGCCGGAACGTTCACATCGAGCAGGTTGACAACCTTGCTGCCGGAGGTAGCGGCAATCTGCACCGCGCGCTCTGAGGAGGTGAGGTCGTTGACGGTCCCACGCAGGAAGATGTTGTTGTTGTCGTAGCTAACCTTGACGGACTGGCCGGGGAGCTCATTCCTGAGTTCGCGCCGCACCGCATCCAGCGTGTCGTTCGAAACCGGGGCGGGCAGGTGGACAGTGACGTTGAAGAACTCACGGCCGCCGTGAATATCCCATATGATCAAGCTGGTTTCGCCGGGGGCCTTGCCGTTGACCATAATCTCAGTTGGGCTTACGCCGTGAACCTCGGCAAAGGCGCCAAGGCCGATGGCCACCCTCGCAATGGGCGCGGCGGTATCAACGAGTACAGTTTTACCCACGACTACCGAAAGGTCGTTGGTTGAATCCTGAGCTCCGGCAGTGGGCGCAGCTGGGGTTGAGCCTTGAGCTATGAGTCCTTGCGCAGCACACAGGACAACCCCAACAGCGCTGATGCACATGATCGTGATTGCAGACTTTGCTCTCAATGCTGTCCCTCTGAAGAACCGAAGTTCTCTTGCGATGACGATGATCCGTTGATGATCTCCATGGAGTAGGGCTTAGGTTTCGGCGGCGCAGGAGCGACGCGCTTTACAACCTTCACCGGCGTTGGAGGCTTGATTGATCCAAACAATGCTGGTGTGGCTGTTGCCGCAACCGGTGCAACCGCGGTATCGAGCGGATTCCTCAGCACCAGCTGAATTCTCAACTGGCTGCTCGCCAGGCTTAATGTCTCTGCCTGATCGGGGGTCACAAGCAAGTTGACAACCTGCACCTGCACTGGCTTGCCCTCGGCATCCTTTTGAATGTTGACGCCGGCCGAGAGCACTTCCATGTTTTGCAGAAGCGTAGTGGTCACAGTTCCCGCGTTTGGAGGAGCGCCCGGCGGGACGCCGGAAGCCAGAACGTCGACGCGCATACCCGGAGTGACGAAACCAGAAACGCCCACGATGTCGTCAACCCTGATGGCGCATGCCCTCATGCCTTGAGGGATGGTGGCCGCCAGTCCGCCGCCCGAACCCGCAGCGGCAAGGTTGCTATCCAGGATCGGCTCGCCTTGAGCAATGTCAGAGACTACGCCTCTGCCTACCAGGCTGAGTCGCTGTTGCTCTGGCACCGATCCCTTAGGCAGGGTACCCGCGATCTTGATAACTCCGAGGTCTGCCTGAGTGAGCACCGTGCCCAGCTTCAAATCGGTTGCCGCTGCCACGACCGTAGCCGTGGGCGATTGCGATTGAGTATTCATCTTGGTTCCAACAATGCGATAGACCCCGAACGCGCAGACGCCGGCTATCACAAACGCAACGAGAAGGATCGTAAGCAGTCTTCGATTCATTCCTAAGCTGATCCGAGTTGGCGGTTAGGCCAACCCCACCTTTCTGAACCCCGATTCGATCGCCGTGCCCAGCTAACGGCCATCGATCGCGACTGCAACCGGGGTACACTTCGATGTCTCTCGAGCCTGTAGGGGGACAGTGTCGATTCAGTATATCCTCTTCATGCGAATTAAACTCAAATCGAGTTTATTTTTTTCAGCGCATGAGGTATCAAGAGAGCTATGAGCCCTAGGCTACAGAATGAGCGATGCTGAATCAAGGGAATTCTTTAATCGATTCTAAGTTCCCGTGGCTTTCGAGAGACATGCTCCCAGCCGAGGCAATACGGCCTCGAATATGCAGGGATAAACAGGGAGGAAACGGCTTCTACGATGGCGCTGAAACGGTGCTCAGGCATGGGTGGCGGCGCGATTCGGCAAACACTCGCTGCCCTGCACAATTGGGTTGCGTGATTCCCTCGAGAGCAAGCGTGCGAATTGTTGTTTTTCATTAGTCTGTTAGTACTCATCAGTGGAGATTGAGTTACTATTTGAGTTACCAAATAACTCACAAGATATGTTACCCGCCCTGGCAAAGGGGGACCCGTTAGAGTGTCGACGTCGCCAACGATCTCGCTTCTGAACGAGCCGTCTTATTTCCGGCAGCCCCCGACATCGTTCGCGGCTTCGATCGTTGTCCATGGCGCGGTGATTGCCCTTATTTACCTGGCCGTGGTGTTTGCGCCGCGAATCGATACCCACCGGCGGGTGCGATATGACCTGCGCCAGCTCGATATGCACGTGCCCGATAGTGAGCTGGCCCGCCTTCGCTCGGGAGCCGAGAGTTTTCCGGGCCCGCGCTCTGACCAAAAGAGCCCTGGAACGCGGGGCGACGAAGCTGCTCACCGGCCTTCACCAAAACTCATTCCTCATTCTGCAATCGGGCCGCAGACACTGATGCAGCCTGATTTGAAGATCGCCGCTCTGCTCGATCATGAGATCCCCCTTCCCAAGGTTGTGTTGTGGACTTCAAACAAGGTTGAGGTGAAAAAGATTGTTGCGCCCAAGCTTCAACAGGCGCCCAGTGTCGACGTGAAACCGCAGGTGGAGATACCCAACCAGGAAGTGAACCTGGCCGACATTCCACTGGCGTCAACCAGCAAGCTGGAGTTGCATTCGCTGGCGCCGGCCAGCAACACCACACCGATTGTGATTCCCAAACCTACGCAACAAATCAACGTGAGTCCGGTTTCAACTACGCAGAATGAGTTACAACCCACGCCCGCCGCAGTTATGTCGCTTTCAGAGATTGCAGTAAAAGACGCCAATGTTACTCTGCCTGCGGTGAACGAGGCCGCGCGTGGCGATGAGAATGGTTCCCTTGCCGCGGCAAACAGAAAGCCCTTGCCGGGCCCCGGCAATGCTAACGCCGCGGAGAATGCGACGGGCAACGGCAATGCTCCTAAACCCGGCATCCATCCGGGCACGGGGACGACCAGCCAGGCCAACCTTGTTGGAGCGGGAGCGCGCGGCGAGTCGAAGACCCCTTCATCGGGAGGAGGCAAGTCTACGGAGCCGGGCGGCGGAAGTAATGGCGCCGGCAACGGGGCTGGGCAAACTGCGGGCAATGGAACCGGCGACGACGACCGGCCGACGGCGACAAAAATCGCCCTGCCTCCGGATGGCCGCTTTGGCGCAGTGGTGACGGGCACCTCGCTTCAGGATCAGTTTCCCGACATGGGCAACGTTTGGCAGGGCCGCATGGCCTACACCGTTTACCTTCACGTTGGAACGGCCAAAAGCTGGGTGCTGCAATACGCGCTTCCACGAACGGCCGAGGCAGCCGAGGCCGGATCGGTAGGCCAGGTTGACGCGCCCTGGCCATTCAACATCGTGCGCCCCAACCTAGCTGCGGGAGTGATTGATGCGGATGCGCTGATGGTGCACGGATTTGTGAACACGGCCGGCCGCTTTGAAGATCTCAGCGTAGTTTTCCCGCCCGCATTTCCGCTCACCGATTTTGTTTTGCAGTCGATGTCGCAATGGCAGTTCAGGCCGGCGATGCAGAACGGCAAGCCAATCCGGACCGAGGTGCTGATCGTCATTCCCGACGAGGACGAATAATCATCCGCGACAAAATTCGGGCGATCGGGTAGGAGGCGGGATCGCTCCCGCCGTCCTCCCACACCACCGGACGGACCGTTCGGTATCCGGCGGTTCATGAAACAGCGATAGCCGCTATGAAGCTCCCATCGCCTTCGTTTTCGGC
>Ga0182016_10001085_pt1 | contig 33261 bp, 19 predicted proteins | sample 712S2MmetaG_FD_120491 | JGI IMG/M metagenome (GOLD analysis project Ga0182016, IMG submission 120491) | Permafrost microbial communities from Stordalen Mire, Sweden - 712S2M metaG | ecosystem: Environmental > Terrestrial > Soil > Wetlands > Permafrost | place: Sweden: Stordalen | collected...
GAGCCATTGGCCGCATATCTCTTCGAAAACCGACCAACCCATGTATTCGGACAGTCGCGGGGCCACCTGTGCTGTATAGACAGTGGTCGGGTCGGAGAATTGCAAGGCGCTGGCCAACGGCGCAACGAAGCGATACCAGAAGTTCAGAAAGGGATCGGCAACGCGATAGAGAGCTCTTCGCTCAGAGCTTTCGCCGAAGGGAAATTCACGCCGAATCCAGCCCAGCTCCAGCAACGTGCGCAGGGAACCGGAAAGCGCACCGCGCTCCACGCCAATCAACTGCTGAATGCCATTGAATTTCGTTTCGCCGCCGGCAATCGCTGCCAGGATGGCATTGTACGGAGCCGGGTCGCGGATTTGTTCGCTGCCGAGCAGAAACCGTACTTCATTTTCCAGGATTGCGCGTGGCTGCATCAGCAGAGCAACAATCTCTTCGGCAGGAGGGCGCGACGTATCGACAAGTGCGTGATAGCGCGGCGTTCCGCCAAAGACGCCGTACATGAGCAGTTTCTCGACAACGCCGTAATGGGGGCTATCTGCGTAGAAGGCCGCCACGTCTTCGTAGTGAAGCGGGTCGAGGTGAAAGATTCCGGCATTGAATCGCCCGAACAGTGGAGCACTCTCTTGCCCGAGAGCCGCCATGGCGGAGAGCTGTGATCCGCAGAGGACTATGAATAGCGGAGAATGAACGGCTTCGCGATCCCACCATGCTTGCAGGATGGAAGGCAACTCCGGAGTCTGATCCACCAAGTACGGGAATTCATCGAGGATAAGAGCAAAGCGGCCTGCCCCCTTCTTGCGCCCCTTTGCCTGTTGAGAGGCGTAGCGAAGAAGAGCGTTCCACGAAACAGCAATATCTTCGGCGGAGACGCCTTCACCGGGAAGTGCTGCGATCAATTGGCGGGCGAGGGTGAGCCGCTGTGTGGCGGCAGTGGACTGCTCTGCTAGAAGGTAGCAGTGTGGCTTTTCGGGTTCGTTTCCGTCTACGCCAGCCGTGAAGTAACGCTGCAAGAGGAACGTCTTGCCCAACCGCCTGCGTCCATACAGGAGCAGCATCTGCCCACCTGCACCGTGGCGCTTCCATGCGCGGTCTAGGGCTGCAAGTTCGAGCTTTCGGTTATAGAAAGGATCTGGCTTGATGGTCATGTCCGGGCACCGGCTGGATGGCCATTCCTTCAAATACATATTATGAGTTGTCAATTTATGAAATGTCAACTTATAACAGGAGAAAGTAACCAAGAGAAGGTGAGTTTTTTGGCAGAATACCTCGCATGAGGGATAGAACGTTGGGTTTGTCTCAGGGGATGAAGTTGCAACATGGCGTCGAAGAGGCCGGTTCCGGGCAAGCCACAACTGGTAACGGCTTCCGTCTTTTTTGGATTTGAAGACGAGTTGTCCCTGGCCCTAGCTCATCCTTTCATTGCCAAGAACTTCGAGGCAAATCGGGCACATCCTGCCGCCATCCAGGGGGAAGGTCAGAAACACCCAGGCCGGTTTCGGCTGCGTATGGTGTTGCCGTTTGCCAAGCACGGCAGCACAGGTTTTTCCCTCAGCACAGAGAGTTATGCGGCGGACCCCAGAACCTGGCTTTGAATCCCTTCCGATGAGTTCCGTAACCGCGGCCAACTTGACATAGCGTACCGGTATGATATGCTGTGCAGCAATGTTCGATCAACAACTTGCGGATTGAAGTGGGTGAACCATTTTGACCGGGTTTGTGGAAAAACTTCAGGGAGGATTTCGTATATGACGCGTTCAATTGGGTGTAAAAGGCTCATCCGGGCAGCTAGCGCGGTCGCAGTAGCCATCCTGGGATCGGCAGTTGCATGGGCGGGCATTACCGGTATGATTTCAGGCCTGATCGTGGATCAGAGTGGTGCTGTCGTGCCGGGAGTAACGGTCACTATCACGGAGCAAGCCACCGGATTGCAGACCGCCGCGGTGTCTGACGATAAGGGCTTTTACAGCTTTCCTAGCCTCGCAGTCGGCACATACGATCTAACCGTCCAACATCCCGGTTTCCGCGATTTTGTCGAGAAGAGCATCAGGATCGACGCCAACTCCGCGATCCGCATCGACATCAAGCTGCAACTCGGCGCGGTCACCGACACGGTCACGGTCAAAAGCGAAGATCTGAGGATTGAGACGCAGAGCACTCAGATGGGTGAAGTGATTGAAAGCCAGCAGATCACGTCTGCTCCTCTCAATGGCCGCTCCTATCTTGATTTGCTCACTCTGCAACCCGGCGTGAATCCCTACCAGGGAAATTCCACCACCGGCGGCGGGGAGGGAGTTCAATCGATGAACGGCGGCCGGCCCAATTCGAATGGGTTCATGGTGAACGGAGCGGACGCTGAGGAGAAGATGCAGAATGCTCCCGGCATTGTGCCCAATCTCGATTCGATCGCCGAATTCCGCATCATCACCAACAACTTCAATGCGGAATATGGAAACTACAGCGGCGGCCAGGTCAACGTTGTCACCAAGTCCGGAACCAACGAGTACCATGGCGATCTGTTCGACTTTCTGCGCAATACCGATCTCGACGCGAAGAACTTCTTTTCCGCGGACCGCGGCGTCTTCATTCAGAACCAGTTTGGCGGAACCGTGGGCGGACCAATCAGAAGGAACAAGATTTTCTGGTTTGGCGATTTCGAGGGAACGCGCCAGATCATAGGCGCGGCGCAATACTTCCCGGTCCCGTCCAACGACGACCGCACCGGCAACTTGATCGATCAGGCGGCGGCCTTTGCATCATCCGACCCGGCCAACGGAGGGTCGGGCGTGAACGGCGCATACTGGGCCAACATCCTGTCTCAGGAATTAAATTATCCGGTGACTTCGGGCGAGGCCTACTACACGCCGGGTTGCACCACCACCGCCCAATGCGTCTTTCCCAATGCGGTCATTCCAACCAGCGCCTGGTCGCCGGTGGCCGTGGCCACACTCAAATACATTCCCACATCGAATGTGCCGGGGCAGTCGTACTATCAGACTTCGGCATACAATCAGACCCTGACCGAAAACAAGACTGCGATCCGCGTCGATACCAAGACCCACTTAGGAGGCCTGTTCGGTTACTACTTCTTCGACCAGCCGTCGTCGAATAATCCGTATTACTCAGACAATATTCCCGGCTTCAATGCATTGAACAAGGCGCGGAATCAGGTGGCGAACCTGGGACTCACTAGCACCTTGAACAACACCACGGTCAACGATTTCCGCCTGGTTTATCTGCGTAATTCCGCAGAGTCCGGCACCCCCGTCGGAGGCCTGGGCGTGACCCTTGCTTCGCTGGGCTTCAACACGCCGTGGAACGCCACGGGGGGCATCGGACCCGTGAACCCCGCTCTGCAAGGGGTGCCGTCGATGGGCTTCAACAATTACAGTTTTGGATTACCGCCCAGCGGCAGGAACCAGTACGACAACACGGCCCAGGTCGTTGACAACCTCACCAAGATCATCGGCACCCACAATCTTCAGTTCGGCGGAAACTTCCACTACGACCAAATCAATGTCCGCCTGAATCCCGCAGCCAACGGACAATTCAACTTCAGCGGTGAGGAAACCGGGCTTGATTTCGCCGACTTTATCATTGGCGCTCCCGCCCAGCTCACCCAGGCCAGCTACCAGGTGCTGGATTCGCGCGGCAAATACTACGGCGTCTACGGGCAGGACAGTTGGCGCGCGACGCCAACCGTCACCTTGAACTACGGTCTTCGCTGGGAAGTGAGCACACCGTGGTTCGACACCCAAAACAAGCTGGAGACGCTCATACCCGGTGAACAGTCGAAGGTATTTCCCGGAGCGCCCATGGGACTCGTGGTCCCAGGTGACCCCGGCGTGCCCAGGACCCTGTCGCCGATCCTCTACCACAACTTCGCTCCCCGGTTCGGAGTGGCATTCACGCCCAATGAATCGGAAGGACTGCTTGGAAAGATTCTGGGGGGAGCGGGGCAAACCAGCATTCGTGCCGGCTATGGGCTCTTCTACACGTCGATTGAGGACGTGGGATATTTCTACGCCACCGGGTCGGCTCCCTACGGGCTGTATTATCAGTCGCCAACGCCTCCGGTGTTGGGCTCGCCCTACATCGATCGGTCGACCGGCCACTTTGAAGGCATCAAGTTTCCTTTTAGCTTTCCACCCACCAACGTGTCTCCCAGCAATCCCGATAACAGTTTCAACTGGGCGCAGGTTATCCCGCTTACCGGCGGCAACTACATCAATCCGAAAAACAAGCTCCCCTACATGCAGGATTTCGAACTGTCAGTCGAGCGGCAGTTGGGAGCGGGGACGGTGTTGAGCGTGAGCTACGTGGGAACCGTTGGCCGGAAGATGCTCGCTTTTGTTGAATCGAACCCCGGAGATCCGGGTCTCTGTCTGCAGTTGAGCAACCCGGCCAACCTGGCTCCCGGCTCACCGGTCTGCGGCCCCTTCGGTGAACAGAACGTCTACACCCTCGCGAACGGAACAGTCGTCAACGGCACCCGTCCTCTCTTCGGAAACGACTTTGGCAGCAATCCCTTCACTCAGACCATTGCCAGTTCCAGCTACAACTCCCTGCAGGCAGGCCTGAAGCACACCGACAAGTACACCAGTATTCTTGTCGCTTACACATACTCCAAATCTATCGACAACGGATCAGGCATGGCCGACCCGGTGGATAACTACGATCCGGCCAAGAGCCGAGGACTGTCGATCTTCGATCTTCCCCAGGATCTTACCGTCAGCTATACGTTTCAGTTGCCCTTCGACCGCTTTACCAGAAACGGAGATTTCGTAAGTTACCTTGCGAATGGTTGGGCAATCTCAGGCATCTCGACCTTCGCCAGTGGCGAGCCAATCCAGCTCTCTGAAAGCGACGATAACTCGCTCAGTGGAACATTTGGCGGGCCGATCGATACGCCCAGCGCGGCCAACAATGGCGCCAAGCTGTATGTGGACCGCAATCCCCGCAACCTCAACAACCCTTATTTCAATCCCAACTATTTTGTCGCCGAGACAATGGGCCAGATTGGAAATGTGTCGCGCCGATTCTTCACCGGACCCGGCATTCTGAACACAGACATGGCGCTGCTGAAGACGACCAACATCTGGGAGTCGACCAAGATTCAGTTCCGCGCAGAAGCGTTCAACATTTTCAATCACGCCCAGTTCAACAATCCTTCGGGTAACTTCGACAATTCGGGGCAGGGCGGATTCGGGTATGTCACATCCGCGCGCGACCCGCGCATTATGCAGGTGGCGTTGAAACTCCTGTTCTAAGTGCGCTTCGCAGTTGTTGAAGTTGCACACAATCGCGGCCTGAAGCGGCTTGCTCAGTTTGTGAGCAGCCGCCTCATTTTGGCTGGCTGCTGTTTTTCAGGCATCGACTGCCCGGTACTCACGGATTGAAGCAACATCCGGCGAAGATGGGATCTGAAGGAGTCTTACATGTTACAAACCAATCGCGAGCTGATCTGGACGCGCCGGGATACGCCGGCTCCAAAAGCTACCCGGCAATGTGCCTGGTTGATCCCGGGCTTCCTTTTCTGCTTTGCGCTCGCCATTGCGGTTCCTCAGCGCGCCTTCGCACAGGCCGTTTCCGATCCTTCCGCCTGGACGGTTTACATCACCAACGATTCCTGTTCGGACTACACCTGGGGGTGGGATGAAAAGCAGACGCGCAAAGCCTATGCGGACGTGATCCTCTCTCATCTCGATGAGATGAACCGGACCGACAAGGAGAGCCCTGAGAATCGCGATCGCTACAATCTTTCGATTACGCAGGAAGGCACGGTCTTCCTCGAGTATTATCCCGAGCGGAAGGATGAATTTCTTCGCCGCATCCGCGAAGGGCGCATTTCGGTCGGGGCCTATCTGAATAACAATCTATGGGGTTTTCAGAGCGTAGAGAGCGAACTGCGAGATCTTTACCCGGCCCGCCGCATGGAGGAACAATGGGGTATTTCGATCCGCACGGCTGAGCACATTGAAGAGCCGGCATTGCCCTGGGGCGCCGAGCCAATTCTGTCTGCGAGTGGATTCAAATGGCTCATCATTCCCTTTCTCGATTACGATTCGACCTTTTCAAAGCTGGAGAATCCGCCATTTTTTGTTTGGAAGGGGGCCGACGGGAGCCAGATCCGGGTGCTGATGGACAAATGGTCATCAGAAAAATGGGGTTACGTCCAGGGACGCGATCTGCTCAAGAACCCTGACTTGATCCAGCAGGAATTGCTGCCGCACTACCAGCAATTCGGAACTGCCTATCCTTTACACGTCATACTCGCCAGCGGTACCCACGGTGACAACGGGCCTAAAGTCGACCAGTTCACGCCCAAATTCGCCGACGGCATCATTCAATACAACGCGCGTCCCAAGCCCCATGCAAAGCTCATCAACGCAACCCTGCCACAATTTGTTGAGGCAGTGGACAAAGTGGAAGATCAGCAGCATTTCATGCCTACTCTAAGCGGAGACTTCGGCCAATCCTGGGATAACTGGCCCGTCACGCTGGCCGATCATGCCATGCGCATGCGTTCGGGAGAGCGCTCATTCCTGGCCAGTGAGGCGCTCCTGGCTGTGTCCGCCCGCGCCAATCCCTCCATTGCCGAAACCACGCGGGAAACCCATCGCAGCGCGGAGTGGAACCTGGCCATGCTGGCCGACCATGCCTGGAACGGCGCCAGCGATGCAAACCGGCTTGTCAATGCAGATCTTCGCCAGCACTGGGGCCTGAAGCTCGTCGAACTCGATGACCAGTTGCTGCAGCAGGGCTGGAGCGCCGCGGGGCTCACGCCGGGGAATTCCGCGGTGACTCTGTTCAACAGCCTCAGCATCGAGCGCGCCGACCTGGTTTCGGTTCCCGTTCCGGATGGTGTAAACAGCGTGCGCGGCCGGGCTTCGCAGATCGTGGATGAAGAGGGAAAGCGCGCACTCTATTTCGTGTCTCCCAAAATGCCTGGATTTTCTTTTTCAACACTCAACCTCACATCCAGTTCGGCTTCACAACCGAGCCAAGCGAAACTCCGCGCCGCCCCGCTCGAATTGGAGAGCCCCTATTACCGTTTGCAAATTGATCCGCAGACCGGCGGCATCAGCAGCCTGGTGGATAAATCCACAAACACTGAGTTGCGCATGCCGGGGCAAAAAACCATTGGGCAGTCAATATTCTTCGATGGGCATGAGCACCTGCTTTCCGATGTGCACTCCGAAGTCGTTGCCCAGGGCCCGGTTCTCGCGCGGCTTAAAGTTTCGGGCACAATTGAAGGGATTGCCATCACCAGCCTGATAACGGTCTATGCGGATCTTGACCGAGTTGACCTGGACATCGCAATTCACAAGCCGGTCACCACGCAGGAGCAGCGCCTGACTCAGTCGTTTCCGGTTGCGCGCGAAGGCGCAGTCGAGCGAATCGAGACCACCGGCGCCGTCGAAAGGCCTTTTCCCCAGCCCGATGGCGACCTGTTGCCCGGCGCGAACCCAAAACAGTTTGCCATTCAGAATTTCGTCGATGTCTCTTCTCCGCAAGGCGGTGTCACGATCGCGCCATTGGATGCGTTTGTGATTCGTCAGGACCTGGGGCCAATTACCTTTGAAGCCGTCGGCAACGATCAGAACTACAAGGAAGCGACTCACGACCAGCACGGCGCTACCGATTTCCGGTTGCGTTACTCCCTGCGCGCGCACCATTCGGATTATGACGGCGCGGAGATATTTCCCTGGAGCCGCAACGTTACCAATCCGATTCTGGCGCATATTGGGACAGTGCCCCGGGCCACGTTGTCGCAACCCACCGTCCGGGTAGACTCCTCGCGAGCCATTGCAACCACGCTAAAGACGGCCGATGGCGCCGGCAACCTGCTTCGCTTGTGGGAGGTCGCCGGCAAGACGGGACCGCTGACCATCTTCGTTGCCGGGTATAGCCGCGCGATACGCACCGATCTGCTGGAGCGAGATCTTGAGCCGCTGCCGATTGAGCACCACGAAATTCATCTTCCACTTGCGGCCAATGGTTTTGCCGCCGTAAGATTGCTGCCCTGACCGTATCCTCCGCCGGCGCACGCGCCACCACGCATTCGGCGGATGATAACTACACGGCAAGTCCAGTCCGGTAAGCCAGCGCCGGGCCCCCGGTTCAGCAGGCTAGTTTGTTCAAAAAAGGCAGAGCTTGACTGCGAGGAGAAAACACTGAGAATCCCCAAAGCACTTACGGCTCGCTGGTTCTGGTGCTGTATCTTCTGCATTGTCTGTTACGTGCCATGGATCTTCTTTTCCAAGATCGGCGGCAACGAAATTCCGCCCAAAACCATGCAGTACCTGTTCAATTGGGGCGGCTTGCCCGTGGGCATTGTGTTTTTGGCCTTTCGCCGCTTCCGTATGGAAAAAAGCTTCTCCGGAATCACCTATGGCCTGATCGTGGGAGTGCTCTCCGGCCTTGGACAACTGGCTCTCTTCGCGGCTTACCGCAGTTCGGCAAACACTTCAGTAGTTACGGTTATCAGCTCTCTCTATCCACTTGTTACGGTCCTTCTTGCGGTGATTTTTCTGCACGAAAGACTGACGCGCGGTCAGTTAGCCGGGCTCTTTTTCGCGGTAGCTGCATTCGTCATATTCTCGATTTGAAAGGAGCACTCTTCTGCATATTTCCTGGCTTTGGTTCGCGTTCGGCGTGCTGGTCACCTGGGGTGTCACGGGGATATTCCAGAAGATGTCCACCAATCGCATCTCTGCTGAATCCCTGATGGTGCTCCTGGTCCTCGGGACATTTCTCACTCAACCACTGGTTCTGCCGCATGAGTCGCTATCGATCTACACGCACCGGTCTATCCTCTACGGCCTGTTGAGCGGGCTGTTGAGCAACCTCGGTTCCTGGGGAATCTTCGAGGCTATGCGGCTGGGCGGATCTGCCTCTATCGTTACTGTGTTTACCGCCCTCTATCCGCTGCCGGTCGTACTGCTTGCGCCCCTGGTATTGCACGAGCACATCACCTCGCTCCAGTCGGTTGGAGTCGCCTGCGGCATCATTGCCATCGTGCTTCTGTCTTTGCCGCCGACCGCAACTGAAGCGCGGCGAGCGAAGGCGGAGGGCCGAGAAGCGATTTTGAGCTGATCGAAGCAAAGGACAGCTAAAAGCGGGCGCGGTTACCTCAGCGTTTTTTGCTCGTGAAACCCGCAAACCCAGTCAGGCAACGGCCCGGTAGCAGGTACTTTCCGCAGGCACTTTCCGATGAGCGGTATGTACGGTATGATATGTTTGGAGTTATACGAGGATATCCCGTGGCAATCGAACAGTCACGCACTACTTATATTGGCGCGACCCGTGAAAGCCTGTCGACTCAGACGCTCGATCAGCTCATCGGGTGGCTCAAGGACGGTACCTTCAAGCCGGGCGACAAGCTACCCTCGCAGAATGAGCTCGTCGATCACTTCGGCGTAAGCCGCACCGGAATTCGTGAAGCTCTTCAAATGATGGCCGTTCTGAACCTGATTGAAATCAAGCCAGGCTCGGGTTGCTTCGTTAAAACCGTTTCGACGGAGTATATCGTCCACGCGGATGTGCTCGCACTCCTGCTTGAAAAGGAAGCCTTGATGGATGTGATCGAGGCCCGCAAGCTGGTGGAGTCGAGCATCGCGGCGCTGGCAACCGAACGCGCCGTCCCTGAAGATTTCTGGAAGATGGAAGATGTCCTGATCGCGATTGACCGCTCCATCCAGAAGCAGGAGAGCATAGCCGCCATTGCAACCGAATTTCACTGCGCTCTTGCGGAGGCGAGCCACAACCCGGTGCTGGCAAAGCTGGTGCGCTCGTTCACTCGCCTGATGGCCAGGGCCGGCGTGCTGCTTGAAACCAGCGTGGAAGACCTGGCTGCCTTCAAGAACTACGAATTGACCTCGCATCGGGATCTGCTCGACGTCATCAAGCAGCGCGACCCGGAAAAGTCACGCCAGGCCATGATCGACCACATCTCCTACTCCGAGAGTTTGATCGTAGGAGCTTTGGAGCGCACGGAGAAAGCTGAAGACGCAGCACTCGAAGCAACCGTCTTGAGCGCCTGACCGTCAACCACTCGCTTTCCCGGCGCCAATTGAACAGCTTCCAACCGCGCGATTCGATTCCCTGTTCCGCACGCCCGGTCTAAACGCTGATGGAAGACTTGGCCAGGATTCCACCATCGCAAACAAAGTGAGCGCCCGTTACATAGCCGGCCTCGTCAGACAAAAGCCACGCCACCAGCGGGGACTGATCTTCCGGCTGTGCCAGACGGCCCAGGGGAATCTCTCGCGAGAGTTGCGCCCGCATCTTTTCCACTTCATCGGCAGGAACGTTATTCCAGCACAATCCGGTTTCCGTTGCCCCAGGAACCACGGCATTCACCCGGATGCCGAAGGGCGCGTAATCGACCGCCATGCAGCGCACCAGAGAAGAAATGGCGCCCTTGGTAGCGCTGTAAGCGCCTGCCCGGCCCGCCGCCTGGGCCACGTATCCGGCCGGCGACGACGTACAGACAATCGAGCCGGCAATGTGCGCATCCAGCATCTGCTGAAGACCATGCTTGCAAGTCAGGAAAACGCCGGTAAGGTTGGTGTCGACGATGAACTTCCAACGCTCGATCGGCATCTCGTGGATCAGTCCGCCCATGTCGATGCCGGCATTGGCGAAGATCCCGTACGGGGCTCCGAAGCGCTCGTGAATGCGCGCGAATGACTCCGTCACTTGCCGCTCGTCCGACACGTCGCAGGCCAAAGCGATGGCTCCGCACCCTCCCCGCTCCAAAGCTTCTTGAGCCACCTCATTTGCCCTTTCGCCATTCTTGTCCAGGATCGCGATCGTATCGCCACGCGCCGCCAAAAGAAGACCCGTGGCTTTGCCAATACCGCTTCCCCCGCCGGTGATGACGATCAACCGGCCACTATTCTCAGAACGTTCCATCTGCTATCTCTTATCTCCGGAATAAAGCATGGTCAGACACGCACAAACCCTCCCTGCTGAGGAAGGCTCTCGGCGTCTAACCCGGTTATCATACAGGTATCCTGTGCGCGAATGCTATCCCTCCGGGGATTCAGGCGCAATGCTGAAATGAGTCCAGCTTTTCGTCCGGCTGTTCCCGGCTCCGGAGTTCCGACGATCACCTATCACGGCCGCAAGGCCTGGCAGATCGAGTCTGAACTGACTCGAGTGATCATTCTGGAGTGCGGAGGCCACGGCGCCGAAATTGCCTCAAAACTTGCCTGCAATCTCAATCCGCTCGGGATTCAAAACCGCACCACGATTGATTCCGACCAGTTTGCCCCGGCGATTCACGGGCCAATCTACGGCGCGGACGCAGAAGCGCGGTTGATCAGCGGGCTCCTGGGTCATGATCTCTGCTTCCCATATTGGGGCAGTCCTTCGGTAGCCGAGGCAGCCGCCGGAATGACATTTCATGGCGAGAGCAACATTCTTCGATGGGAGAGTGTGCTCTCTCTCGATTGGGTTCCTCATCCAGGCGCCCAAGGCATGGCCGGCTTCTAGGACGGACGCGGCACGTAGGCCACGCAATCGATCTCGATCCTCATACCCTCGGCCACCATCCCCGTTGCCACCGTGGTGCGTGCTGGTTTGTTTCCTCCGAAAACCTCGGCATAAACCGCGTTCATCGCGCTGAAGTCCTTTGGATCTAATAGGAAAACCGAACATTTCACGACATGCTCCAGATCGGCCCCACAGCCATTCAAGATGGTTCGCACATTGTTGAGCACAAGCCGGGTTTGCTCGTCGATACTCGCCTGTGCCTGCATTTGGCCCGAGACTGGATCCACGGGACCTTGTCCTGAGATAAAGAGAAACTCTCCTGCACGTACCGCGGTCGAATAGGGACCTGCGGGCCTGGGTGCATTCGGAACCTGGAGTCGTTCAATCACGACATTTTCCTCCGAAAATAAAGTCGACTGACGGCGCAAGAAGGCTCGTTCCTCAAGCGGCTGGCCGAGGGCCTTTTCGGCCTCAATTTTCGATCATAGCAGACAGGTATGATGTGCTATAATATCGAAACAAATCGATATCCGTCTGGCCCGAAGAATCGTCCTTTTCCGGCAGGAATGGTGCGTCAGGTCCGGTGTCAAGTTTCGCGCGGGAACAGGAAGCATGAGACCACTCTCCACTCAGATCGGGGCTGCGCAGGGCTCCCGAGCCGGCACCCTTCCCTTTGCGCCGGTACCCATGCCGGCTTTTGCCATTGCGGTCCTCATCATTCTATTGCCCGGTGTGTGTGCCTTGAGTTCCCACAGTAGTTGAACCTCTGAAAAGCTTCTTACGGAGCAGAACACGCTGACATGACAAGACGATCCCATTACGACGCGGCCGTCATCGGGCTTGGAACGATGGGCAGCTTCGCCGCCGTCGAACTGGCTCGCCGTGGACTCTCAGTGATCGGATTCGATCGCTTCACGCCGCCGCACCACCATGGCAGCCACTCCGGCGGCACGCGCATCTACCGCATTGCCTATCCCGAAGGGACAGGTTATGTGAAGCTTGCGCAGCGCGCCGGCGAGTTGTGGGACCAGGCAGCCGGAGAATTCGGCGCAAAACTGCTGCACCGCACCGGGATGCTCTCTATGGGTCCTCCTGGTGAAGCATTTCTCAAGGCTGTTATCGACAGCGCATCCATCAACCGTTTGCAGGTGGAGACACTTTCAGCAAGCGAAGTCTACCGGCGTTATCCCGCTTTTCAGATTCCAGAGAACTATGCCGGGATCTTCGACCCGCAGGCAGGATGGATCGATGTGGACGCCTCCATCCGCAGCAGCCACGCGCACGCCGCCGCCCTGGGCGCGGAGTGCGTTCTCGACCAGCCGGTCATAGGCTGGAGCGCCTCCGGCGGCCACGTTCGAGTCGAACTGCAAAACGAGACAGTCACAGCCGGAAGCCTGGTGATCACTGCCGGCGCATGGGCCGGAAAGCTGCTGCGCGATCTTGGTTTGCCGCTCACGGTCCGGCGCAAGGTACTCGTATGGTTCGATCCGCTCGTCCCCGAGCTCTTCGCCGCCGATCGTGTACCCGTCTTCACTTTTCCCGAGAATTTCCTTTATGGATTTCCCAGCGTGCCCGGATTCGGCGTCAAGATGGCGGAGCACATGGGCGGAATCGACCTGCCCGACGCCGATAGCCCCGCCGCGCCGCCAGACGCAAGCGATCTCGATCCAATTCGCAAGACCGCCTCGAAGTACATGCCTGGCCTCGCCGGTCCGTATGCCGGATCCGCGGGCCGCCTGCACCGCTCAATGACCTGCCTCTACACCCTCACGCCCGATGAACACTTCATCGTCGATCGTCACCCGGTCTTCAGGAATGTTGTCTTTGGCGCAGGCTTCTCTGGCCACGGCTTCAAGTTCGCGCCTTTGATCGGCACAGCTCTCGCCGATCTCGTACTCAACGGCACGACGTCATTGCCCATTGATTTCCTTTCCGTCCAACGTTTCTTCTCCGGCGCCGGGCGAGAAAGCGAGCCTCGATGACTGAGACACCGTTTTCGCGCCTCGAACCCGCGCTGGCCGCAAACGCCATTGATGGCGTTTTGCTCACTTCTCCCGCGAGCCTGGCATATTTTGCGGACTACGAAACTCAAATTGAGTCAGGAGCGGCGCCCTGGCTGCCATGCCCTGCAGCCCTGCTCTGGCTGCATGGCCAATCGCCTGTGCTGTTTCTTGCCGAGGGCGAAGATGCACCTCCGGACTCGGTTTTCAATCAAGTCCGCTTTGCCGGGTACGTCTATCGGGAGCCGTTGCCGGGCATCCAATCCTTGATTGTTGCATTAGAAACCCAGCTCGGCTCCTGTGCGCATGCAACCATCGGTGTGGAGCTCGCCTGTTTGCCTGCCGCCGTGCTCGTCGCCCTTACCGAGTCGTTTCCGCAATTGCGCTTCGTTGAGGTTTCTGCCGCCCTGGGCGAGCTGCGAGCCATCAAGACACCCTCAGAGCTCGAGCGCATCCGGCGGGCTGTGCGCTTCTGCGATTGCGGTCAGCGCGCTGCAAAGCAGCACGCACGCGAGGGGATGAAGGAGATTGAGCTGTTCAGCCTGATTCACGCGGAAATCGAAGCCGAGGCCGGATGCCGCGTACCCGTCCTGGCCGATTTGCTCTCCGGTCCGCGCACCGCTTTGGTGGGTGGCGTTCCAACCTCGCGAACCATCTGCAGGCAGGACCTGGTTCTCGTCGACATCATTGTCCGCCATGATTGCTACTGGGGAGACTCGTGCAACACGTTCGCCATCGGCTCTCGAAACAAGCAACAGGAATCGCATTTCGAACGCGTTCTTGCGGCTCTTCATGAGGCAATTGCCAGGATAAAGCCGGGACTGCGTGTCTCTGAGCTCGACCATTTTCTGCGACTGGCGATGACTCATGACGGCTCCAGCTTTCCCCATCACTCCGGTCACGGCATCGGGGTCACCTGGCATGAAGAACCACGGATCGTTCCTTATAACGAGGCTGTTCTTGTTGAAGGCATGGTCATAGCCCTCGAACCCGGCATCTATCTCAAGGACGAATACGGAATACGTCTGGAATCGGTCGTTGCAGTTACTTCGCGGGGAGCAGAGCTTCTGACTGGCTTTGCTCACACACTTTAGGCACGGCACAAAAAGCAGGTTCGCCCCGACCGCTTGATTGGCATGAAAGGAGAAGGAACATGAAAATCGCCAGGGTGGAAACACACGTTCTTCTGGTCCCGGACTATGATTCAGCGGCCTGCTCTTCCGCGCAGGACGATATTGTCGTCATCATCCATACGGACGAGGGCCTTTTCGGCATCGGCGAAACAGATACTAATCCCTGGGTGGCGCAAGCCATGATCCACGCGCGCGGCACGCACAGCCTTGGCCGCGGGTTGGAAGAGATGCTGTTGGGCGAGGACCCACTGAACGTAGAAGCCATATGGGAGAAACTCTATGTCGGCAGCATCATGACCGGGCGCCGTGGCCTGGGGATCTGTGCGATTGGAGCCATCGACATGGCGTTGTGGGATCTTCGCGGCAAGATCCTCGGACTGCCCTGCTGGCAAATCATGGGCGGAGCCAGAAAGACCCACGTCACCGCCTATGCTTCACTGCTGCCGGTGGGCGGAACGCCGGAGGAGTTTCTCAGTTCGCTGACCGCGAAGATCACAGAAGCCAAGCGGCTTGGATTTCGGGCCGCCAAAATCGAAGCCGGCGTAAAAGGACCTTACAGCCATCAGGGACTGCAGGCCAGCGATGACCTGGTGGTGGAACTTACAGCCGCCTGCCGCAAAGCTGTCGGTCCCGACTTTACCCTCATGGTCGATGCCGTCTATAGCTGGAACAATGCCAAGGAGGCCCTGCGCACAATCAACCGCCTTGAGCCTTACGATGTCTTTTTTGTCGAAACGCCGCTCCAGGTTGACGATCATGACGGCTATGCATTCCTTCATGACCACTCGCCCATCCGCATCGCCACCGGAGAATTGCAGAACTCGCGGTTCGAATTCCTCGAGCTGCTCGATCGAGCCAAAGTCGACGTCGTTCAGCCAGATGTGGGCCGCGTAGGCGGCCTGACTGAAGCGCGCCGCGTTTGCGATATGGCCGCCGATCGGGGACGCCTCGTTGTTCCTCATTGCTGGAAGACAGGCATTGGGATTGCCGCATCGGCTCATCTTTGTTTTGCCAACGCGCACTGCCCCTATATCGAATTCCTGCCCTCGGCTCTCTCCGAATCCGCCCTGCGCCGCGATCTGGTCCGCGAAGAACTCGAACTCGTAGACGGACAAATCGCGCTGCCGCACAAGCCCGGTTTAGGGATTGAGCTGAATATGGATGCAATGGAACGTTTCCGGGCAGATCGCGTTGTCACCGAATTCGCAGATTAGCCGGGAGGCGCCAAAGAGGAGCCTGAGCACAGCTGTTGCCAAGCCCCTTTGCCAGGAATTCAGAACACACGAATTCAGCACGCCTCGCGCCTGTCGATGGTTATGATTTCACATCGCCGCTGATGGAAGCTACTTTGCACTTCCGTGATGTTGCCTCCCCAACGCCGGCGAAGTTCACAACCATTGACGAACCAAACTCACACGTCTTCCCGGCCACAAGAGTGCCGAAGATGGGAGGCCTGGAACAACCAGTCCTTGCATGGCGGGTCTCATGAAAGGGCGTTCACCTCATTGGTCAAATCCTGCTCCCACATAAGTCCGATTCCGGCCCAGTAAGCAGGCCATTTGAGGTCTGTGATGGGACTCGGGGAGTTATTTCCGGAGAAATAGTAACTGCGGTAAAGCGTCTGGAGTTGGTTGCTGGTGAGGAGCGCAGGATATAACCCCGTGAGAAACGCGGGCATTGTATTCGTCACCGAATATGCCGTGGAGAATGTGTAGTAATTACTGAACTGCGCTGGTTTGATGGAGAGGTCGCAATTGATGGAGATAAAGTCGACCGGTGCGAGTGTATTTTGATCGAGAGTGAAGATCTTGTAAGCCGGATTGTTGGTAAAGACCGGACTTATGGCGGGTGTAATCTCGAGCAATGTATTTGGCAGCACGATGCGATATTCGTCCATGTGGGTATGGCCGGCAAGCGTCATTGCGATAACTCCCGGATACTTCTGAAGTATTTGCATGAACGTAGCCTGATAGTTCGTCTCCCACATCATAGTGGCGGCTGCGAGGTGCCCAGCGGAGGTAATGTTGTTTGCCGTGGTGGCCTCATCCGCTCCCGGAGGCGCATGCATCAGGAGCCACACATTCTGGCCGGCGGCCTGGGCTGCAGCCAGCTTTGAGTCAAACCAGGCAAGTTCTGCATCGACGGCTGCCTCATCGGTTTCACTGGCGTCTCCGCTGGCTTGCACGAGCGGAGAGAACGGCATGGTGTTGAGTGAGATCACCATCAGGTTTTTTCCCAGCGGCTCGGCGGCATAGTAACCTCCGGCGGTGAAGGTGCTGAGAAAATCCTGCTCTTCCGCGGCGCCACTCAACAGCGTGGAATAGAGTTGGGACGCATTGTTAGCCAGGAAAGTGCTGTCGGGGCCATAGCCTGTATAGGAATCGCAGTTGCCCACGGCGAACAGGACGGGTACATCGCCGCAGGCAGCCCTGATCTGCTGCAAGACAAATGTGAGTGTCTTGTCGACAAATGCAGCTGCTTCAGCGCTTGACTTGTTCGCCGAATACAACGGGTAAAGCTGGTCTATAGCGTGGCCAAGAAAGTCACCTGTAAACAGGACCGCCGGACTCGTTCCCAGGTTCTGCTTGATGCTTGTGAGCGCCAGGGTCAGCAACGCGTAGTTGGTGTCAGTGCCAGGCGCGGAAGGGGTACTGTTCGTTGCATTCGCCGCGCCCCCAAAGATCGCAGGCCACTGGGAGACATCCGCCGCGTCAAGCTGCGTTACCAGCGCTATGTTGGCCACCACTGTTGCAGGATTCGGTTTATTACTTGGCAGCAACGGATTGATAAATGGCTGGAAATGCACGTCGGAGAAAACGAGCACCGGAAAGTCTTTCGAACCGTTCGCCGGAGCAGTTCCGCCGCATCCCCCGATGAGGCCAGCGCTTGCCAAGCTTGCAAATTCAATGAATGTGCGGCGGGATAGTTGTAGCATTTGAATTTCTCCTCTTCTTGAAGACTGCTGTTAAACGGTGCCTTCTTGACACGGTCAGAATTGAGGCGCCGTGGCGGGCAGTTGGTTGGAATCAATGCCCTCACAGAGCGAGTTATTGGCTGTCAGGTTGCCGTTTTCATCAAGCGTTACGGTCCAGATGGAGTCGTAGTCATAGGCGTCCCAGGCGAGTGCCGGATAGGTGCTCACGCTGCTGTAGTCGGCAAGCAGCGCAGTCAGAATCTGGGGGATGTTGGTGTGCTCCCAAGCCACAAGGATGGTCTGATTTGTGAACTGGCCGTTCTGGAAGAAGTAATTGCTTGCCTCCTGGGGACCGTTCTTGTCGGTGAGCAGGAAGCGCGACACCAGCGAATAGGGCAGGTTTTTGGCGATGGCATAGGGTTCGGCGGTCAAGGCAAGCGTGTTATGCGAAAACGAAGTTGGCCCTGACGCGGCGAGGCCGGCGTCGGGGGTTACTTGAGCTGGATCGAGCGAATAGACGTCGGTGGGCTGGGGTTTGCCTTGCAGCGCGCTGGGGATTGCGTTTCCAAGATCGAGGGCGCGCCATTGGCCTGCGGCAACATAATTTCCGTTAGAAAAAATATCCGAGGGATGCGCATTTGCATGGCGAATAAAGTACAGGGTTTCATTCTTGTTGATGTTGGAAAGCGGTCCGGTCGCACTCAAGGCGAAGGTTGAGAATTGGCATGGAGAGGGAGCTACCGGCCCTGGGTCGAGTGCCGGGAAGGTGCTCAGCGGCTTCAGATTGCTGTTGTACGTTGTCAGGCTGGCGCTTCCCGAGGGTGTAATCGAGACGGCATAGATGGTATTGGGGCCATGATAATCAGACGGAATCTGCAGGCTGGATTGTCCGAGGGCGCTGAGGCTCGCCAACAGGCTGGAAGTGGTTTCCCACGGTGCGGAGAACACATAGTATCCGGCAGCCTTGACGCTGACAAGGGCGGTCAGCAGTTTTTCGTTGTCGCTGTTGACATCGTTGAAGTCGAGCCCCTGGCAGGCTGCGCACGGGTACGACGGCGAAGGCGTGACGACACCGGGGGGTTCCGATCCCGGGAGATAAGACGTGTTGATGGGGAAGCTGTTGCCGGTGGTTGATCCCGTATCCGGATAGGGACTCATCATGGTGAACTGATTGATGAGAGCGAATTGCTGCACGGCCTCGAGCGCCGCCATATCGGGATAACCATTTGCAGTCTGCAAATGAGTCATTGGTTCGAGCGCATAGATTGCGGTTACGTTGTTGTTTCCGAGGACGCTGGTTTGCAGGAACGGAGCCATCAAGAGGGCTCGCTGCAGGCCTTGAGCGGTGAGGTTGGCGGTGTCGGCATTGACGTCCCCGGAGGCCTGGTAGCCCAGGTCGTCGCTAACCACGAAGATCAGGTTGATGTTGCCTGCGGCGAGCGGAGCGGGGTCCGGCGCGGCGGGACTTGAAGGAGCCCCGCATCCTGCCAATGGGGCCAGGACAAGCGCCGGGAAAAGCAGACGTAAACAAAAAACCGCGGGTGTCATCTGAAACCCTCATGAAGCGCGAATTTGCGCAGACGAAACGCGAATACGTAAAGACACGGGCCGCGCGCTCGAAGGTGTCATCGGCGTCAGCGGCCGGGGCATGAATGGCCGCGCCCCTGTTTTCGCGCCTGAGGGCCGAATCGGATTTGGCGCAGCCTGGGAAGCGTCTTCTCCCGCTTCAAATTCCCAAAGCGGTACTTTGTCCCGTCTGCCTATCCGCCGCAACAAAGTCGCGCGCTTTTCTCAAGAACTGCGATGAGACGGTGGGATTCTGGCTGTGCAGCCGGCCGGGCCCGGTTCGCGGCAGGGCGCGGCTCAGTAAAGTCTCATCCGGTAAATGAAAGGTTGGGTTCCATGCGGTCGATGCGTTGGCTTGGTTTTTCTTCTGCAGCATTCCTCGTTTTTCTCAGTGCATGCGGACACAACGCCGCGCCGACGCCGATCGCAATCGGCTATACGATTTCTGCGGCCGTCTATACCAAGGGCGTGCCCATCACGCCAAACAGCCCGACGGGCAACGGGGGCGCGGGCGCCATGTACACCGTAAGCCCGGCACTTCCCGCGGGACTGAGCCTGAACGCCGGCACTGGAACCATAAGCGGAACCCCCGGGGCTGTGACTGCCAAGGCCGGCTACGCGGTAACGGCTTACACTTCCGCAGGCAGCAGCGCCACCACCCTGACCCTCACGGTGAATGACCAGGCGCCCTCCGCACTCAGCTATGCGGCGAGCACAGCGACCTACATCGTCGATACGCCGATCACGGAGAATGACCCATCCAACAGTGGCGGCACGGTAATCTCGTACGGCGTGAGCCCGGCTCTTCCAGCGGGCCTGAGCCTGAGTGCGACCTCCGGGGCGATCAGCGGAATACCCACAGCAGCGAGCGCCGCAATCAAGTACACGGTAACGGCGACCGACAGCGGCGGAAACGCGACCGCGGTCCTGACGATCGCGGTGAACGCAGCGATGCCCACGCCCCTGGCAGCCCCGGCGGGTCTGGCCTATATTCCCGGCAACGGGACTTACACGGTGGGAGTGGCTATCCCGGAGAATGTGCCGACCAGCACAGGCGGTGCGCCGCTCGCGTATGTGAATGGGGCCGGAGCTGCGATTCCGGCTTACAGCATTTTTCCGCCGCTGCCGGCGGGCCTGAGAATCGACACCACGGGGATCACTCTCGGCGACACTGCGACGGGCATCATCAGCGGAGTACCCGCGACTGCATCGGCAGCCACCACTTACACGGTAACGGCCAGCAATGCAGCCGGCAGCGCCACGGCAACGCTGTCAATCGCGGTGGATGCCGCGAACGTGGCGCCGGCAGGCCTGACCTATGGCGCCCCCGCTCCGGTCTATGCCGCAGGGGTCCAGATCACCCAGGACGTTCCCTCGCTCAGCCCGCTCGGCGGAACTCCGAGCCAGTACAGCGTGAGCCCCGATCTTGCTTCGACAGGATTGACCCTGGATGAGTCCAGCGGCGTGTTGAGCGGAATCCCGGTGGCTGCGCCCTCCGCCGTTGTGCCGCCTCCGCCGGTTACGGCTACCTACACGGTCACGGCTACCAACTCTGCCGGCAGCGTGACGGCGCCGCTTACCATCACCCTCTATAACCAGCCCCAAGCCGTTCCCAACCTGGCCCAGTCCATTGAGCCGCTGACACCTCCCGGTTCCAGCTTTCAGTTTCTGGATACGGGGATGGTGGTGACGGACACGTTCAATCCGCAAGTGGCCCCAGTGGAATGGATGGCGGGACAGGCGGTGAGTACGGCGGTGAGTCCGGACGGAAATTTCCTTGCGGTTCTGACCAGCGGGTACAACCGCGTCTTTCACGGGCCGTTTCCGTTCTTCGCCCCGTTGTTTTCGAGCGAGTACGTGTTTCTCTACGACATCAGCAATCACTCGCCAATTTTCAAGCAGGCGATCCCGATTCCCAATGCATACCACGGAATTGTCTGGGATCCGGTGCCGGGCAACCACGCGTTCTACGTCTCCGGCGGCATGGGGGACGCTCCCTTTGGCTCCGACCCGATTCCCTACACGGTTCCCAACAACGGCGACAACGTCCACATCATCACGCAACAAACGAACGGAACCTGGGCAGGTTCGGCCGAACTTGACCTGGGCCAGAATCTTCCCAGCCAGAACCCGGCTCAGACAGTGGTTGCGGGCCACCCGTCAGGCAACGGGCTTCCGGTTCCGGACAACCAGTTTGCGTCCGTCAACAGCGCCGTATATGTCCCTCCCATGGCAGCCGGGCTGGCGATATCGAGCGACGGTCAGACGCTGGTGGTGGCGAATTACTACAACGATTCGATCACGGTGTTTACCGGAGGCCTGAACGTCTGGCAGCAACAGTGGGTGCCGGACCCCGGCTCGGCGCAAGGTCATCAGGGGATGCTCCAGGGAACGGAACTCGATCTGCGTCCCGGCAAGGCTGCCAGTTCGGCCACTCCCGGAACGCCGGGTGGCGAGTATCCATTCTGGGTGGTCATGGCGGGGAACAGCGGACCTGGCGCGACGGCCTATGTGTCGAGTCTTCGCGACCGCGAGATTGACGTGGTGAACCTGGCAGAGATCTGCATCAACGGCACCACCGGACCGGGTTGTGTTTTGAAATCGACGCCGGCGGTCACGGCGCGCATCCCGGTCAAGGGCCAGCCCAGCAAGATGACATTGAACCACCTCAACCAGGCGGTGCCGCCTTCGCTTTTGTATGTTGCCGAGGACGAATCAGACACGGTGGACGTAATCGACCTCAATCCGCAGGATGTGGGCGTCCCCGGCCAGAACCAACCCGCGACCTTCGACAGGGTGATTGAAACCATCCCGGTGATCGCGCCGCCGGCGCAGATGGCATTGTTTTCGCTGACGCAATACACCGGGGCCAACACCAACAGCGTGACGCTCTCGCCGGATGAGAAGTATCTCTACGTAACCAACGGCAATCTGAATAACATCGCGGTGGTGGCGCTGACCGGAACCAATACGGGCGACCAGGTGATCGGTCTGATTCCGACCGGCTGGTATCCGAACTCGGTGAGCTTGAGCAGCGACGGCACATGGGCCTACGTGGTCAATTCGAAGTCGCCGACAGGGTCGAATCCGAACTGGTGCTACGTCTATGGGCCGGCCGACTATCCCACCTGCATGCCGGCGAATGAGTACAATCCGCAGTTGACGAAAGCGGGACTGCAAAGCTTTCCGATCGCCGGCGCTCTGGCCGGGATTCAGGGTCTGACCAGCGCCGTGACCACGGATAACCGATTCTCGAGCGTCGAAAGTCCGGCCGCGGCAGCAACCATGGCGGCGGTTCATGGCGGCATCCAGCACGTGATCTACATTCTGAAGGAGAACCGGACCTACGACCAGATTCTGGGTGACCTGGGACGGGGCAACGGCGATCCCGCGCTGGCCATGTTTGGGCAATCGATCACGCCCAATCAGCATAACCTGGCGCAGGATTTCGTAACCCTGGACAACTTCCGCGCCAGCGCGGAAACGAGCAACGACGGCTGGCCGTGGAGCACGTCGGCCCGCGCCCCGGACGTGGTGGAACACCAATTCCCGGTCAATTACGCGCAGCGGGGACTCAGCCTGGACACGGAGGGTCTGAATCGCAGCGTGAATGTTGCCTTGCCGACCCTGGCCCAGCGCCAGGCCTCCGATCCGCTGATGCCGGGTGGCGCGCTTTCGCCCAACACGGCGGACGGGGAGGATCTGCTGCCGGGCCAGACCGACGTAGCGGCGCCGGACGGACCGAACGACGAGTTGAACACCGGCTACCTGTGGGACAACGCGTTGCGCGCCGGCCTCACGGTTCGCGATTACGGATTTTTCGTGGATACCACCTGCTACAACGAGCCGAGGTGCCAGACCCCGCTGGCGCACGACCCGTTCTCGACGAACACGATCGTGGCGCCTTCGAGCAATGTGGCTCTGACGCCGTTTACCGATCCATACTTCCGCGGCTTCGATCCATCGTTTCCCGATTACTACCGGTACACGGAGTGGGAGCGGGATTTCGATGCCAACTACGCGACAGGGGGGCTGCCCAACCTGACCCTGGTGCGATTCATGCATGATCACACCGGAAATTTCGGCACGGCGATCGACGGCGTGAACACTCCGGACCGGGATGTGGCCGACAACGATTACGCGGTCGGCCTGCTGGTCGAAAAGATCGCCAACAGTCCGATCTACAACGCCAACACGCTGATCTTTGTGGTTGAAGACGATTCGCAGGATGGCGGCGACCACGTTGACTCTCATCGCACCACGGCATACGTAGCGGGGCCGTTTGTAAAGAACGCGGTCGTCTCCACGGCGTATACCACGCTGGATTACATCCGCACCATGGAAGAGGTACTGGGGCTACCGCCGATGAACCTGAACGATGCGCTGGCCACGCCGATGAGCGACATTTTCAACTCAAAGCCGGGCGCATGGACGTTTACGGCCACGCCAGCGGCGATTCTCTACTGCACGAGACTGCCGCTGCCCTTCCCGATCCAGCCATGCAACGATCCGACGCCGGACGCGAAGTACTGGGCGCGCGTGACGAGGGGGATGGACTTCAACGACGCCGATCGGGTCGATGGAGAAACCTTCAACCGGGTTCTGTGGAAAGGGAAGATGGGCGACAGGCCGTATCCCGCGAGGCCCAGCGGAAAAGACCTGAGCCAGAATCGCGACAAGCTGCTGGCGCAGTACCGGCGCTCGCTTCAAGCAAAGCCGGCGCAGGTGCTAAAGCAAGCCAAGAACTGAGGACCCTTGGTCCAGCGTGCGGCCGGCGCCTCTGCTCATCGGGCAGGGGCGCCGGCCGCACGCAATCCGTTCATGGCATGTTGTTGTCGAGATGCCTTCAGGCCGGCCGAAGAACGGAGTAGAATTGAGCCCCGCGAATCGCGCTGTCTCTGATGTGCTTCTACTGTTCTGCTGTCGCGGCGGAGACCACTCTGGCTCAGACCTCTTTCATTTTCTTCAAGTAAGAATATCCGGCTGGTGTTGCAACCCTTTGCCAGAGATGGTGCAATGCAGCCTGCGGAGTTTTTCAAGTGAAATATCGTCCAGTGGTTCAAGCCGTCTGCATTATCTTTCTCACTCTCGCGCCGGCTTGCTGCGTGGCGCAGGTGGACCGCGCCGGCTTGAATGGGGCGGTGAGAGACGGCGCCGAAGCACGAGTTCCCGGGGCGCACATTGTTGCCTTGCAGCCCGCCACGGGTTTACATCGGGAAACAGTCTCTTCCAGCAGTGGGATCTACGACATTCCCGAATTGCCGATTGGAGTTTACCGCGTAATTTGTTTCGCCCCCGGGTTTAAGGAGGCTGTTTTTGAAGGCGTGGAGTTGACGGTTGGCCATGCGCAGACGCTCGACATCCAGCTGGCGGTGGGTGGTGTCGCACAGCAGGTGCTTGTATCCGGCCAGACTTCTCAACTGGATGAGACCACGGCAACCCTGGGCGCGCGCACCGAATCAGAACAAGTGAAGGAGTTGCCGCTGAACGGAAGAAACTGGTCCACGTTGACGGCGCTTGTGCCCGGCGCGGTCGATACCGGAGGCAGCAACCAGCGAAGCATACGCTTTGCGGGGCGCGGACTGGACGACAACAACTTCACTTACGACGGCATTGACGCTACCAATATCGTGAACCAGGCCCAGCAGAGCTTTGTCCGGCTGGCGATTCCCACGGACGCAATTGAGGAGTTCCGCATCGACACGATGTTGTTTACGACCGAAAACGGCAGTACGCCCGGTGGGCAGATCGACGTTGCCTCGAAGTCCGGCTCGAACACCGTGCATGGCGGCATGTTCGAATTCCTGCGCAATGACATCTTCGATGCTCGCGAGCCGATTCTCGCCCAAAGACTTCCGTTTCGCCTCAACCAGTTTGGAGGTGACCTTGGCGGCCGGCTCATCCGCGACCATAGCTTCTACTTCCTCACATACGAGGGACTGCGCCAGAGCTACGGCCAGCCGCTCTCAGGGTTCGTCCCCAGCCCGGCCTTCGCTGCTCAGGTGGCGGCCGCGAATCCGAAACTGGCGCCGATCATCGCCGCCTATCCGACGGGAGGGCTGACGCCCTATTCCACGGACATCGACGAGTTTACCGGCTCCGGACGGCAATTGGATCAGGAAGACTCCGCGATGGTGCGCCTGGACCAGCGTTTTTCGGCGGCCGACACGGCCTATCTTCGCTTCAACTTCGATGCCGCAACCAGCGATATTCCCTCCGATGGTCTAAACGACCGGCAGCTTACCGCCTCACGACCGGTGAACGGCGAACTGGAAGAACTGCACATCTATTCGACGCGACTGGTGAATGAGTTGAAGTTCGGTTTTAACCGCAGCACCGTCTTCACCAGCAATCAGGGGCTCTCAAATCTGCCTTACTCGGTCGCCGTTTCAGGCCTGACCACCTTAGCCAACAACGAGTTCACGACTGGGGTGGGCAACTCCTTCTCCTACATCGACAATCTGACCATGGTGCGCGGGGCGCGCACGCTGAAATTCGGCGTGGAAGCCCGCCGCATTCAACTCGACCAGGGAAATACGGCCAACGGGACGGTGGTCTACTCCTCCCTCAACCTTCCCGCTTCGAGCTTTCAGGCCAATTCAGTCAGTTCCGCCACCTTCAATGACTCTTTGCCGTTGAATGGCCTGCGCAAGACTGAGGTTTACTCCTACGCTCAGGACGAGTGGAAGTTCCGCCCTAATTTCACGCTGAATCTTGGCGTCCGCTACACGTTTTACAACATCTTTCACGAGGTACACGGGAAGGCCGATCCATTCGACTTCGCCACCTGCGGGGCGGCTGGCTACTGTGGCGTGGGCGCCAGCTTCGGCAACCCCAACACGCTGGACGTCGACCCGCGCATTTCCTTTGCCTGGTTGCCCATGGCGTCAGGGGGCGGCAAGACAGTGATTCGCTCCGGCTTCGGTCTCTACCATGGCGACGGACAGCTTGACGACCAGAACGTTCCCATCAAGAACGAGGTTGGAGTGTACTCGCTCAGCGCGAAGTCTACCGCGGGACTTTCTTATCCCATTACGCCTTTTCTGAACGGCCCCGGCACGCTTTCAGCGAATGCCGACTACCGCGAGCGGAAGGATATGTATGTAACCCAATGGGGACTTTCGATTCAGCGCGAGTTTCCGCATGACCTGGTGGGAACGATTTCCTATGCCGGAAGCAAAGGCACTTATCTGCTGATCACCTCTTATGCAAATCTCATCAATCCAGCGACCGGGCTGAGGCCTTATCCGGCCTTTGGCCAGGTACGGTGGCGTGGCAACAGCAACAGCAGTTCCTACCAAGGTTTTTTCACCAGCCTGCAGCGGAGCTTCAAGCGTGGACTGCTGGTTTCAGCCAACTACGCCTACACGCACCAGATCGACCTGGACGCACCCGGAGGCGGGGATTCGGACAATCCGCAGAATCCGGCCTGCATGCCGTGCGAGCGCGCTTCGGGCGATTTTGACGCTCGTCATGTGGTGAACGCCGATACCGTCTACGATCTTCCCATCGGGGCCGGCCAAGCATTTCTTTCCCGTCCCGGAATCGCCAGCGCGGTTCTCGGCCGCTGGAGCTTGACTGACATCATCGCGGCGCGCACGGGTACCCCGCTCAACGTCACTTACTCCCGCTCCGGCTCGTCCATCGCCACCGGTTATACGACCAATCAGCGTCCGAATCTGGTTCCCGGGGTTTCTCTGACTCCCCCCGGGGGAAGGTGGATCGGCGGGACGAACAGTAATTGGATCAACCCCGCAGCCTTCACCGCGGTGACCGACCCGGACAACTACGGCGACACGCCACGCAACATCGCTCGTGGCCCAAGCCTGTGGCAGACCGATCTCGGACTTGCCAAGCGCATTCCACTGACTGAAAGGGCCCAACTCCAATTCAAGTGCGAGACATTCAACCTGGTCAATCGCGCCCAATATAGCCTGCCGCTGGAAGAAATCTGGCTGCCGCCCTCGGCGACAGCGGCGGCGAGCGTTGAGCCGCAGGTGTCTACAGCCAGCACAACGCCGATTGGGACTGGAACGCCGCGCGAGATTCAGTTTGCTTTGCGGCTGGAGTTCTGAACTGCATGCGGTGCGTCCGTTTGCCTGCGCCAGTTTAGAGTTCTATTGAAACGAGATTTGCAGCGCATTCAAAGGCCGGCGGAAATGCGGATTTTGGACTGACCGTGAAGGCCTGCATGGTTTATCCTGTTGGCGCATGGAGGGTTGCATGTACTTCCTATCCGTAGTGGAATGCAAAAGTTGCCATCGGACTATCTGGCTCCCGCCTCCCGTCCAGTCCGAGCTCGCTCCTCGTCAAAGTCCGTGGAGGTGGGGAAGCAACGCTCGGAACATCGCATGCCTGGCGTGCAAGTTTGTTTTCGAGTATGAGGCAGGAGATTGCCGCTGGGAACAACTTCGACTCCACCAGGTGGAGGTGGCCCAGGAACTGGCGTCGCATCTGCTCATTCTCCCTTGCGGAGCAGAGCAGTGCGAGGGGCAGATCAGAATTTTCGTATTTGCGAAACGGGGATTGCCGGCAGAGGAAGCCACTGAGATTGCAGCCAGTCTCTTTGCGAGGGGAATCCAGTGCGGTAGAGGGCATAGAAGCACCGGCATATCGGCCGGAGTATCTTCGATGACTATTGAAGAATTCTGATGGGTGTGACGCCCGATCGCGGTGGCGATTTCCTTTGGGTGACGGATGGATCTGGCGCATGAGGGAAAGTGATGGCGAATCAAGAAGATTTATTCTAACTATTCTCTTATCAATCCTTTGGCAATTTGGAACGGAATGAAGCCGCGGTGATATTCATTCCCGCTCACATCCATGCAAGCATGGCCTTTGAGGTCATGTCGCGAAGATGGCTGCGTTGCTGTTTGGCCTGGAAACGGAGTATGCGATCGCTGGCCTGTCACCCGGTGGAGACGTGTGCCGGGACAAGATTGTTCAGCATCTCGTGGCGGGCGCGCGCCGCCGGCTTGTCCACTTGCCTGACCTGCAGTCCACGGGAGGCGTTTTTCTGGGGAACGGTTCCCGATTCTACGTGGACTGCGGCTTGCATCCTGAGATTTGCACTCCCGAGTGCTCCGACCCGTGGGACGCGGTGCGCTACATCCAGGCAGGGCACCGGACTCTCTTCGATCTGGTTTCGTTGGTTGGGTCCGCGAACTGGCCCGGGGCGGCGATCATGTCGTTCCGCTGCAATGTGGACTACGGCGGCAGCCACTCGACGTGGGGATGCCATGAAAACTACATGCACCGGATTTTCCAGGAGGCGCTGCAACCTCAAATCGTTCCGCACCTCGTAACACGGCAGATCTACACCGGGGCCGGAGGCTTCAATCCTTTCTCGGCGGGGCTGGAGTTCACGCTCTCTCCGCGCATGACCCATTTTCGACGGCTGGTTACGGAGAGCTCGACCACGGGGCGCCGGATATGGCACGAGAAATCGGAGTCGCTATGCGCGGGATTCGAGCGCCTCCATGTTTTATGCGGAGAGAGCCTGTGCTCTGAAACCGCGACTTTTCTCAAGGTGGGCGTCACGGCGCTGATTGTGGCCATGGCGGATGCCGGCCTCGCCCCGGGCAGCGCGGTGCAACTAGCCGATCCGCTGCGGGCGCTGCACAGCGTGGCCGGAGATGTGACCTGCAGGAAGCCGCTCAAAATGGCCGATGGAAGCAGCAAGACGGCCATCGAAATACAGCGCCACTACCTGGAACAGGCTGAGGCACACGCAGGCACGGGCGCCATGCCGGCATGGGCAGCGGACGTTTGCCGCCGCTGGCGCGCGGTGCTCGATCAGCTCGAAGAAGGGCCGGTAGCCGTCAAGAAAACGCTGGACTGGGGAAGTTCGCCGGACTGGTTGTACCAGATACCGCATCCCGGGCAGCACACGGCCGGCGTGCCCGCGTCGATCTGCTGGCGGCATCGGCCGCAAAACACCGGCCGATCCGCGCCCGGAAAATCGACTGCGGCTGCCAGTGTCTCGGTGGAGAAGTATTGAACCTCGCCGCCGAAGCGAATCTCGTCGCGATCGGCGAGCACGCACAAACCGGCCGGCAATAAGCGGCTGTTCACGCGGGAATTGGAGTTCGCAGAAACAATGAGCGCCCAGACCTTTGATCCGCCCGCCTCAGCTCGCACGAGCGCCGCCCCTGGCTTGCCCGGCGCGGCCGGCTCATCCCTCGGCGCGGAGTGGAATTGAGCGGCGGCGAGGTCAAACCCTGAGCCATCCAACCGCTGAGCATCCCATCCGCCAGGGCCCTGAATCCAGAGATGAGCCATTTTTGTTTCTCCGCCTCGAGCACAAAAATATCTCGCATTTGATCCAGGGAGCAGAATCACCCAGCCCCTTAAATTCCGACACGGGAGCAAGATGCTGAAAATGGGCCGGATAATTCCGAGCCAGGTCAACGGGGGCCACTCCCGATCACTGACTGCATCCTGGATTCAACCCATCGGCACTACGCGCCCTTCTCCTCCGCAACAACGATTGGTTCCTCAATGAGCGGGCGCGCGCAGAATACAGAAACGTGATTGCGGTGCTGGAGACCAGAACCGGAAAGAAAGTGGAGATGCGCGAGGCCAAGACCAGCGAACTGAATCCGACCACGGAGAGCAGAGACATGGACGAGGTTGTTCCCTACGTGATGGACAAGGTGCTGGCCGCGCTGAAGCCGGCGATGGAAGCCGAAGGATGCAACGTGAAGGAAGGGAGCTCAACGCGCGTTCTTTGCAAGCGGGAGTGGGGAGGGTCGGAGCGCACCGGGACCGGACGCACGTGCAAGAAAGGCGTCCGGCAGAAATCAACGCAGGATTCTATACGATATGCCGGCATGAAAGCCGTTGGGCGTAATCTCATGCGCGGGTTCATTTGAGAAGTTGGGCGACCCCGGCCAGAGCTGGTACTCGTATTCTCCGCGAATCGAGAATTTGCGGGAGATGCGAAAGTTTGCTCCCGCGCCGGGCGCCAGCGCAAAGTAGGTTCCGTTGCCGATGTTGAATGGATATTGAATCTTGCCTAAACCGACGAGACATTGAGCAAAGGGCTGAAACTTTCCGAACCTCCTGGCCATGTATCGCGGCCCAGCCAGGTAGTTATCTTCCGTCTCGCCGTAAAAGCTGTTGAAGCGGAGAAAGCGCGCCTCTGCCTCGACGGCAATATGACCGGTCAGATGGTAGTCGGCGAAAGCGCCAATTCCCCAAAGGCGCTGGTTGCTCTGATATGGAAACCCGGCATAAATATTGAGATATTCCCCGCCTGCCCAGAGCGAGCGCCCCGGGCCTTCGGCAGACGGAACAACCTGGGCCTGTGCTGCATTGGCAAGCAGGCCTGCCGCCAGCGCGACCATCCAGAAGATGTGTTTCAAGACGGGCGAGCGATTTGAGTGCTGCATCGATTTGCCTCGTACATCTGAATTAGGAACCATTAGAACAGCGACTTGACATTCAGAGTTACAGACGTTGCATGCGCCAGCGTTTGGGACCCATTGGTCGCGGTTCCCGTCACCGTGAAGGTATCAATTCCCACCGGAGTTCCTGGCGCCAGGGATCTGGACGCGCTGCATCCTGTGATGGCTATCCACGAGGCCAGAATCGCAAAAATCACAAGAATCAGTGACCAGCCTCCGCGATGGCGGCGCCAGCGCCTGGGGATGAAGATCAGGAAGATGGCGGACAGCGCGATCACTCGATATCCGCCGGAGAGTGCAGAGCCAGCCGTGATCTGGCTGGGAGCGGTGGTCTGCACGGTCAGCGTCGAGCTGCCGCCAGCGCCGGTAACGGTGGCCGCGGAGAAATTGCAGGTTGTATTTTCCGGCAACTGGGAGCAGGTGAGAGCAACCGGAATATTAAAGCCTGAAACGGACGTAACGGACACCGCGAAGGATGCAGCTTCTCCCGAGTAAAGGGTACGCGAGCCGGGCAAGACGGAGACGGCGAAGTCCGCAATCTGCTCGACGAGAACGTTCGAAGTGCCGGCGTCGAATTCCGCAGTGCCTGGGTAGGTGGCTGTGATGTTATGCGAACCGACGGCCAGAATGCTGGTGGAATAGGTGGCCACGCCGGAGGTCAGGGTCGAAGTTCCAAGCAAGGTGGCGCCATCAAAGAAGGAAATACTACCCGCAGGCGTGCCCCCGGGGCTGGAGACCGTGGCGGAGAAGGTAACGGCAGTACCGAAGGGCGCAGGGTTGGGCGAGCCGGTCAGCAAAGTCGAGGTTGACGCGGAAAGCACGTTGACTGAAACGGCATTGGATGCGCCGGGCAGAAAATCCGTGTCTCCAGGATAGGAAGCGGTGATGGTTTCAGTTCCCTGAGTTGAGAGCGAGGCGGTGAGCGTGGCCACTCCGTTGACCAGGTTCGCCGTGCCCAGCGTGCTCGTTCCGTTGAAGAAGGTTACGGTCCCGGTGGGAGTTCCAGTGGTAGTGCTCTGGACGGTGGCCGCGAACGTGATCGAATTGCCGGCGGTTATTGAACCCGGATTGGGCGTGAGGGTTACGGTCACCGGCGCCCGGTTCACCGTCAGTTGCACGGTTGCTGTCGCGCTCGTGTAGTCGGCCGTGTCGGTTGGAGTGAAGGCTACAGCCAGCGTGTGAGTCCCGCCCGGCAACACGGTTCCGGCCGCGGGATTATAGGCAAAGGCTCCGGCCACTCCGCCCGATGAGGCATCCAACTGGGTGGCGCTGAGCGGCGTTCCGTAGGTGATGGGCGCGGGCGTTGGCCAGGTAAGCGTGATCTGATGCTGAATGGGGTTGGTGCAAACGTTCAAGGTGGTGAGGCTGAAATCGAGCACCGCACCGACCGGATGGAGATCGATGTAGAACAGTTGCAGGGTATGCTCGCCGGCTGCGATTACCGGCGTACTGCATGGAGCCGCAGCAGCTGCATGCACGCCGCCGTCATCGCAGGCGATTTGTCCATCCAGATAAACAAAGGCCATGTCGTCAGAGGAGACTGAGAAGCTCACCGTCTCCGCCGCCGGTGCAACCAGGGTGCCCGAGAGGATGGCTGCCTGAAACCCGTTGAGGTCATTCGGGCCGGTCCCGTTCGGCGGGAAGAAGGCGTTGTCGGCGAAGGGAAGCGTAACGGTTCCGGTGCCTGTCTCAACAACGTCGGAGGTTCCACCCGGGCCACCGTTGTTGAGAACCGGATTCCACCACGTGATCTCGCCATCGCTGAGGAGATCGTAGGGAGCGTAGACGCCTCCAGTGGTTGCGGTCGCGTTGGGGTTATACACCGGGAGGCCATCTTTCCCCAACCCCGGCAGGACATAGTTGGAGCTGGTGCCGGAGGGCGCGCGGCTGGCGTCCTGATCGGTTTCGGCAACGGTGAGATAGGTAATGTTCATCCCCGGCGCGCTGGTGCAAATTGTGCTCTCAATCGTGTAGGTGGCCATTGCGACCGGGCTGGCGGAGTATCCGCCGGCCGTGGCAATCGCTTCCAGCGTTTCGGTTGACCCAACAGTGATCGGGCTGTTGTACACGCTGGAACTGGTGGTTGGTGTGGTGCCGTCGGTTGTGTAGTAGATGGCCGCGCCGGACTTCGCATCGCTGATGGTCACAGACTGCGCCGAATCGTAGGTTCCGGCCTGCGGATTGAAAGTCGGGGTTGCCGCGGCCGGCGGGGTGGATTCCGAAGAGTCATACTTCCAAAGGTCGTTGAGAGTGCTCAAGCTGTCATTGGCGTCGGCGCCATCCCCTCCGAAGAGCCAGAAATTGCCATTCTTGTCGGTCCAGCTTGCGTCGTCCCCCCGGCTTCCGGGAATGTTTCCGGCTGCCGGCACTCCCAGCGTGCCGTAGACGCCGGGCGCAAAACATCCTAATCCACCGCAGGGTAGCGCACTTTCTCCGCCCATCCACGCCCATTGGTTCGTGGAAGGATCATATTGCCATAGATCGTTCAAATCTCCCTGATTGCTGTTGGCGTCATAGCCCTGGCCCCCCAAAAGCCAGAGATGACCGCTGCTGTCTGACCAATTGGCCATGCAGCATCGGCCTCCGGGAATGTTGCCGGCTGCGGGCTCGCCGAGCATGCCATACACGCCGGGCGGGTCGAGACTGCTTCCCCCACCCATCCATGCCCATTCGTTTGTAGAGGGAAAGTATTCCCAAAGGTCGTCGAGATACGTCAGAAGGACGCCGGGAATTGAGCCCC
>Ga0182016_10001088_pt1 | contig 33215 bp, 32 predicted proteins | sample 712S2MmetaG_FD_120491 | JGI IMG/M metagenome (GOLD analysis project Ga0182016, IMG submission 120491) | Permafrost microbial communities from Stordalen Mire, Sweden - 712S2M metaG | ecosystem: Environmental > Terrestrial > Soil > Wetlands > Permafrost | place: Sweden: Stordalen | collected...
GCTGGTCGGCCTGGCGGTGTTTGGGGCGACCCAGACCACCAATCCGGTTTGGGCGATCGTTTGGATTTCCATCGCCCTCAGCGGGCTGTCGGCAGCCGCGCCGGTCGGCTGGTCGATCCCCTCGCTGATCGCGCCGCAAGGCGGCACCGGAACCATCGGCGGCATCATGAACTTCGCCAACAACATGATGGGCGTCGTCGCCCCGGCGGTCACCGGGTTCGTCGTCGGCGAGACGCAGTCGTTCGGCAACGCGTTCCTGATTGCCGGCGTGGTGCTGGCGATCGGCATCCTGTCGTACGTATTCGTTCTCGGCAAGATCGAGCCGATCGCCGATCCCTCGCAACCATGAGCTCGGTCGTAAACGAAGAGGCCGCGGGAACGACATCCCCGATCATCCTGATCGTCATGGGCGTGTCCGGCTCTGGCAAGACCACCGTCGCAGCTATGCTGGCGGGCCGACTCCACTGGAGGTTCCAGGAGGGCGACGCCCTCCATCCGCAGGCCAACGTCGACAAAATGCACCACGGCATTCCGCTGACCGACGCCGATCGCCTGCCGTGGCTCGATTCGATCGCCGCCCTCATCGACCTCTGGAACGCCGAGGGTGTTTCTGGAATCATCACCTGCTCGGCCTTGAAGCGCGCCTACCGCGAGCGCATTCGGGCGGGCCGGTCTGACGTCGAGTTGATCTATCTGCGCGGCGAACGCGCGCTGGTGTCAGCGCGGATCACCCAGCGAATGGGCCATTTCATGCCGCCGAGCCTGCTTGCCAGCCAGTTCGAGACGCTGGAGGAACCCGACAAGGACGAACCGGTGATCACGATCGACATCGGTGGTTCGCCCGATCAGATCGTCGACGCCATCCTGACCGCGCTGCAACGCGAGCATCGCGGATTGCGCTCGTCGTCCGGCCGCGGCGCCGGCTGACACGAGACACAGGTCGGTTGTGAGCCTCCGTCTATCTCGGAGCGAAGCAGCGTCGGCATGAGCTGATCAACCGATCGCTTCCCTCGGCGCATTGGTGTTTTGTGGGCGCGCTTCTCTCGCCGCTGTCAATCGGCGCGGGGTCCGAACGCCGATCGGCGTAGTAATGCATTGAGACGATTGGTCATCACCGGGTCAGATCCGGGAGCCGAATTACATCGAGTCCCTCCTCTCCTGCCAGTTTCGCGGTGATCAGCTCGATTCTTTGCTAGATCAAAAGCTTGTGGTCTCCAGCCGAAGCCCCGCGCGAGCCAGGCTCAGGGGTCTTCGCGCTGGCCGCGCGCGACGATCGTCAGCGCGTCGTCCGGCGCGGACGCCTGGAGCTTCAGCGCCTCGGGGGTGTCGGCGGTCAGCCACAGCTCGAAGGCCGTGGGGTCGGTCAGCACGACCGGCATCGCCTTCGGATGAATCGGCGCGACGACCGCATTGGGCGGGGCGGTGAGGAAGGCGAACAGCTCGTGCTCGCCCTCGACCGGCGCCGATTTTGGCCCGCGCGCGCCGCGCCAGCGGCCCCACACGCCGGCGAAGGCGAACAAAGGTCGGCTGTCGTCGCGGGCGAACCACACCGGCGTCTTGCGCGGCTTCGTATTCGCGTATTCGCAGAAGGCGTTGACCGGGACGAGGCAGCGGTTGGCCGGCCCGAGCCAGCGCCGCCAGAACGGGCTCGCCGGATTGCGCAAATTGGTGACCAGCGGCTGGCCGACCTGGAGCGGACCGGGGACGCCCCATCGCGCCAGGACGAGTTCGCGCCCGCCGCCGGCGGCGTTGCGCACGATCGGCGCGAACTGATCGGGAAATACGGCGGAGAGCGCCGGCAGATTGCCGGCGCGGTCGTTGGCGACCGCGAACAGGCGGCGAATCGCCTCCTGGTTGGTGGTGACCGAGTAGAGGTTGCACATGAATCGATCCTGCTCCGCGCCGCCGGGGAGGGTCAAAGGGCGCGGAAAAGCGCAGGTCCGGCGCCGCCGCCCGCACATTTCGCTTGGCGAAGCGGCCCCGCTTCCTATATGAGGCTTGCTTGGCGCGGCGCCGAAAGGTTCCGCGCCCCAATTTTTTGGCCCGGCGCGTCCGCTGCCGCGCGACCGTCGAGCCGCCGTCAGGCGTGAAGAAACATGGCCAGTCCTTTCGAGTTTCTCCAGCAGGTGCGGTCCGAGGCGACCAAGGTCGTCTGGCCGAGCCGGCGCGAGACGCTGATCACGACCGGCATGGTGCTGTTGATGGTGGTGTTCACCAGCTTCTTCTTCCTGGTCGTCGACGAGGGGCTCAGAGTGGCGGTCAGTCTGGCGCTGGGCCTCGGCCGCGGCGGCTGATCCGGCCGCCAAGCGCCGCTCCATCGAGGAATTCCGGAATCCCGCACATGAACATGCGCTGGTACATCGTCCACGCCTATTCGAACTTCGAGAAGAAAGTCGCCGAGTCGATCCGCGAACAGGCGGCCCAGCGCGGGCTGCAGGACAAGTTCGTGGAGATCATGGTGCCGACCGAGCAGGTCGTCGAGGTTCGGCGCGGCCGCAAGGTCAACTCGGAGCGCAAGTTCTTTCCCGGCTACGTGCTGGTGAAATGCGACCTCACCGACGAGGTCTACCACCTGATCAAGAACACCCCGAAGGTCACCGGCTTCCTCGGCGCCGACAAGAAGCCGATGGCGATCCCCGACAACGAGGCCGAGCGGATCAAGGGCCAGGTCGCCGACGGGGTCGAGCGGCCGAAGGCGTCGATCCGCTTCGAGATCGGCGAAAACGTGCGTGTCGCCGACGGTCCATTCGCTTCATTCAACGGCGTGGTCGAGGAAGTGGACGAGCAGCGCTCGCGGGTCAAGGTCGCGGTGTCGATCTTCGGCCGCGCGACGCCGGTCGACCTCGAGTTCGGGCAGGTCGAGAAAGTGTGATCGGCGGGGCGTAACAAACGCCCACAGCCTCGCGTATCGCTAGAACCGGCGGTTGTCTCCGCCGCGTCTCGAACGTCCGCCGTAAACGTCGCGAGGGCCGCCATGCTCGATCACCGCCGCCGCGGGTGGGAGATTCCCGCCAGCGAGACCACCCCGGAAGCGATTTTCCTCAACCGCCGCGCCTTTGTCGCCGGTTCCGTCGCCGCGCTCGGCGTCGCTGGCCTGCCGCGTCGCGCACTGGCCGACGAGGCCGTTCCGAACGCCGGACTCTATCCCGCCAAGCGCAACCCCGCCTACTCGCTCGACCGCGAGGTGACGCCGGAGAAGATCAACCTCCACTACAACAACTTCTACGAATTCACGACGAGCAAACACGTCGACGCCGACGCGCTGAAGACGCGGCCATGGCCCTTGACGATCGACGGGCTGGTCGAGAAAAAAGAGACGATCGACGTCGACGACCTCGTCAAGACGATCGGCCTCGAGGAGCGGCTCTATCGCCACCGCTGCGTCGAGGCGTGGTCGATGGCGATCCCGTGGACCGGCTTTCCGCTGAAGGCGCTGGTCGATCGCGCGAAGCCGTTGTCGGGCGCGAAATATGTGCGCTTCGAGAGCTTCCTCGACGCGGACGAGGCGCCGGGCCAGAAGTTGTTCATGCCGTGGCCCTATGTCGAGGGGCTGACGATCGCCGAAGCGACCAACGAACTCGCCTTCGTGGTCACCGGCGCCTACGGCAAGCCGGTCGCCAAGGTGCAGGGCGCGCCGATCCGTCTGGCGACGCCGTGGAAATACGGGTTCAAGTCGGCGAAGTCGATCGTCAAGGTGAGCTTCGTCGCCGATCGGCCGCAGACTTTCTGGCAGCAACTCGGCCCCGACGAATACGGCTTCTGGGCCAACGTCAATCCGGACGTGCCGCATCCGCGCTGGAGCCAGGCGCGCGAAACCTTCCTGACGACCGGCGAGCAGCGCCCGACCCTCCTCTTCAACGGCTACGCCGAGCAGGTCGCCTCGCTTTACAAGGGACTGGAGAAGGAGCCGCTCTTCATGTGACGAGCGCGGTTTCGCCTCAGTAGCGCCAGCGCTGCGCCTTGGCGACGAGGAAGTCGCGGAACGCCTGGATGCGCGCGACGTTCTTCAACTCCTCCGCGTAGACGAGGAAGCAGTCCATTTCCGGCATATCGACCTGCGGCAAGAGCCGCACCAAGCCGGAGTTCGGCGCGACGCAATAGTCGGGCAGCACCGCGATGCCGACCCCGTGCTCGACCGAGCGAATGATGGCGGCGAGATTGTTGATCGCGATATGGGGGACGCGCGGCGATTTCGGGTCGCGCCCGACCGTCAGCAGCGAATTGAGGTCGTAGAGGAAATGCGTCGCCGTCGGCGCGCCGAAAGCGACCAGCCGATGCTGGTCGAGGTCGGCGATGGTGCGCGGCTGGCCGCCCTTCTTGAGATAGTCGGTCGACGCGTAGGCGTGGAAGTGGACGGTGAACAGACGGCGGCGGATGAGGTCGGGCTGCATTGGTTCGCGCAGCCGCAACGCGATGTCGGCTTCGCGCATGCCGATGTCGAGCTCGTCGTCGGACAGCAGCAGTTGCAGCTTTACTTCCGGATAGAGCTCGACGAATTCCTCAAGCCGCGGCGCCAACCAATTGGCGCCGAGCGCCAAAGTGCTGGTGACGCGCAGTTCGCCGTGCGGCTTCTCGCGCGTGTCGATCAGGCGGCTGCGCACCGCGTCGAGCTTGAGCACGACGTCGTGCACCGCCTCGCGCAGCATCTCGCCCTGTTCGGTGAGGATGAGCCCGCGCGCGTGGCGATGGAAGAGGGGGGCGCCGAGCTCCTGTTCGAGCGCGCCGACCTGGCGACTGACCGCCGACTGGCTGAGACCCAGGGTTTCGCCCGCATGGGTGAACGAGCCGGCCTCCGCAGCCGCCTGGAAGATGCGCAGCTTGTCCCAATCCATCCCGGTCTCCGGCGCGCCCGGCCGCCGCTTCGTCGGGCTTCGTCGCGGCGCTCGTTGCGCGACAGGCGCGGCGGCGGGTCGGCCGCCGCTTGCCGCTCCCTATAGCAGGTTTTGCGCCAGCTTCACTCTGCTGCGGCGCGCGCCGGCGCCTGGAGCGCCAACCAACGCTCGGCCTCCAGCGCCGCCATGCAGCCGAGGCCGGCGGCGGTGACCGCCTGGCGGAAGACGTCATCGGCGATGTCGCCGGCGGCGAAGACGCCCTCGATGTTGGTTGTGGTCGAACCGGGCTTCGTCGCGACGTAGCCGTTGGCTTTGAGCGCAAGCTGGCCGGCGACCAGCTCGGTCGCCGGGGCGTGGCCGATCGCGATGAAGACGCCGTCGGCGTCGATCGTCGTCAGCGCGCCGGTGCGCACGTCGCGCAATCGCGCGCCGGTGACGCCGAGCGGGTTGTCGCGCCCGAGGATCTCGTCGACGACGCTGTTCCAGCGCACCGACACGTTGGGGCGCGCAAACAGCCGCTCGCTCATGATCTTCTCGGCGCGGAACGAATCGCGGCGATGAACGACCACGACCTCTTTGGCGATGTTGGCGAGGTAGAGCGCCTCCTCGACTGCGGAGTTGCCGCCGCCGACCACCAGCACCGTCTTGCCGCGGAAGAAGAAGCCGTCGCAGGTCGCGCAGGCGGAGACCCCGAAGCCCTTGAACCGCGATTCGCCCCGCAGGTCGAGCCATTTCGCCTTGGCGCCGGTGGCGAGAATGACGGCGTCGGCGGTCAACGCGCGGCCGCTGTCGCAGCGGATGCGGAACGGTCTTTGGCCGAGTTCGAGCGCGGTGACGTATTCGCTCTCGACGCGCGCGCCGACATGCTCGGCCTGCAGCCGCATCTGGTCCATCAGCCATGGGCCCTGGATCGGCGCGGCGAAGCCCGGGTAGTTCTCGACGTCGGTGGTTATCATCAACTGACCGCCCGGCTCGAAGCCGCTGAGCAGCAAGGGCTTCAGCATCGCGCGGGCGGCGTAGACCGCCGCGGTGTAGCCGGCCGGGCCGGAGCCGATGACGACCAGGCGTTCGTGGGTGGAAGCGGTCATGCAAACCTCGCGGCGCCGATCGACCGACGCCGGCCGAGGCGTCGCCGCGCGTCGGCGGAGCTTCGCTCATATAGGCGCCGGAATGGTCCGGCAATACGCGCCGCGCCCCCTTCCACGACGACAAGAGCGGCGATTCGGCGCAGAATGGGGAGGATTTTGCGACCCAGGAAAGATCGCCATGCTTACGCTGCGCACGTCGCCCGCTTCGCCGTTCGGACGCAAGGTGCGGATTGCCGCCGCCGAACTCGGCCTGGAGGGGAGGATCGCGATCGAGCGGGCCGACACCGGCGATCCGGCCGATTCGCTGCGGCGGCAGAATCCGCTCGGCAAGATCCCCGTGCTTCTCCTCGAGGACGGCCAGGCGATCTTCGACAGCCGCGTCATCGTCGAATATCTCGACGGCCTGGCTGGGGGCGGACGATTGATCCCGGCCGAACTCGCGCCGCGGATTTGCGCGCTGACGCTGCAGTCGCTCGCAGACGGCGTCGCCGACGCCGCGATCCTGCAAGTCTACGAAAGCCGCATGCGCGAGTCGGCCGAGCGGTCGGCGAAATGGGTCGCCTACCAGGCGGAGAAGACGACGCGCGCGTTGACGGCGCTCGAGGCGCGACCGCCGGCGGCCAGGCAGGTCGATGTGGGGGCGATCGCGATCGCCTGCGCGCTCGGCTATCTCGACCTGCGCTTCGCCGGCGAATGGCGCTCCGCCCATCCCAAGCTCGTCGCCTGGCTTGATGGCTTCGCCGCCGCCGTCCCGGCTTTCGCGGCGACCGCCTTCGCCGGCTAGACCAGCGCCCGGACGCCGGACATGACAAAGGCCCGGCGGGTCTCCCCGCCGGGCCTTTGAACTTGCGGATTCGGGCCGATCAGAACTTGTAGTTCAGGCCGGCGCGAACGATCGAGAGATTGAGGTCGCTCTTGGCCGAGTAGGTGCTGTCCGTGAACGTCTGCGAGCCGAGCGGCACGTAGAGATATTCGGCCTTGGCCGAGATGTTGTTGGTGAAGGCGTATTCGAGGCCGGCGCCGATCGCAGCGCCGCTGCGCCAATCGGTCGACGAGTACGAATAGGACGGCAGGCTCGTCTTGACGTCGACGCCCGCGTAGCCGCCGGTGACATAGAGCAGGGCGCGGCCGAGCGCGACGCCGGCGCGTGCGCGGGCGGTCACCATGTCGTCGATCTTGTTGCCGTACGGCCCGAGGACGTTAGCGCCATTCTTGTTCAGATCGGCCCAGTCCCAGTCGCCTTCGAGGCCGGCGACGAACTGACCGATCTGGTAGTTGTAGCCGACCGTGCCGCCGACGAGGCCGCCCGACGGGCTGCCGAAGTCGCCGCCGCTGCTGCCGCCGCCCCAGCCGCCGTTCACGCCGACATAGAAGCCCGTCCAGCTGAAGATGGGCGGCGCATAATACGGCGCCGGCGCCGGCGGCGCCTTGTGGGTCGGGAGGTCGGCGGCCATCGCGCTCGACGCAACCCCGGCCATCAACGCGGCCAACAGAACCTTTTTCATCGCAATCTCCTCGTCACCAACCATAACGGAGGGAGTCCGAACCACCCCGCCGGCCATGGTCGGAATATAGCCCTGGATTGGTTGTAAGTCTGTAACCCAATGATCACAACACAGAGAGGGAATGTGGCGGGATTCGGGCGACAATGCGCAAGTAATTAGATGCAAGGTCTAGGTTGTCAACGCTCGTAGTGCAACGCAATAACCATTATTTATTCTGCAGCAAAACCACTAATAGCCTAAATTCTGGCAAGAGGATGTTGGTAAATGAATTATTTACGTTGAGAACTATCTTGAATGTCGCCACATTTCGGCAACCATAAGCGGTCCATCGAGCGCTCGCGTCGGGGTCGAAACGCCTCGTGAAGCCGATTCAGTCGGCGCTGGGCAGGCGACGAACGACGAATTCGATCTGGCCGTCGGCGCGTTCGCTCCAGAACTCGATTTCCGTCATGTAGGCCGCCTTGGGAAAGCGCTCGAACAACTCACGCGCTTTGGCCCGCGCTTGCAGGCGCGGCAGGCAGAAAGATTCGCGCCGCCACAGGTCCGCGTCGGGCCTGCGGCCGGGGCGCCGCGCGCGCCGTTCCGCCGCGCGTCGCGCGAGGTCGCCGGGATTGTCGCGATCAATCGCCATGCCCGCCTCCGGACCGCGATCTTAACCTGCGGCCAGGAGGATGGGGAGTCTGCGAGCGCGGGCGTTTAACGGTCGAACGCCGCCGCGAAGCGCGCCCGCGCCTCGCGCGGCAGGCGGCCGTCGATGACGGCGAGGCCGAGCGCGATGGTCGCCAGGCCGAAGAAGTCGCGGGCCGCGAGCCGCTCGCCGAGCGCCGCGGCGCCGAGCAGGATCGCGGTCGCCGGCGCGAGCAGGGTCACCAGCACAACATTGACCGCGCCGGCGCCGGCGAGGATGCGGAAGAACACGACATACGCGAGAGCCGTCGACAGCGCGCCGATCGCGCCGATCGCCGCAATCGCCGCGGGGCCGGGCGCGGGCAGCCGCCAGGGCATGTCGACGGCGAGCGCGAGCGGCAGAAGCACGAGAGCCGACGCCGTGACCTGGCCGGTCGCCAGCTCAATCGGCGCCAGACCGAGCCGGCGGAAGCGCCGCGCGAACACGCTCGCGGCGGCGTAAGACGTAGCGGCCAGCAGCGCGGCAAGCTCGGCGACGAGATGGCCGGCGAAGCCGCCCAACAGCTCAGGCCCGATCATCGCCGCGACGCCAACGACACCGATCAGCGCGCCGGCGAGGCGGCGCTGGTCGAGCTTTTCCTCCACGGTGAACAAATGGGCGATGACGACAGTGAACACGGGAGTCGTCGCGTTGAGGATTGAAACGAGGCCGCTGGCGAGTTGGGTCTGGCTCCAGGTCAGCAGCGAGAACGGCGCGACGTTGTTGAGCAGCGCGAGCGCCAGCAGCGCCGGCGCCTGGCGGCCGAGCCGCAGGGCGGAAACCCCCGTCAATGGCGCGGCGAGCCACAGAAGCGCCGCCGCGATCGTCACTCTCGCAGCGACAATCGTAAATGGCGGCAATGCCTTGACGGCGATTCCGACGAAGAAGAATGAGCCGCCCCAGAGCAGCGACAACAGCAGCAGCAGACCCCATTCGGTCGTCGTCATCGGGCGCTGCGCGCCAGGGTTCATTGCGGCTTCTTGGGTTTCTTCGGATTCGGTCTCTGGGCTTTTACCCGCGCCGGCGGCGTTCGTCCGCCCGATTGCGACGGCTTCGGCGCTTCGGCCTTGCTGGTGACGAGACTCTCCCATTCGGTCTGCACCAAAGGCGCGACCCGAGCATCGTAGGCTCCTTGCGGCGATAGCCGCTTGAGCGTTTCGTCCTGGTCGGCGGCTTCGGCGTCGATCAGCCGCGCCGCCGCGGCGTTGCGGCTCGCGATCTCGGGGCGCAGCAGGTAATCGAGCAACAGGTAGGCGACGTCGCTGTGCAGCGCGTCGCGGGGCATGGCGTAGACCTCGATCGCCAGTCCGCCGCCTTCCTTCGGCAGGGCGAAACGGATGTCGGCGCCGGCGCCGCCCTCCCGGCTGCGCGACTTGGCGGCTTCGGCCTCGCCGGCGTCGCCGACGCTGAGGCAGGCGGCGCCGCTCGCCAGCGCGCTGACGACGTCGGCGGCGGGGAAGGCGCGCGCCGTCTTGCGGCTGCGGCCGATCAGAGCGGCGGCGCTCTTGACCTGCACGGCGGTCGCGCGCGTTGGATCGACGCCGAGCAATCGCCAGGCGGCGGCGAACAGAGCATCGCGGTCGTCGGGCAGCACGACGCCGCAGTCCGCCATTTTGCTCGCTTCGATCGGATTGAAGAGGGCGTTCCACGAGGTCGGCGCGCCGGCGATCCGCTGCGCCGCCTTGTCGGCGTCATACAGCAGACCGGTTGCGTACCAGCCGAGCGGCGCCGCGCAGTCTGCGGCGGTCGGGTCGTAGGCGGCGAGCTTGGCGAGCGCTGCCGGCCGGACTTTGTCGACGTTGGGCAGACGCGCGTGGTCGAGCCGCGCCAACGCGCCGGCGGCGATCTCGCGCGCCAAGGCCGGGCCGGAAAGGACGACGAGGTCGTAGGGGCCGTCGCGCCATTTCTCGGCGAGGTCGGCCGCGCCCTCGTAGGCGTCGTAGGCGACTTGATAGCCGCTTTCAGCCTCGAATCCCTGCAGCGCGTCGACGTCCATCACGGCGGGAGGCGCGAGCAGACGGACGATCTTCGGCGCCTGTGCGGGCGGCGGCGCGAAGGGAGACGTCTCAGCGGCCAGGGTCGCCGACGCGCACAATCCGGCAAGCGCGAGCGCGAGCGCGACGCGAGCCAGCGTCATACGCGCGCCTCGCTGGCGACCCCTTGGAGCCGCATCAGCGCCGCGTCGAGCGTCGTGTCGCGCTTGGCGAAGCAGAAGCGCGCGACGGTGCGGATCGGCGTTTCGGCATAGAAGGCCGAGACCGGAATCGCTGCGACGCCATGGCGCTCGACCAGCTCGCGGCAGAAGGCGACGTCGTCGTCGCAGCCGAGCGGCGCGAGGTCGACGTTGAGGAAATAGGTGCCCGCGCTCGGCAGCACCGAGAAGCCGCGCTCCCGGAGGCCAGCGGCGAAGCGGTCGCGGCTGCGCTGGAACCCCTGGCGCATGGCCGCGAAATAGGAATCGTCCTTGCCGAGGCCGTAGGCGACGGCGCTCTGCAGGTTGGGCGGGGTGGTGAAGGTGATGAACTGGTGCGCCTTGGCGAGAATGCGCAAAATCTCCGGCGCGGCCATGACGAAGCCGACCTTCCAGCCGGTCAGCGAAAAGATCTTGCCGGCCGAGCCGATCTTGACCGTGCGCTCGCGCATGCCCGCCATCGCCATCAGCGGCTGATGGTCGAGGCCGTCGAACACCACGTGCTCCCAGACTTCGTCGCAGAGCGCGATGACGTCGTATTTGACGCAAGCGCGCGCCAGGATCTCGAGCGACTGGCGGCCGTAGACGACCCCGGTCGGGTTGAGCGGATTGTTGAACAGGACGACGCGCGTGCGGTCGGAAAAGGCGGCGGCGAGGTCGGCCGCGTCGAAGGTCCAGCGCGGCGGCTTCAGCGTGACGAATTTCGCCACGCCGCCGGCGCGTCGCACCAGCGGCAGATAGGCGTCGTACATCGGCTGGAAGAGCACGACCTCGTCGCCCGGCTCGATCAGCGCCATTAGCGCGCCGGCGATCGCCTCGGTCGCGCCCGAGGTCACCATGACCTCGCGTTCGGGATCGAGTTCGAGCCCCTGGAAACGCTTGTAATGGGCGGCGACGGCGGCGCGCAGCTCAGGTAGGCCGAGCATCGGCGGGTATTGGTTCCAGCCGTCGATCACCGCCTCCGCCGCCTTGGCGCGCACATCGGCGGGGCCGGGATCGTCGGGAAATCCCTGGCCGAGGTTGACCGCGTCGCGCTCGCGCGCCAGCCGCGACATGACCTCGAAGACGCTGACGCCGAGACCGGCGAAGAGGGAGTTCATCGGAAACCGCTGGATCGTGAGGCGCGCATTTAACGCAAATCGCTCGATCATGGATACGGCGCGCGGTCGCGCCTAGCCGCCCTCGGCGGGCGCGGACGGGCTGTCGGCTGCGCCGCGCGTCGTCATCCACACCGTCATGTCCCAGGCGTTGCGAAGTCCGGCGACGATCAGCGCGATGATTGCAATCCCGGCGAGGATATTGGCGTCGTCGGGGTGCCCCTCGAGTTCGATCGCCGCCGAGGCGAGCAGCAGGACATAGCCGACGAGGGGGATCAACGCATAGAAGAGCCGGTCCTCCCACGCCAAGCCGGCGGCGAAGCGGCGAAAGATGAAGACGAGGATCTGGCCGCAGTACGCGACGCCGATCAGTGCGCCGACGCCGAGCACGCCGCCGAGGCTGCGCGCGCTGTGCCCCGGCATGACTGACACCAGGCAGACGAACAGCGCCGATGCGAAGTGGACAACCGTTGGCGTGATGAAAGCGCGCATCGCCCCGAGATTGCGGGCGGCGAGCTGGCTCGCGCCGATCGAGGCGAAGACGAACATCAGGCCGACCAGCGTCGCCGCCGCGGCGCCGCCCATGGCGTAGAAATCGCGCCAATCGCGCAGAGTCTGGTCGAGAGAAACGGACACGCACGGCCTCGGGCTCGGCTAGGGCAGGGTCGCCGCCGCGATTGGAGCAAACCGTTGCGGCGCCGTAAAGGCCGGATTGAATTGCGTTCCGGCGCATGAGATCGAAGCAATATGGGCAGTTCGCTCGAATCCGTCTTCTGCCGCTCCGTCCTGGTGATCGGCGGCGTGCGCTCGGGCAAGAGCCGCTACGCGCTGGCGCTCGCCGAAGCGACAGCCGCCGAAAGACTCTACCTCGCCACCGCCGAGGCCGGCGACGCTGAAATGGCAGAACGCATCGCCCGCCACCGCGGCGAGCGCGGCACGGGCTGGCGGACCCGCGAGGAGCCGCTGGCGCTCGCTTCGGCGCTGCGGGCGGAAGCCCGGCCGGGGCGAGCGACTCTCGTCGACTGCCTGACTCTGTGGCTTGCCAACCTGATGCAAGCGGACCTTAACATCGAGGCGCAAATATCGGAATTGACGAAGGTTCTATCCGAACTCGACGGTCCGGCGATCCTGATTTCCAACGAGGTCGGGGCGGGGGTCGTGCCGGCGACTCCGCTCGGCCGCGCCTTTCGCGACTGGCAGGGGCGGCTCAACCAGGCGGCGGCGGCCGCCTGCGGCGCGGTCGTCGCCGTCGCCGCCGGCCTGCCGACCCAGCTCAAGCCGGCCCCGCGACCCGACGTCCGATTGCGCTGATTGGCTCAAAGGCGCGAAATTCCTGGCGACTCGGAGCGTCGCTAGGTTACCATCCGCCCATGCTGCGCCTGTTCGAACGCCGTCCGCCGCCGGGCCCGGTCGCGCACATCGAGGTCGCCCACGCGGGGGAAGTCTATCGCGTCGCGCTGAAGCGACTGTCGACGTCGCAGCGCTTCACGCTGCGTGTGCGTACGGCGACGCGCGACGTGCTGCTGACCATGCCGACGCGCAGTTCGCTGCGTTCGGCGCGCGAGTTCGCCGAGCGCCACGCGGCGTGGATCGGCGCGCGGCTGAAGCGGTTGCCGCGGCCCGTCGCTTTTGCGCCGAACGCGGTGACGCCGCTGCGCGGCGTCGATCACCGGATCGTCCATCGGCCGGGCGCGCGCGGCGTCGTCTGGACCGAGAATGGAGCTGGCGGGCCAATCATCTGCGTCGCCGGCGAAGCGCCGTTCATCGCTCGCCGCGTCGCCGACTTCCTCAAGCGCGAAGCGCGCAAGGACCTCGAAGCGGCGGTGGCGCGCCACGCCACGCGGCTCGGCGTCGCGCCGCGCCGCATCGCCTTGCGCGACACGGCGAGCCGCTGGGGCTCATGCTCGTCGACCGGCGGACTCAACTTCTCCTGGCGTCTGATCCTCGCGCCGCCGGAAATCCTCGATTATCTGGCGGCCCACGAAGTCGCGCACATCGTCCACATGAATCATTCGCCGATGTTCTGGAAGTTGGCGCGCCGGCTCTATCCCGAAACGGAGCGCGCCGAAGCGTGGCTGCGCGCGAACGGCGCCGATCTGCATCGCTTCGGGGCGGAAGGCGCGTGACTCAGGCGAAGCTGTCGATCGCTTCGAGGATCAGCGCGAGGTCCTGCGGCCGCGACAGGCGATGGTCGCCGTCCTTGATCAAGGTCAGCGTGACCGGATCGCCCGCCATATGCTCGACCAGCGTCAGCGCATGCCGGTAGGGAACGTCGGGATCCTGCATGCCCTGCAGGATGCGGGTCTGACAGTAACTGCGGATCGTCGCGCCGAACAGGAGATGCTTCCGCCCGTCCTCGATCAGAGCGCGGGCGATGCGGTAGCCGGAATGGGAATATTCGGACGGACGCGCCCATACGCCCTTTTCCATCAGCTCGCGGCGCTCTTCGTCGCTGGCGCGCGCCCACATCAGCGCCTCGGTGAAATCGACCGCCGGCGCAACGAGAACCATGCCGGCGAGCCGTCCCGCCTCGCCCGCCACGGCGAGCGCGCGCGCGACCAGCAGCGCAATATAGCCGCCCATCGACGAGCCGGCGAGCACGGTGCGTCCGGTGGATTCGGCGCGGATCGCCGCCAGCGCGTCCTCGAGCCACAGCGAAAGCGTTCCGTCCTCGAACTTGCCCTCCGAGGCGCCGTGGCCGGAATAGTCGAAGCGCAGCAGCGCCTGGCCGCGCTCGGCGCAATGGACGTCGAGCGCGCTCGCCTTGGTCGAAACCATGTCGGAGCCGAAGCCGGCGAGCCAGACGATCCCCGGCAGGCCGCCGCGCGCTGGCCAGCGGCGGCGAAACGCGATACGGCGTCGCGCCGTCCCTTCGCCGATGGCGAGGAATTGCGGTTCGTCGCAGATCACGGTCAAATCGATCCCATGATTCGTCCGGGTTTCAGGCCCTTCCTTCCGGCCGGCATGGCCGACGCGGCGGCGGCCGTCAATGCCGGCGGCGCGGCGCGCGACCATCTGGCGCGGTGGGGCGCGTGAGCGCCGCCACGCTCGCGCCCTTCGGCCGCGCCGAGAGCGGCGCCCTCGCCGGACGCACGATTCTGCAGATCATTCCGCGGCTCGACGCCGGCGGCGCCGAGCGCACGACGATCGACGTCGCCGCCGCCCTGGTGCAGGCCGGCGCGCGCGCTCTGGTCGCGTCGGAAGGCGGCCGGCTGGCGGCCGAATTGCAGGCGGTCGGCGGCGTGCTGGCGCCGTTCCCCGCCGCGACCAAGAATCCGGTTTCGATGGCGCTCAACGCGCCGCGACTGGCGCGGCTGATCATCGAGGAGGGGGTCGACCTCGTCCACGCGCGCTCGCGCGCGCCGGCGTGGGTTGCGCTCGGCGCCTGCCGCCGCGTCGGGCGGCCGTTCGTCACCACCTTTCATGGCGCCTACGGCGGGCGCTCGGCCTTGAAGCTCAGGTACAATTCGGTGATGGCGCGCGGCGATTTCGTCATCGCCAACTCGCAGTTCACCGCCGACGCGATCGAACGGCTCTATCCATTTGCGCGCGGCCGGCTCGCGGTCATTCCGCGCGGGACCGATCTCGCGCGCTTCGCGCCCAATTCGGTCGAGCGCGGGCGGGTGACCCAGTTGCGCGAAGCCTGGGGCGCCGCGCCGCACGAGCGCATCGTGCTGCTGGCGGCGCGGCTGACCGAGTGGAAGGGGCAGCGGGTGCTGATCGAGGCGGCGAAACTGCTCAAGGAGCGCGGATATGCCGACGTGCGCTTCGTGCTTGCGGGCGACGCGCAGGGGCGCGATTCCTATGCGCGCGATCTCGACGCGCGCATCCGCCGCTCCGGACTCGAGGACGTGGTCGCGCGCGTCGGCCATTGCCACGACATGCCGGCGGCGCTGATCGCCGCGAGCGTCGTCGCCGTGCCGTCGACCCAGCCGGAAGCCTTCGGCCGCAGCGCAGTCGAGGCCCAGGCGCTGGGCGCGATGGTGGTGGTGTCGGATTCCGGCGCCGCGCCGGAGACCGTGTTGGCGCCGCCGCAGACGTCGCCGCAGGAACGCACCGGCTGGCGCGTTCCTCCAGGCGACGCGCCGGCGCTCGCCGATGCGTTGGCCAGCGCGCTGACGCTCGGCGCAACTGCGCGCGACGCGATCGCCGTGCGCGCGCGCGCCCATGTCGAGGCGAACTTCTCGCTCGAGCAGATGACGGAAAAGACGCTCGCGGTCTATCGCGCCGCGCTGGCGCGCTAGACGCTGTGGCTGGCCCGCATTTACCGGATGAACGACCCGTCGCGCAGGTCGGTGAGCGCCTGGCGGATCTCGGCCTGGGTGTTCATCACGATCGGGCCGTGCCAGGCGATCGGCTCGCGCAACGGGCGGCCGGAGACGAGCAGGAAGCGCACGCCTTCGTCGCCCGCCTGGACGACCACTTCGTCGCCGGAATCGAACACCACCAGCGAGCGGTCGCCGACCGTGTCGCGCACCAGCGTTTCCTCGCCGCCGACCAGTTCCTCGCGCAATGCGCCGAACGGCGCGGAGGCGCCGGCGAAAGTCGCCGAGCCCTGAAAGATATAGGCGAAGGCCTGACGATAGGTTTCGACCGGTAGGACCTTGCGCTTCCCCGGCGGCACAGTGACGTCGAGGTAGCGCGGGTCGGCGGCGACGCCGTCGACCGGGCCCTTCTGGCCCCAGAAATCGCCGCAGATGACGCGCACCGAGACGCCGTCGTCGTCGATCACTTCGGGGATCGCCACGCTCGGCACGTCCTGGTAGCGCGGCGCGGTCATCTTCAGGCTCGAAGGGAGGTTGGCCCACAGCTGGAAGCCGTGCATGCGGCCGAGCGGGTCGCCCTTCGGCATTTCCTGGTGGAGGATGCCGCGGCCGGCGGTCATCCACTGAACGTCGCCGGCGCCGAGCACGCCGGAATTGCCGAGGCTGTCGCCATGCGCAACCGAGCCGGCCAGCACATAGGTGATCGTCTCGATGCCGCGATGGGGATGCCAGGGAAAGCCGGCGAGGTAATCGCTCGGGCGATCGTTACGGAAATCGTCCATCATCAGGAACGGATCGAAATCGGAAGTGTCGCCGAAGCCGAAGGCGCGGCGAAGCTTGACGCCGGCGCCTTCGAGAGCGGGGCGGGACTGGCTGATGCGTTTGATCGCGCGGATGGTCATGAATGGGCTCAGGGCGAGGTGATAAGCGCCCCATGTGGGGAGGCTTGCGCGCGAATGCCAGACCGACCGCTTGCAAAAACGCAAGCACTAGCCGCGCCGCCCGCGGTTCTCCGGCTGGCCGCCGATGGACTCGGTCGCCTTGGCGCCCATCGCCGCGGCCTCGGCGAGGCAACGCTCGATCGGCTGTCCGGCGAGATGGGCGACGAGGAAGGCGGCGACGAACGCGTCGCCGGCGCCGGTGCTGTCCTTGGCCGCGGCGGGCGGGGCGGGGACACGCCATCTCGACTTGGCGGCGAAGGCCTCGCAGCCCGCCGCGCCGCGCTTGACGACGACCAGCGGATAATGGGCGGCGAGCCGCGCGCCCTGGGCCTGCGGGTCGTCGGTCCCCGAAAGCACGGCGGCCTCTTCCTCGTTGGGGAAGAGCATGGCCGCGCCGTGCGTCCAGGCGAGAAAGTTGTCGGGTCCCGCTTCGCGCAGGAATTCCGCCGAGGCGGGATCGACGCCGATCGGACGGCCGGCGGCCCGCGCGATCAGGCCGACGACGGCGTCGCGGGGGCCGGGCGCGAAAAAGCTGTAGCCCGAGAGATGGATCATCGCCGCGCCGTCGACCACGGCTTCGGGAAAGTCGCGCGCGCAGAGGTCGAGATTGGCGGCGCGGTCGGTCAGGAAGCTGCGCTCGCCGCCCGGTTCGATCAGCGCAATCAGCCGACCCGTCTCGCGCCGCCTGTCGGCGGCGAGGTGCGGCGTCACGCCGACCCGCCGGAGCCGCGCCGCCTCGCGCCGCCGGTCGGCCGCGCCGACGCGCGCGACGAAGTCGACCGCGGCGCCGAAATGCGCGAGCCACGCCGCCTGATTGGCGCCCGATCCGCCCGGCCGGTCGACGATCGCCGCGCGCCGGTCGGAGCCGCGGACGAGCGGCCCCTCGGGTTCGACGATCGTGTCGATCATCAGGTCGCCGACGACGAGGATGCGCCGCGCGGCAACCGCCGGCCGGACTTGGCTCACAGGCGGGACAACTCGACCGCGACCTGGGCGGCGAGCATCGCGTTGTTCTCGACCAGCGCCATGTTGGCCTCGAGGCTGCGGCCGCCGGTCAACTCGACGACCCGGCCGAGCAGGAACGGCGTCACTTCCTTCTTGGCGACGCCCTTGGCCTTCGCCTCGGCGACCGCTTCGGCGATGCGCGCCTCGATCGCCTCGGCGTCGAGCGCCTTTTCCTCGGGGATCGGATTGGCGATCAGCAGGCCGCCCGGCCCGATCTCTCGCTGCAGCCTCACGATGCGCGCGAGGTCGTGAAGGCCGTCGCAGCGATGCTCGAGCCGGAAGCCGCTCGACCGCGCGTAGAAGGCGGGAAATTCGTCGCAGCGAAAGCCGCACACCGCGACGCCATGCGATTCGAGATATTCGAGCGTCTTGTCGATGTCGAGAATCGACTTGGCGCCGGCGCAGACCACGGCGACGCGGGTGCGCGACAGTTCGACGAGGTCGGCCGAGATGTCGAAGGTTTCTTCCGCGCCGCGATGCACGCCGCCGATGCCGCCGGTGGCGAAGATCTCGATGCCGGCGAGGTCGGCGACGTACATGGTCGCTGCGACCGTCGTGCCCGCAGCGCCGTGGCGCGCCGCGACCGCGGCGAGGTCGCGGCGCGAGGCCTTGACCACGCCGCCAGACAGCCGCGCCAGCCGCTCGACCTCGTCGCGCGTCAGGCCGACCTTGAAGCGCCCGTTGAGCACGGCGATCGTCGCCGGCGTGGCGCCCTGGTTGCGCACGGCGTTCTCGAGCATCAAGGCCGTCTCGAGATTGGTCGGAAACGGCATCCCATGGGTGATGATCGTCGACTCGAGCGCGACGACCGGTTTGTGACCGGCCAACGCCTCGGCGACTTCCGCCGAAACTTCGAGCAACGAATTCGCAGTCATGCCAATCGCCTTCTTCGCGGCCGCGCACGGCGGCTCGGCTTGATTATCAGCTTTGTCGGGCGCGGATCAAACGCTCTCCGCGACTTTAGACCGCGGGCGCAGTGCGTTCGCCGATCTCCCCGCTGCCGAGAGCCAGGCCGCGCGCCCGCGCTGAAATGCGCCAATGCTCGCCGGCGCGCTCGAGCCGGATCAGGTGATAGGCGGCGCGTTGGCGCGGGTCGGTCGATGCGGAGGAAGCCGAGGGCGCGCCAATGATCGGAATCCGCCCGCCCTCGACGCGCGTGGCGGGCGAGGCGAGATGGTCGACCATGCTCTTGTGCGTATGGCCGTGGAGGATCGCCTCGGCGCCGTGGCGCGCGACCGTCGCCTCGAAGGCGCGCGCATCGATCAGGCTGCGCAGCGGCCCACCGCCGCGCGCCAGCGGCGGATGATGGATGAGGATGACGCGCGCGAGCCCGCTTGCGCCGGTCTTGCTGAGGATTGCGGCCAATGCCTCGATCTGCCGCGCTCCCAGCCGGCCGGTCGCCATCAGCGGCCCGGTCGGCGTCGCCGTGCTGAGGCCGATCAGCGCGACGTCGCCGCGCACGCGCACGAACGGGAAGGTCTCGCCGTGCGCGTATTCGGCGTCCCCCTGCGTCCAGGGCGCGAAGGCCGCGGCGAGATGGGGCATCGCGTCGCGCACGTAGGCGTCGTGATTGCCAGGCGTCAGCGACACGTCGTCTGGGTCGCCGAGCCCGCCCATCCACTGCGCCGCGCGGCGGAACTCGGAGGGCAGGCCGATGTTGACGAGGTCGCCGGTGACCGCGACATGGTCCGGCTTCTGGGCGCCCATGTCGTCGACCAGGCGGGCGAGCGCCGCCATATCGCTCAGCCGTTCGCGCGCGCGCTTCCAATTGACGTAGCCCATGACGCGCTTGACGCGCAGCTCTTCGAAGCGCGGGCGCGGCAGCGGTCCGAGGTGGACGTCGGTGAGATGGGCGACGACGAAGCTCATCGGCGGACGGTCTTGCGCGTTGGCGGGCGGGCGGGGATTGGCTAGGCTCGCGGCCCGGACCATGGCGACGGACGGGCGACGAGACCCTTAGAAAGAGGCTCACCACGATGCAAGGGCAATCCGTCCGTCCGCTGTCAGCGCGACTGTTCACGCGCCTCACGCATATCTGGTTTCTGCTGGCGCGGCCGATGACGCTCGGCGTGCGCGGCCTCGTGCTCGACGATTCGGGTCGGGTGATGCTGGTCAAGCACACCTACGCGCCCGGCTGGCAATTGCCGGGCGGCGGCGTCGAAGTCGGCGAAACGTTCGAGATGGCGCTCAAGCGCGAACTTGCCGAAGAGGCCAACGTCGTCGTCGACGGCCCGCCCATCCTGCATGGCCTGTTCCTCAATCGCCCGATCTCGCGGCGCGACCATGTCGCGGTCTATGTGGTGAGGCGGTTCCGAGTGACCGGCGAGCGCGCGCCCGACCGCGAGATCGTCGAGGCGCGGTTCTTCCCCGTCGCGGCGCTGCCGTCCGACACGACACGCGGCACACGGTCGCGGCTCGAAGAAGCGCTTGAGGGCGCGGCGCTATCGACGATCTGGTGAGTTTCATCGCGCCCTTCCGTCGGCTGGCGCCGGCGTGCTATGTCCCCCGGCGTTTCAGCTTGCATAGGCGCATATGGCCGACGTGTCGTTGATCCTGGAGCCGGAGACCCCGGCCGACGCCGAGGCGATTCTCCGGCTTAACGAGCGCGTGTTCGGGCCAGGCCGCTTCGCCCGCACCGCCTATCGCCTGCGCGAGGCCACGTCGCCCGACCTCGGCCTGAGCTTCGTCGCGCGGGTCGGCACGCTGCTGGTCGGCGCCAACGCCATGACGCCGATCGTCATCGGCGAAACGCCGGCCTTGCTGCTCGGGCCGCTGATCGTCGAGCCGGTGTTCCGCAGCCAGGGCATCGGCGAAGCCTTGGTCGCCGCTTCGCTCGACGCGGCGCGCGCCGCCGGCGGCAAGCTGGTCGTGCTGGTCGGCGATGAGCCGTATTACGCGCGCATCGGCTTCCAACGCGTTCCGCCGGGACGGGTCGTCCTGCCGGGTCCGGTCGATCCCCACCGCGTGCTTTACTGCGAATTGCAGCCCGGCGCGTTCGACGGCGTCGCCGGCAAAGCGCGCGGAGCCTAGGATCGCGCGCATGACGATCATAGTGACGGGGAGCGCCGGCCATCTCGGCGAGGCGCTGATGCGGACGCTGCGCGCCGTGGGCCGGCCAGCGCTCGGCCTCGACCTCACGCCGTCGCCCTACACCGACCGCGTCGGCTCGATCAACGATCGCGGCTTCGTCGTCGAAAGCCTACGGGGCGCGCGCGCGGTCGTCCATTGCGCGACGTTGCACAAGCCGCATGTCTCGACCCGCGACGACAAGGACTTCCTCACCACCAACGCCGCCGGAACGCTGACCCTGCTCGAAGCCGCGCTCGACGCGCGAGTCGAAGCCTTCGTCTACACCAGCACCACCAGCGTCTTCGGCTCGGCGCTGACGCCGGGCGCGGGCGAGCCGGCGGCGTGGATCACCGAACGCGTTCCGCCCGTGCCGAAGAATATCTATGGAGCGACCAAGCAAGCGGCGGAACTGCTGTGCGAACTTTATGCGCGCCAGCGCGGCCTGCCGGCGGTCGTGTTGCGCGCATCGCGTTTCTTCCCCGAGGCCGACGACGATCCGCGCGTCAGCGCCGCCTATGAAATCGCCAACACGCAGGTCAATGAACTGCTCTATCGCCGCGTCGACATCGCCGACGTGGTCTCGGCGCATCTCCTCGCGCTCGACAAGGCGCCGGCGCTCGGTTTCGCGCGCTACATCGTCTCGGCGACGACGCCGTTCTCGCCCGACGATGCGCTGGCGCTGAGGCAGGACGCGGCAGCCGTCGTCCGTCGCGCGTTCCCGGAGCACGAGGCGCTTTACGCCCAGCGCGGCTGGCGCATGTTCCCGTCGATCGACCGGGTCTACGACAATCGCGCCGCGGTCGCCGAGCTCGGCTGGCGGCCGTTATACGACTTCCGCCGTGCGCTCGACCGTCTCGCCGCCGGCGAGGACTTCCGCAGTCCGCTCGCCCAGGCAATCGGCGCGAAGGGTTATCACGGAAGCTGACGGCCCGGGCGGGCCCCCGCATTTGCCGCCGCGTCGCGAAATGACTAGCCTGTCCGACGCGATCGATACGGCGGGCGCGCGGGACATTCAGGGGAGGTCGGCGTGCAGGCGGGTCGCCTCTACATTGGCGTCTATTGCGGCGCGTCGCGCTGCCACGCGCGACTGCGCGACGCTGGCGGGCGCGCGCTCGCCGAAGCGCGGGGCGCGGGGGGCAATCTCTACGTCGATTTCGACGCCGCGCTGGCCGCGGTTGACGCGCAGGCCGACGCGGTTTGCGCCAAGGCGGGATTCGATCCCGCCGATCGCGGCCAGCTGGCGCTCGGGATCGGCGTCGCCGGCCTTTCCACCCGCGACGACGCGGCGCGCGTCGAGGCGCGCTACTCGACTTACGCCAGCGTGCGCGCCGCCAATGATGCGGTCGCCGGTTGTCTTGGCGCCCACGGCGGCGGCGACGGCGCCTTGGTTATCGCCGGCACCGGCTCGGCGGCGATCGTCCGCGTCGACGGTCGGGAGACGCTGATCGGCGGGCGCGGCTTCCTGCTCGGCGACGATGGCTCGCTGGCGCGCGTCGGCGCCGAGGCGATCCGCGCCGCGCTGCGCGCTCACGACGGGATTGGCCCGGCCTCGCCGCTGACCGACGAGATCATGCGTCGCTTCGGCCACGATCCCCTTGTCGCGACGCAATGGGCGCTGACCGCCAAGCCCGCCGGTTATGGCGCCTTCACGCCGCTCGTCTTCGAGCGCGCCGCCGCCGGCGACGCCGTGGCGAAGGCGATCGTTGACGCTGCGGCGCTGGCGATCGACGCGCTGATCGACGCGACGCGCGGGTTCGGGGCGACCCGCGTCGCGCTGGTCGGCGGCATGACTGCGCCGATCACGCCGTATCTCGCTCCGTCGTCGCGCGCTTTGCTGCGCGATCCGCTCTACGACGACGCCGACGGCGCGCTTCTCATCGCTGGCGGGACGCTGCCGGCGCTCGACGGCGTCCCCGGATGAGCGACAGACGACGGCAGGTCTTCTTCGGAGCGCGCCTGTTCGACGGACTGACGATGCGTGACGATCGCGCGCTGGTGGTCGAGGATGGTGCGATCCTCGCGATCGCGCCGACCGCGGAACGGCCGCGCGACGTGGAGGCGGTCGACCTTGCCGGCGGTGTGCTGGCCCCGGGGCTGGTCGATTGGCAGGTCAACGGCGGCGGCGGCGCGCTGTTCAACGCCGCGCCCACGCCGGAGACGATCGCGGCGATGGCGGCCGCCCATCGCTGCGCCGGCGTGACGTCGATTCTGCCGACGGTGATCACCGATTCGCCCGCTGTGCTGGCCGCGGCGCTGTTGGCGGCGGCCGAGGCGGCGCGCGTCACGCCCGGCGCGCTCGGCGTCCATGTCGAGGGGCCGTTCATCGACCCACGCCGCAAAGGCGTGCATCTCGCCGAATTCATCCGTCCGATGCGCGATCGCGACGTCGAGCAGCTCGTCTTGGCTAGGTCTGGCGCGATGGTCGTCACCTTGGCGCCGGCCGCCGCCGGCCCGGAGCGCATCGCGCGCCTCGCCGCGGCGGGGATCGTCGTCAGCCTTGGCCACGCCGAGGCGACGGCAGAAGAAGCGCGCGCCGCCTTCGCCGCCGGCGCGCGCGCGGTCACCCATCTCTTCAATGCGATGAGCCAACTCGGATCGCGCGCGCCGGGCCTGGTCGGCGCAGCGCTCGCCGATCCCCGGATCGTCTGCGGCCTGATCGCCGACGGGCAGCACGTCCATGACGCCGCGATGCGCGCGGCGATCAACGCCAAAGGGGCAGGGGGGGTCGCGCTCGTTTCCGACGCGATGCCGCCGGCGGCGGGAGGACCGTCCGTGTTCATGTTGCAAGGGCGGCGCATGCGGCGCGAAGGATCGCGCCTGCTGGACGATTTCGACACGCTCGCCGGCAGCGCGATCACCCTGCTCGACGCGGTGCGATACGTCGTCGGGGCGCTCGGCCTGCCGCTCGCCGAGGCGCTGAAAATGGCGACGGCGACGCCGGCGCGGCTGCTCGGGCTGGACGGTCGTATCGGCGGCCTGGCGCCTGGCGCGCGCGCCGACCTCATCCATCTCGATGACCGCCTCAACCTGCGCGGCGTCTGGCTCGCTGGAGCGCCGCAACAGACCTGACTCGCGAGCGCGGACCGCGGCAAGCGCGCGTCTTCGCGTAGACGCAAAACTATGTCAGCGTCGCGACGCGTCGTGCGGCCGCGGCGCGATTCGGCCGCAAGCGACGCCTACGGGGGCGTTCATGCGGTTTCTGGCTCTGGCGTTTTCGGCGCGGTTCATCGCGCTGACGGCGAGCGCCCTGTTGGCGCTGGTCTGCGCCGTCGCGACGGTCGCCGCCTGGCCGAGCGGAAGCGCCGCGCTCGTTCCCGCTTTCGTCGTCTTCGCCGCGCTGTCGCTGCTCGGCGCGCGCGACCTCTTCCAGACGCGTCACGCGGTGCTGCGCAATTATCCGATCTCCGCCCATCTGCGCTTCGTGCTCGAAGAGATTCGGCCGGAGATGCGGCAGTACTTCTTCGAAAGCGAGACCGACGGTCTGCCGTTTTCGCGCAATCAGCGCGCCATCGTCTATCAGCGCGCCAAGATGCAGCTCGACAAGCGGCCGTTCGGCACCCAGCTCGACGTCAATGCGCAGGGGTACGAATGGCTGCGCCATTCGATAGCGCCGGCGGCGATTTCCGCGACGCCATTTCGCGCCCTTGTCGGCGGGCCGGGCTGCGCCCAGCCCTATTCGATTTCGGTCTTCAACATCTCCGCGATGAGCTTCGGCGCGCTGAGCGCCAACGCCATCCGCGCCCTCAATCGCGGCGCGGCGCTCGGCGGCTTCGCCCACGACACCGGGGAGGGCGGCTTCAGCCCCCATCATCGCGAGGGCGGCGGCGACGTGATCTGGGAGATCGGCTCGGGCTATTTCGGCTGCCGCACGCCGGAAGGCGCTTTCGATCCCGAACGCTTCGCCGCCACGGCGGCCAACGGTCAGATCAAGATGATCGAGATCAAGCTGAGCCAGGGCGCCAAGCCCGGCCACGGCGGCGTGCTGCCGGCGGCCAAGGTCTCCGCCGAGATCGCTGCGATCCGCGGCGTGCCGGTCGGCCGCGATTGCATTTCCCCGGCGCGCCACGGCGCATTCTCGAACCCGCTCGAGATGATGGGATTCATCGGCGAATTGCGGCGGCTCAGCGGCGGCAAGCCGGTCGGCTTCAAGCTCTGCGTCGGACATCCGTGGGAGTTTCTCGCCATCTGCAAGGCGATGCTGGAGACGGGCGTCCGACCCGACTTCATCGTCGTCGACGGCAAGGAAGGCGGCACCGGCGCGGCGCCGCTCGAATTCGCCGACCACATCGGCTTGCCGATGCGCGAAGGGCTCGTCTTCGTGCGCAACGCCTTGGCCGGCGCGGGCCTGCGCGGCGACATCCGCATCGGCGTTTCGGGCAAGATCGCCAACGCCTTCGACATGGCCTGCGCGATGGCGCTCGGCGCCGATTGGTGCAACGCCGCCCGCGGCTTCATGTTCGCGCTCGGCTGCATCCAGTCGCTGTCCTGCCACACCGACCGCTGTCCGACCGGCGTCGCGACCCAGGACAAGACGCGCTCCCGCGCGTTGGTGGTCGAGGACAAGACCGAGCGCGTGCGCAACTACCACCGCTCGATGCTGCACGCGCTGGCGGAACTGACCGCCGCGGCGGGGCTCGATCATCCGCGCGACTTCCGCCCTGTTCATTTCTCGCGCCGCATCAGCCCAAGCGAGACGCGGACGTTTGCCGGGCTCTATCCGCAATTGCAGCCGGGCGGGCTGATTTCGGGCGCGTGCGACGAATGGTGGCGCGAGCAATGGGAGATGGCGCGCTCCGACCGCTTCACCGTCGCGGTTTGAGGGACGCCGCGCGTCTAGTGCGCTTGCAGCGGGATCAGGTCGTCGCGACTGAAGTTGACCGTGATCGGCGCGCCGCGCGCCGGCAGGTCAGGGCCGCCGGTGTTGAACATGTCGATGATGACCGCGGCTTCCTGCAGTCGCACCCGCACCCGGACGACCGCGCCGAGGAAGGCGACGTCCTCGATGACGCCGGCGAGCGTGTTGCGATCGTCGCCGCCTTCGCCGAGCCGCAGGGCCTCAGGCCTCAACGCCAACGGCAGGATGTCGCCGGGTTTGGCGCCGTTGAGCTTGCGCCGCGTCGTCGCGCGCTGGCCGTCGATGTCGATCGCCCCGACCGACGCGTCGACGATCTTGCCGTTGAGCAGATTGAGCGTGCCGACGAACGAGGCGACGAAGCGAGTGCGCGGCGCATTGTAGATCTCGCTCGGCGAACCGACCTGTTCGATCGCGCCTTCGTTCATCACGACGACGCGGTCCGACATCGACAGGGCTTCCTCCTGGTCGTGGGTGACGAAGATCGTGGTGATGCCGAGACTGCGCTGCAGCGAGCGGATTTCCTCGCGCAGCGAGACGCGGATGCGCGCGTCGAGGGCGGAGAGCGGCTCGTCGAGCAGCAGGATCTGCGGACTCGGCGCCAGCGCGCGGGCGAGCGAGACGCGCTGCTGCTGGCCGCCCGACAACTGATAGGGGTAGCGTCCGGCGAGCTGCGGCAGCTTGATCAGCGCCAGCATCTCGTCGACCCGCGACTTGATGTCGGCCGGCGACTTGCGCGCGACCTTGAGGCCGAAGCCGATGTTGGCGGCCACCGTCATGTTGGGGAACAGCGCGTAGGACTGGAACACCATGCCGATTGCGCGCTTGTTGGCGCGCAGATGGGTGACATCCTGGCCGCTGATGCGAATCTCGCCGGCGCTGGGCGCCTCGAAGCCGGCGACGATGCGCAAGGTCGTCGTCTTGCCGCAGCCGCTCGGGCCGAGGAAGGTGACGAATTCGCCGCGCTCGACCGAGAGATTGAAGTCGCGCACGACCGTATTTGCGCCGAAGGCCTTGCGAACGCCGGTCAGGGTGAGGAACGACATGGGCGACTATCCTAACGCTTGCCGACAGGAATGCGAATGCCCGAGCCGACGAGCTGGATCAAGCCCATGCAAGCCCAGGTCAACGCGAAGGCGATGATCGCCAGCGCCGACGGCTCGTAGGCGCGGTTGGCGCCGATGAGTTGGAGATAGGGGCCGAAAGCCGGCCGATCGAGCAGGCTGGCGAAGGTGAACTCGCCGATGACGATGGCGAAGGTGAGAAACGCCCCCGACAGGATGCCGGAGCGGATGTTGGGCAGGATGATGTGGACGAGGATGGTCCAGATCCCGGCGCCCTGGCTTTCGGCGGCTTCGGTCAGGGTGCGCACGTCGATCGAGCGCAGCGCGGTCTCGACCGAGCGGTACATGTAGGGCAGGCCGAGGCCGACATAGCCGAACATCAGCAGCGCGTCGGCGCCGAGCGAGGTCGCCGTCAAGGGCAGGATCGACGAGCTGCCATAGAGCCTGACGTAGCCGAACACCAGCACGATCGCCGGGATCACCAGCGGCAGCAGGGTGATGAACTCGACCAGGCCGCGCAGCTTCGGCAGGCGGAGCTGGACCCAGTAGGCGGTCGGCACGACGATGAGGATGCCGACGACGATGGTCAGCAGTCCGAGCACAGTGGAGTAAAGAAAGGAATCGTGGAAATCGGCGCTCGCCAGCACGACGCGATAGGCGTCGAAGCTGTATTCGCCGCGCCGCATGCGCAGTGAGAATTCGAAAGTGGCGATCAGCGGCGCCAGGAAATAAGCGACGCCGAGGAACATCGCCAGCCAGGCGCCGAGCTTGCCGCTCTTCATTTGAGCCACCGGTCTGAGCGCGCTCGCAGGTAGAGATAGGCCACGTTCGACAGGCCGGTGATCAGCAGCATGCCGAGGGCGAGCGCGTAGCCGAGGTTGGGGTCGTGCAGCACGTCGCCGCGGATCTGCGCGTAGAGCAGGATTGGCACGATGTTGAGGAACGAACCGGTCAGCGCGTAGGCGGTGGCGATGGCGCCGAAGGCGTTGGCGAACAGAAGCAGCGAAGCGCCGAGCACGCTCGGCCACAGGATCGGCGCGACGATCATGCGCCAGTACTGCAGCCGTCCGGCGCCGAGGATTTCCGCCGCCTCACCCCACTCCGCCTTGACTCCGTCGATCGCCGGCGCAATCACAAGGACCATCAGTGGAATCTGGAAATACAGGTATGTGACGGTAAGACCGGTGAAGGTGAAGAGGTTGAAGCCGGCGGCGTAGATGTCGAGCCCGACGCTCCTGAGGAGGATGGTGATGAAGCCGAGGCGGCCGAGCGTCGCCATGAAGGCGAAGGCGAGCGGCACGCCGGCGAAATTCGAGGCGACGCCGCTGAAGGTCATCAGCGTCGGCCGCACCCAGCCTGGCAGGCCGCCGCGCAGCGCCGCGATCGCCAGCGCGAGGCCGATCAGCGCGCCGAGAAAGGCGGAGGCGAGGCTGATCTCGATGCTGAGCAGGTAGGAAAGTCGGATCGAGGGCTGCCACAGCCGGCCGAGATTCGACAAGGTGAATGCGCCGTCATGGTCCTGGAACGCGCCGACCAGCAGCGAACCGGTCGGCAGGATCAGGAACATGACGGCAAAGAGGAAGAACGGCGCGACGCCGAGCCACGCTGCCAGATTGGGCAAGCGCAGAACGCCCGTCGCGGGAGTCGCGACCGTCGTCATGCGCGCAACGCGACCGCGCCGCGCACGCCGGGGGCCACAGCGACGTCAGCCCCGCCGCCAATGACGGAGGCGGGGCGTGGGCTGATCACGCGTGCGGGCGTCACTTGGCGACGGTGGCGCCGACGACCGTGTCCCACTGCTTGGCGATGACGTCCTTCGCCGCCGCCTGTTCCTCGAGGGTCGGGAACTTGGCCTTGGCGTAGCTATCGGCCGGCGGCAGCGCGTCGAGCAACTCGGCCGGCACCTTCTTGTTTTCCACCAGATTGTTGAACCGGATCGGGTGGCAGTAGCCTTTCAGCCAGCCGAGCTGCCCTTCGTCGGAATAGAGGTGCTCGAGCCATAGCTTGGCGGCGTTGGGATGGGGCGCATAGGCGCTGATCGCCTGGACGTAGACGCCGGCGATGACGCCGGTCTTCGGCACGACGACGTCGACCTTGGGGTTGCCCTTCAGGGCGTCGCGCGCGGCGAGCGCGTTGTAGTCCCAGAAGACGAGGATCGGAGTCGAGCCCTGGGCGAGCGAGGCGGCCTTGCCGATCGCCGGGACGAAGTTGCCCTTCTTGTTGAGGTCGGCGAAGAAGTCGAGGCCCTTGGCGGCGGCCTTGGCGGCGTCGGTCTCGCCCGTCGACAGGCCGGCGGCGTAGACGCCCATCGTCGCCTGGTTGGAGGTGCGCGGGTCGCCGGCGAGCGCGACGGAGGCCTTGTACTCCGGCTTCAGCAGGTCGGGCCAATCGGTCGGGACGGTCTTGACGATGTCGGCGTTCACCGCGAACGACAGCACGCCGTAATAGTCGCCGACCCAGTAACCGTCGGCGTCCTTGGCCGAATCCGGGATCGAGTCCCAGGTGGAAACTTTGTAGGGAAGCAGGAGACCGTCCTTCTTGGCGGACGGGCCGAAGCTGAGGCCGACGTCGATCACGTCGGGGGCCTGCGGGCCCTTGTTGTCCTTGTTGGCCTTGATCGCCTCGACTTCGTCGCCCGAGCCGCCGTCGGGGTTGAGTTCGTTGACGGCGAGGCCGTACTTGGCCTTGAAGCTGTCGATCAGCGCGCCGTAGCCGCACCAGTCGCGCGGCAGCGCGATGACGGTGAGCTGGCCTTCCTTCTTGGCGGCGGCGACGAGGTCGTCGGGCGGAGCGGCGAGAGCGGGCGCGGCGCAGACCGCGAGCGCCGTGGCGGCCACGGACGCGAACCATTTCATGCGCTGCTGCAGCGTTACGTTGCTCATGACTATCCCCCTCGGCGCTTGCGCCTTCGCCCACCCATGGGCCGCGCCCGGCCCTAGCTCCGGCGTGTGACAATGACGTGTCAGGCCCATCGGCCGGACCGCAGTTTCCACCGCCGGCCGCTGGAATGCAACGGAGCGTTGCGGCGAATCCGCGGCTTGTCCCGCCGCCACGCTCGCGCCATGTTGTCAGCCTAGGGCGCGGCGATCCGCGGCCCGGGGCTCAATCGGTCGATCACGCAGAAGTGCGCCATTTTCTCACGCTCGTCGCCGTTCTGCTGGTCGTGGCGCTGACGGCGGCGTTGGTTGCGCCCTTGTTCGTCGATTGGTCGCGCCATCGCGGGCAGGTCGAGGCGGAGCTGAGCGCGGTCGTCGGCGCGCCGGTCACCGTCGCCGGTTCGATCGATCTTCATTTCCTGCCGACGCCTTATCTCCTGCTCAAGGACGTCACGATCGGCGCCGGCCCCGGCGGCCCGCCAGCCCTGACGTGCAAGTCCTTGCAACTCGAGGCGGCGCTCGCCAGCCTGCCGAGCGGCCGGGCGCGTTTCACGCTCGCGCGCCTCGATCAGCCGGTCTTGCGCCTCATCCGCCGCCCGGACGGCGCCTTGGCCCTGCCGAACTGGCGCCCGCAGGTCGGCGGCGGCCGGATCGCGCTCGATCGCCTGGTCGTCGAACGCGGCCGCCTCGCGTTGACCGGCGGCGACCGGGCGCCGCTCGACGTCGATATCGACCTCGACGCCTCGGCGGGTTCGTTGATCGGGCCGTTCCGCGGCGCCGGGCGGATCGCCGCGCCCGGCCTCGGCTCGGCGGCGATCCAGTTCTCCAGCGGAGCGATGTCGGACGGGGCGCTGCCGCTCAAGCTCGAGGCTGTCCGCGATGGCGGCCCCAACCTCGTCTTCGACGGCGCCGTGACGATCAATCCAAGCGACGGCGGCGTGGCGATCGCCTACGCCGGGGCGGCGACGGCGACCGGCGCAGTTGCGTTCAGCGACCCGGCTCAGCCGACGCCCTGGCGGGCCTCCGGAACGCTGGCGGGCGACCTCGGCGCCGCCACGGCGCGGAACCTGGTTGCGCGTTTCGGGCCCGACGAACGGGCGCTCGAAGCGCGCGGTTCGGCGCAGCTCACCGGCGGCAAAGCGCCGCGGCTATGGATCGATCTCGACGCCAAGCAGCTCGATTTCGACTCGTTGCTGCGCGCCAAGGACGAGGACGCGACGCCGCCGGCGCGCGCCTTCGCCGGCCTCGCGCGGCTCGTCGCGCCGCTGCAGCGCGGCGACGGCGCGCCGTTGGCGATCGACGTCGCCTTCACCGCCGCTTCGGCGATCGTCGGCGCGCAAACGATCTCTGATATCGACCTGCGCGCGACGGCTTCGGCAGGCGCGCCACTTTCCGGCACGCTCGCGCTCGACCTGCCAGGCCAGGCTTCGCTGCGGCTTTCCGGCGGGCTCGAACTCGGCCCTGCGCCGGGCTTCAAGGGCGCGCTGAAAGTCCAGGTCGGCGACATCGCTCAGCTTCGCGACTGGGCGACTCGCGGCGAGCCGAATTGGGCGAAAAGCCTGGCGGCGCTGAATGGGGCGCTGCCGTATCGCTCCGCCTCGGCGACCGGCGAGGTCGAGATTTCGGCGGTCGGCTTCTCCGCCCGCGATCTCGAACTGACGCTCGACCGGTCGACGCTCTCCGGAGCGATTGCCTACACCGCGCCGGTCGCGAACGCGCGCGCGCGGCTGTTCATGGACCTGAGCAGCGACGCGCTCGACGTCGACGCCCTGCCTGATCTCAGTCTCAGCGCCGGCCTCATCGGCGGCGCTGACCTCGCGCTGACGTTGCAGGCGGCGAAGCTGAGGGTCGGCCGGCCTGGAGACGCGGAGTTCGAGAGCGGCTCGCTGGCGCTGAAGATGACCAAGACGGGCGACGACATATCGTTGGAGAAACTCTCGCTCTCCGGCCTGGGCGGCGCTTCGATCGAGGCGAGCGGCGATCTCGGCCCGAAAGGGCGGCTGGTGCGTCTGGACGTCGACGCCGACAAGCTCGACGACGTCGCAACGCTGATCGGCCGCGTCGCGCCGGGCCTCGCGAGCCGCTGGCTCGCCACGCGCTCGAGCTCGCTTTCGCCGGTCAAGGCGACGCTGCAGGCGTGGTCGGCCGATCCGAACGTCCCTGATCTCGATTCGATCAAAGCCGAAGGCGCGGCGGGCGCGACCCATTTCAACCTCGTGGCGAAACGATCGGGCGACTCGGCCGACGCGACCTTCAGCCTCGACGCGGACGACGGGTCGGCGCTGGTGCGTCAACTCGGCCTCGCCGCGCCGACGGCCGCCACGCCGCGCGCCCACCTCGAGGGTTCGGCGAAGGGCCGGTGGGATGTCGGCTTCGACGTTCAGGCGACGGGAACGCTGTCGGGCGCCGACTTCACCTGGCGCGGTCGTCTGCGGCCGGCCGCGGAAGCGGGGGACGCGTCGCTGTTCGGCGCGGCGACGCTCAAGGCTGGCGACGTCTCCGGACTGCTCGTCGCGCTTGGCCTCGTCAAGCCCGGAGCGATCGCCGCGCCGCTCGACCTCGCCGTCGACGTCGCCTTGCGCGGCGACGCGCTCGCGCTGCCGCGCGTGACGGGGAGCGCGGCGGGATCGAAGGTCGATGCGAAGCTGACGTGGCGGCTCGCGGCCCCCGAGGCGGTCGACCCCGACGTCGCGCTGGCGCAGTCGATCGCCGGCGATCCGGCGGGGTCGAAGCCAGGGCTGCAAGGCGACCTTTCGCTCGACCGCGTCAATCTCGCCAGTCTGCTCGGGCCGACGTTCGGCGTACCGGCCTCGCGCGACGCGAGTTTCGCTTCGCCGAGCCTCGATCCGCCGCCTCTCGATCTCAACCTGCGCGTCGGCGCGGTCGATCTCGGCGCCGGCGCGACGGCCCGCGGCTTCGACGGGCGGCTGCGACTCGATCACGGGCGCCTCGACCTCGACGACGTGTCGATGGATATCGGCGGCGCTCACGCCTCGGGGCGGTTGACGGCGCGGCGCGACGCGGCGCAGGCGACGGTGACTGGGCAGCTCGCTGTCGACCCGCTTGCTGTCGACCAGCCGGCGTTTCATGGGCGCGTCGGGGGCGCCTTCAGCTTCGCCAGTTCAGGCGACAGCGTCAGCGCGCTGATCGGCGGTTTGGCGGGCGAGGGGAAGGTCGAACTGCGCGGCGCGACCATTCCGCGCCTCGATCCCGCCGCGCTGACCCGCGTGCTGGCGCGCGCGCGATCGGGCGACATCGGCATCGACGAGACCAATGTCGGCTACGCGCTCGGCCTCGAACTCGATCGCGCCGCGTTGCCGCTGCCGGACGGCGCGACGCCGGCGACGCTGAGCGGGGGGGTCGTGCGCCTCGAACCGATGGCCGTTCCGCGCGCCGGCGGCGCGGCGACGGCGAGCGCCGCCTACGATCTGCGCGCCGCGAGCCTGACGTTCGACGTCGTCTTCGCGGAGGCGCGCGGCGGCAAGTTCTGGAACGGGCCGCCGCCGACGGTCGACGTCTCGCTGACCGGCGGCTTCGACGCGCCGACGCGCCGCATCGACGCAGCGGCGCTCGCCGCCGGGCTCGCCGCGCAGGCGATCGGCCGCGAGACCGATCGCATAACCGCGCTAGACGCCGACATTCGCGAACGCGCGTGGTTCAACCGTCGGCTCAAGGCCGAGCGTTACATGCGTCAGCGCGAAGCCGAGGTCGCCGCCTACGAGGCCGAACAGGCGCAGCTGAAGGCGGAGCAGGACCGCAAGAA
>Ga0182016_10001089_pt1 | contig 33187 bp, 31 predicted proteins | sample 712S2MmetaG_FD_120491 | JGI IMG/M metagenome (GOLD analysis project Ga0182016, IMG submission 120491) | Permafrost microbial communities from Stordalen Mire, Sweden - 712S2M metaG | ecosystem: Environmental > Terrestrial > Soil > Wetlands > Permafrost | place: Sweden: Stordalen | collected...
CACTTCGGCTTCGAATTCAAGGACAGCATGCCGATGGGCGCAATGGGCACCTATGACTTCATTGATCACGCCGGCCTGCGCCTCGGCGCCATCATGCAGAAACCCCCGCAGAGCCCGACCGCCGCATGGCTGTTCTACTTCGGTGTCCAGTCGATCACCGCGGCGAAGGCAGCCATTGAAATGGGCGGCGGCAGCGTCGTGAATGGCCCGCATCAGGTGCCGGGCGGCGACTGGGTCGTCATCGCTGTCGATCCGCAGGGCGCGGCTTTTGGGGTAGTGGGCCCGCAAGGAGCCCAAGCATGAGTGCGCGAGTCCCCAAAACGACCGTGTGCCTATGGTTCGATCACGACGCCGAGGGCGCAGCGAAGTTCTACGCCCGGACATTTCCGGGAAGTTCGGTGGGCGCGGTGCGGCGCGCCCCTGGCGACTACCCGAACGGCAAGGAGGGTGATGCACTGGTGGTCGAGTTCACCGTGCTCGGCGTGCCCTGCATCGGACTCAACGGTGGCCCGGCGTTCAAGCACTCCGAAGCTTTCAGCTTTCAGGTCGAGACCGGCAGCCAGGAGGAAACCGACCGCTACTGGAACGCTATTGTCGGCAATGGCGGGCAGGAGAGCCGGTGCGGCTGGTGCAAGGACAAGTGGGGCCTCTCGTGGCAGATCACCCCCAAGGCGATGACCGAAGCCATGGCCAAGGGCGGCGCAGCCGCCAAGCGGGCCTTCGCGGCGATGATGACCATGACGAAGATCGACGTTGCCGCGATCGAGGCAGCGGTGCACGCCGATGCGTAACATCATCGGCGGCGTGTTCCTGTCGCTCGATGGGGTGATGCAGGGCCCGGGCGGTCCTACTGAGGACGTCACCGGCGGCTTCGACGAAGGCGGCTGGGTATTCAAGATCTGGGACGACGCCGTGGGCGACGCGATCGGCCGGCTTTTCGCGGGTGAGTACGATTTGCTGCTCGGTCGCCGGACCTACGACATCTTCGCCGCCTATTGGCCCTATGTGGAAGGCGAAGGCGCGGCGATGGGTGAGGCGTTCACTCACGTGAACAAGTACGTGCTGACACGCGGCGATCAGCCGCTCGAATGGGCGAACAGCCATCGATTGACGTGCATCGACGATGTCGCTGCGCTCAAGCAGGACGACGGCCCCGATCTCATCATCCAGGGGTCGAGCACACTCTATCCGGCGCTGCTCGCCGCCGGGCTGATCGACCGTCTGATGCTGATGACCTTCCCGGTGACGTTGCGCAAAGGCAAGCGGCTGTTCGGCGACGGCACACCTACCCTGATGCTGAAGATGGTCGATCACAAGGTTACGGCAAAGGGTACTGTGATCGCGACCTATGAGCCCGTCGGCGCGCTGCCCCCCTTCCCGCCATTCGGGCCGCAACCCAGCACAAGCTCGCGCGAGGCGGAACGCCAGCGCAGGATGGCAGAGGGAAGCTGGTGAGCAATCGCCATCCTCGCGCGGCTGGCCCGGTTCATCAATTGCCCAGCGGACGCGAAGGTCACCCGTCAGTGCCTTGCAGCCATCGGGCGGCCGCCAAAGGCGGTTATGGTGCGGGTGATTGGATGGCTCATCCCCTTTTTTGGTGTACCCGGGCTTTCACGATGCGGCGGATCAGTTCGTAAGGGATGGGTTTGTCGAGAGGAAACTGCAGATTGCCCTTCGCGCCCGCGTATGGCGCCACATCCCGCATGAGCTTTTCGTCCCCCCGGACCGGCGGATAGAGACCGATGTGCTTGTTGAATGCCGCGAAGTACACCAGCGTGCCATTCAGCTTGAATGCGGGCATTCGATAGCTGATGGTTTCCTCGGCCTCCGGTGCGGCCGCTTGGACCGTGTAACGAATCCTCTTCAGTACTTCCTGGACGTCGGGTGCAAAACCGGCGATGTATTCGTCCACAGTACGTGGGCTCGCTCGCATACTCACAGGAGCCTCGTGATGGTTCGCCCGGTCTTTGTTATTGCTCCGCGATGCGTTTGAGATCAGCAAGACCGCTCTCGAACGTTCCGCCGATGATCTTGTCCATATTGAACACGGCACCGAATATTCGATTGAGGTACGGATAGGGGCCTGTCATGGTCCAGGAGACCTCCGTGGCGTCGCCGATTGGCTGCAGCGCGAACACCACCTTGTTGTGTCCCTCCATGGGTTTGAGGATGTCGAGCTTCATGGTCACGGTCGCCGGCGCACTCGCCTCGACAATCTCCAGACTTCCCTTGCCGGCCTTGCCAGTCCCTTCCCAGTCAAAGGCCGCGCTTGGACCGCTCGCCGATCCCCGATATAGGGTCTTTGTACTGGGATCCATCTTGGCGAAGGGATTCCACCGATTGAAGGACTTCATGTCGTTGATGAACGCGAAGACCTTCTCGCGCGGGGCCTTGATGACTGTTGATCGCGAGACACGAAAGTCGGTCGGCAACATTGCAGCGCGTACCAAGACGAATACGACTGCACCGACCAGTACACTGGCGACGAGAATAAAAACCTTGCTCACAACGATCTCCTAGGGGATTCCCCCGCCTTCTATGGGTGGCCCTCACCTAAATCACGCAGCGCCTGCCCGTGTCTTGCCTGTCGATGCAGGCGCCAACGCCGGGCGGACCCGTTCTTCGGTCGACTCAAATCTCATTAAGTTTATGATTTTATTAATGTTATAGCATGAAAAACCAAGGTCAAACATCGCCGAAAGGACATCGTCGGATAGGTCGCCGGCGCAGGTGCGATGTCGCCCACGCCTGGCCGGCGGCTGAGGGCTGCTCAGACATGAGAGGCTTCTTTCGGTCCTGCAAGATAGTCCTCCTCAGTCACTTTCTCCAACCAGACGACCGCAACGCCATCCAGGCCTTCCTGGATCGCGATGTGAGTCATTGCGGTCGTTGGCGTTGCCCCGTGCCAATGTTTCTGCCCGGGAGGACACCAAATGACATCGCCCGCTTTAATTTCGACGATGGGTCCGCCGTCGCACTGGGTCCAGCCGCAGCCCGCTGTCACCACCAAGATCTGACCTAAGGGATGAGTGTGCCAGGCACTTCGAGCGCCGGGCTCGAAGGTGACGCTGGCACAGGCCACCCGCGCGGGGGCGGGTGCGCTGTGGAGGGGGTCGATCCGCACTAACCCTGTGAAATACTGCTCCGGGCCTCGCTGGGATGGCATGGAGCCAGCGCGCTTGAGTTCCATGGTCTTGCTCCTGTTGCTCTCGGGGTGGCCGAAAAGCCGCCCCATGAATCACTGGTCAGCCAACCCGCGGTGTCGGGAGTCAGCGGTGCGTTGCCTCGTCAAAAGCCGACGCCGGCAATTTATGGGTAACACGGCAAACGGCCGCGTCTGCTGCACCGACTTTACCGGTGATGCCAGTACCTGCATACATGTGCACCTTCCTCTGTAGGTTTGCGCTCCGGCCTGGTCGTCATCACGATCTCACGCCCAAATTCGTGCTAAAACGGCGTTTATGCAAATGAGCCGTGATTTTTAGTCAGGAACGACATGCCCTTCGACGGCAGGCTGCTTTGCGGCGTTTCTATGACCAGGTCGGGCCGCATCTATCCGGCATTCAGGAGGCCGCCGTTGAGGCATCCATGTCTACTTCGGCTCAAAGCGCGCCTATGGGTGTCGGACTCTGGGAGGAAGGGGCGCCTCGGGGTTGTGCCTTGAGCGCTCCCAGCAGAGAATGCGGGGGAGAAACCGTATGAAGCCTCCCTCGTCACGCCCTGTCTCACTGGGCTTTGGAATCACTCCCAGGAAGACACCAACCGGTTCCGATCCGTCCGGGCATCCTGCGCTGCGGCGCAAGGCCAAAGTTCTTATCGTGGACCAGGACGCTTCAATGCGCCGCATCATGTCGGCACATTTGGGCGGTGCGGATTACGAGGTGAACACCGCCGAAAGCGGACAGGCGGCCCTGCTTGCGTGTGTGCGGTCCCGTCCCAATCTCGTGATCACCGAGCTGCGCATGGACGACATGCACGGACTGGCGCTGATGAAGGAACTCAAGGGGCGCTGGCCGCACATCACGGTGATCATACTGACTTCCCATGCGACCATCCCGGAGGCGGTGGAGGCGACCCAAGCAGGCGCATTCAGCTTCCTCATCAAGCCGGTGGGCAAACAGGAATTGCTGGAGCACGTCGAACGGGCGACCGCGGCGTCGACGTTCTCGCTCACGCCGGGGGACTGGGGAGAGCAGATCGTATCGCGCAGCCGGCTCATGGAGGACCGGCTGGCACTCGCCAATTGCGCGGCCGCGAGCACCATGCCATTGCTGTTGACCGGCGCCAACGGAACGGGAAAGGAGCTTTTGGCGCGCGCCATTCATGCGGCCAGCACGCGGCGAGATAAGCCGTTCGTCAGTCTTTCCTGCAAGGGCGGCACCGATGACGGTCTGGAGGGTGAATTGTTCGGCAGGGAGACGCGGGAAGGCGACTCGGCGGCGGATACGCACGCCGGCGCGTTCCAGCGTGCGCAAAGCGGCACGTTGCTGCTCGACGAAGTGGACGAATTGCCGGCCACGATGCAGCTGTCACTCCTGCGAGTCCTGCGCAACGATCGCAGCCCGACGGTGCCGTACGCCATCCGGAACTCTGCGGCAGCGGACGTGCGCCTGATTTGTACCACGTCGCGCGATTTGATCGGCGCCGTGGAAGCGGGTCAGTTCCTGCGCCACCTCTTCGATCGAATCAGCATCTTGTCGATCGAGATGCCGCCGCTCGGCCGCCGGCGCGAAGACATCCCGCTGCTCGTATCGCATTTCCTGGAGCAGGCCATTGAGCCCGGCGGCCAGGAGAAAATTTATACGCCTGAGGCGATCGAATTGCTCGCCACGACCGATTGGCCGGGAAACGTGAGCCAATTGTTCGATCTCGTGAAACAAAATGTCGCGCTCTCCCATGGCAAGGTGATGACCAAGGAGTTCGTGGAACAGTCGATGCCCGAGGGCCGGGGAACGTTACCCACGTATGACGAGGCGCGCGAGGCGTTCGCGCGCGCATACCTTGTGGATAATTTGCAGCGCACCGGCGGTAACGTGACCCAAGCGGCGCGTATCGCCAAACGCACCCGGACCGACTTTTACAAGTTGCTCGCGAGATATCGGCTGCAGCCCGAGGATTACAAGCCCCCGTCACGCGGCCGCCGCGGACGCCCGTAGCATCCTCGAGCGAAGCGTTCCCTACCCAGGCGGCTGCTCGAGCTGCGCAAAGCCCACAAATGCTTTGCGCTGCTCATCCCATAGCCGGAATGTCAGCGATTTCAAGCTTCCGAGCAATGTCACCGGCTTGATCGTCTTGAAAAAAGGATCTGCTTCATGGCATCGCTGCAGATGGTAGTTGGGAATGCGCGGACTCAGATGATGGATGTGGTGGAACCCGATGTTGCCGGTGAACCACTGCAGAATTCTCGGCAGCTTGTAGAAAGAGCTGCCCTGGAGCGCCGCGTCCGTATAATTCCACTCCCCGGAATGCGCCCAATAAGTGCCCGCGAATTGATGCTGGACGTAAAACAGCCATAGGCCCGCGGCACCCGCAATGGCCGTCACCGTGAGTTGGATCATCAACAGCGCTTTGAGCCCGATCGCCGCACTCATCGTGACGGTGATCGCGAGCAATGCCCAGTTCGTATCGCGCACTGATCGACGTTCCCGCTTGGGAGCGTTGGACGCCGCGAAACGATTATGGACCACAAAGATGTATGACGGTGCGATCACGAAAAGCACCAGCGGGTTGCGCGCCAGCCGATAGGCGAAGCGCTTCCAGCGCGTGCCCTGGAGATATTCCTGTACCGTCAATGTCCAGATGTCACCCGAGCCGCGTCGATCGAGGTCTCCGGCAGTGCCATGGTGCACGGCATGCTGCCAGCGCCAATGCCGGTACGGCGTCAGATTCAGCAGGCCTGCGATGACACCGACGGCGTTGTTGGTCCGCTTTGAGTTGAAAAACGAGACGTGCCCGCAGTCGTGAAAGATGATGAAGATCCGGATGAGAAAACCCGCAGCGAGAATCGCCAGTGGCAGCATCAACCAGTAGGACACGGCGAGTGCAAAAACCATCGCTGCCCACAGAAACACATAGGGAACGAACGAGTTGATCATCTGCCATCCGGCCCTGGCCACAGAGGAAGTCTGAAATCTCGCCACATTCTCCTTGGAGACGGCGGGTGCCGAGGCGGGAAGCGATAGGTCGATCGTTGGGCAGTCCATGGGCCTGCCCCTAATAACCCCGGTTATGCGGGGAATCAGCAGGACTGTGAGGGGATACCTCATTCACCATGGCGATGATGCTCGCGAGGACGTTGCCGCCCACCCTGAGGTAGCAGTCTTCTATTTGCCGGCGGTCGAACTGTCGCCCGGTCGTGAGGCCCTTGACCTGAATCTCGACCGTGGAGCTTTCCGGGACCGAATTCGCGGGGCCAGTGGCGGCATCCGTGATGGTTCCAAACAGACCATGCTGCGCCAGGAGGCTCCTGATTTCGTGCCTGATTTTTTTTACCCCGGTGTCGAATCGCTCGCGATATTGGGTGTCTTCCATACTTTCCACAGCTTCCATGAGTGATATGTTAAATGGACGATGGATCAGCTTCTGTTCGGTAACGAACAGATCTTTGACCTCGGTCTGCGCGGGATCGTCATGCACTCGCTGCATCGCCAGGGATGCGGATAGGGGGCTGTGATGTCGTGATCGCCCCTTCGACAGCCTCCACCTGGCGGCGGGACGCGGTTTCAGCCGCTTCAGTTATCACCTCTCCGTGCGAGGTCGTCAAGTGAACCATGCGGGCCGCCCGAATGCGCGTTGACAGCACGCTGCAGGGAAGACGGCGGATCGACGCCGACCCGTGAATTCCCACGTGGGACGCGTCTGTCCGCCTATCTGCCACGGGGCAAGTCCTGCTAGCAAGACCCGCTCGGCGGCGGCGGGGTCTTCAGGCCGGTTTGACGACCGTGCCGTTCGGTGTCAGATGATCGATTGCCTGCGGCAATACCTGCGACAGCTTTTGCGCCAGATCCTGGGGATTCAAGCCGAATTTTGCAGCCAGGCTCGAGATGACTTCCGGGCCGAACGCCGCATGCACCTGGTCCGAAGTGATGGGGGCATTGGCGCCGGTGCCAACCCAAGATTTTACGGTATCACCGAAGCCCTGCTTTTCCATCTGCGCGACGATGCCCTGTACCCCGCCGTGACTGGTGATGAAGCCGTTGACCACGGTCGCCATTTCCGCGCCCACCGCTCCGCCCAATACGCCGTCCAGTAGTCCCATCGTGTTGATCTCCCTGAGGTGGTTTAGGCCGCAAGTGGTGAAGAGTAGCCTTCCGGGACGATGGCGGGCAAATATTACCCATATACGTGCCATCGCCATCGCTCGTTCGCCATCGAAGCGGTGTGGAAGGAGACGACGGCTGCCTGGGCTGCCGCAGCCCGCGGCCCGGTGTATAAGAGTCCATGTTCGAAAGATTCGGTCGCAAGACGCTCGACGTCCGAGATGTCGGCATCGCCTGCGCCATCGGCGGCTCGGGAGCGCCAGTGCGGCTGCTGCACGGCAATCCGCAATGCATGGCGGTCGTGAGCAGCAGACGGTGAGCAGAGTGTTGGTGACCGGCGGATCCGGATTCATCGGCGGCCATTGCGTCGCCAAACTGCTCGCCGCGGGATATGAGGTGCGTGCCACGCTGCGAGACCCCGGCCGCGAGGCCGATGTGCGGGCGGCGCTCCGGACAGCGGCGGTTGATCCGGGCGACAGATTGTCGTTCGCCAGGGCGGATCTCGAGCTCGATGCCGGTTGGGCGGCAGCCGCGGCGGGATGCGAGTATGTGCTGCATGTTGCTTCGCCGTTTCCCGCGGTTCAGCCCTCGCACGAGGATGAATTGATCGTCCCGGCACGCGAAGGAACACTGCGCGTAATGCGTGCAGCTCTGGGCGCGGGCGTGAAGCGCATCGTACTCACATCCTCGTTCGCGGCGATTGGCTACGGGCAGCCGCCGAGAGCGGCTCCGTTCGACGAGAGGGATTGGACGGTGCCGGCCGCCGGCGTCTCCGCCTATGCGAAATCGAAAACGCTGGCAGAGCGGGCGGCGTGGGACTTCATTGCCGGGGAGGGCGCAGCTCTCGAGCTCTCGGTGGTCAACCCCGTCGCCGTGTTCGGCCCCGTCCTCGGACCCGACTACTCCACCTCGATACACCTCGTGAAGCGCATGCTGGAGGGCGGTATGCCAGGCAACCCGCAGCTTTACTTCGGCGTCGTGGACGTACGGGATGTCGCTGACTTGCATTTGCTTGCAATGACTCAGGCGGCTGCGCGAGGCGAGCGTTTCCTGGCCGTGGCGGGCGACTTCATGTCGCTGCGGGACATCGCCGAAGTGTTGCAAAAGCGCATGGGCAAGCTCGGCAGGCGGGTCAGCACGACGCAGCTGCCCAATTGGGTGCTGCGCGTGGCCGCCTGGTTCAACCCGTTGGCGCGTGAAATACTGCCCGAGCTGGGCAAGAGGAAAAACGCCTCCAGCGCGAAGGCGAAGAGGCTGCTCGGCTGGCAGCATCGGTCGAACGAGGAGGCCATCGTCGCCGCCGCCGAAAGCCTGGTGAAATTGGGACCCTAGGGAATCCCGTCCGCGGCGAATTCCGGGCGGCTTTGCACTGGAGCTACAATAGGATCATGTCATCCATCGATGCAGTGATTGAACAGAGGCGCCGCGATCTCGGCGGTTTTCAGGTCGGACGGGTGCTGCCTGCATCGCAAAGACGAATGATCGGGCCATTCATCTTTTTCGACCACATGGGACCCGTGGAATTCGCGCCCGGTATCCCCCGCTCGATGGATGTGCGTCCTCACCCGCACATCGGTCTGTCGACGGTGACGTATTTATTCGCGGGCGAGATCATGCATCGCGACAGCTTGCGTTCGGAACAGCCGATTCGTGCGGGGGAGGTCAATTGGATGACGGCCGGCAGCGGCATTACACACTCGGAACGCTTCGAGCACGCGCGGGCCCGGGGTGATCTGCTGCACGGTATCCAAGCCTGGGTCGCGTTGCCGAAAGAGGAAGAGGAGACTGCGCCCGGTTTCACGCATCATGGCGCCGGCGACCTTCCCACCTATGAGGGCGGGGGTCTCTGGGCGCGGCTGGTGGCTGGCGCGGCTTTCGGGGTTCGCGCGCCGGTAAAGACGTTCTCCCCGCTGTTCTACGTACATTGGCGCCTGAATTCCGGGGCACGGGCGCAAATACCCGCAGAGTATCCGGAACGGGCGGCATACGTTGCCGCGGGCTCCGTCGAGGTCGATGGCCGGCGATTCGCGGAGGGGCAAATGCTGGTATTCGTCCCGGGAAGGCCCGTCCTGCTCACCGCGCTCGAGCCCGCTGTCGTCATGCTGCTCGGCGGCGAGCCGGTCGGCACGCGGTTCATCGAGTGGAATTTCGTGTCGTCGTCGAAGGAGCGCATCGAGCAAGCCAAGGACGATTGGCGTGCGGGTCGCATGAAGCTGCCGCAGCTCGATGACGGGGAGTTCATTCCGCTTCCGGCGGAGCCGGCTTCGACCGCGGGGCCGCCGCTGTGATCGGACCACGATGATCGAAATCGAGCGGGTTCAGACGGGGGTGCGCATGGAGAGGCGCCTGTTGAAGGTGTTGAAGGGACTCGCGGAACTGAAGGACTTGTCGCTCGGCGACCTTTTGGAAGGTATCGTACTGCATGCGTTCGAAGGCCGGGCGCCGTTTTCTGCGGAGACGCTCGCGCAGATTGCGGAACTCAACAAGATCTACGGCATGACATTGCGCGCTGGCGACAGTCACCGGCTCAAGGAAAAATAAGGGCGGCCCGTGGAAACTCCGCTCACACCGCTGGACTTTCTGCGCCGCACCGGCAAACTGCACGGCAGCCGCCTCGCGGTCGTCGACGGCGATTTGCGATTCACTTATGCGCAATTTCGCGATCGATGCGATCGATGGACGGCAGGGCTCGCGCAACTCGGGGTCGGCAAGGGGGATCGGGTCGCGACCATCTGCCCCAACACGCATCAGCATCTGGAACAGTTCTACGCCATCCCGCAGCGGGGCGCCGTGATCGTGCCGATGAATTATCGTTTGACCGCGGACGACTTCGTCTACATGGCTACGCACAGTGCCGCGAAGGTAATCTGCGTGCACTCGGACTACCTCGACTTGATCGATAGCGTTCGGACGCGCATGCCGGCTGTCGAGCATTTTGTCGCGCTCGAGGGCGCGCGGAGCGGCTGGCTGCCGTACGAGGCGCTCCTGACGGAGCGTGTGGACACCATCGATCTGAATGAGATCGTGGAGACCGATTTGCTCGCCATCAATTACACCAGCGGCACAACGTCGCGCCCCAAAGGCGTGATGATTACGCATCGAAATGCCTGGATGAATTCGATCGGCACGCTGACGCACTGGCCGATGACTCCGGCCGACCGCTATCTTTGGACACTGCCGATGTTCCACGCGAATGGTTGGACGTTCACGTGGACGGTGACGGCCGCTGGTGGTGCGCATATCTGCCTGCGCCGCGTCGACGCAGCGAACATCTACGAGCACGTCAACCGCGAGCGGGTAACCCATCTATGCGCGGCGCCGACCGTGCTCATCGCGATAGCGAACGGGCCCGACGAGATGCGTTCGCAATTACGCCGCGGCGTCAAGGTATTCACAGCCGGCGCCCCGCCGGCCGCCGCGACCATCGAACGGCTGGAAACGGAGCTGGGATGGGACGTTACGCATGTCTACGGCCTCACCGAGACCGCGCCGTTCATATCGATCTGTGAGCCGCTGCCGGAGCATGCGCAACTCTCCGGCGCCGACCGTGCGACACTCAAGGCCCGACAGGGAGTCGAACTCGTGACATCGGGCGAATTGAGGGTGGTCGACGAAAACATGCAGGATGTGCCGCGCAACGGGTCGACGCTGGGAGAGATCGTCGCCCGTGGCAATGTGGTGATGCGAGGTTACTACAACGATGTCGACGCGACGGCCACGGCCTTTCGCGGAGGTTGGTTTCACAGCGGCGACGCGGCCGTGGTGCATCCCGACGGCTATGTCGAGATTCGCGATAGATTCAAGGATGTGATCATCAGCGGCGGCGAGAATATTTCCTCGATCGAAGTGGAGGGCGTGTTGTTGCGGCATCACGCCATACTCGAGACGGCGGTGGTCGGGATGCCGCACGAGAGGTGGGGCGAAACACCTCATGCGTTCGTGGTTCTGCGTCCGGGCGCAGGCGCCACGGCGACTGAGCTACGCGATTTCGCGCGCGCTGCGCTGGCTCATTTCAAAGTGCCGACGTCCTTTCACTTCGTGACGGACTTGCCAAAAACCGCCACTGGAAAGATCCAGAAGTTCGTGTTGCGGGGGAGGGCTTCTGCGATCGTTCGGCAATGAACCGTGAGGCCTTGTGCGTGTGCTCAGCCTCCAGCCGGGCACGGAACTTCTGCCCGCGCGTTCAGCTAGCGCGCGGCTTGGCGGCTTTTAGATGGCCGGGGCGAAGTTCGCCGCGTTTCACCACGACCACGAGCTGGCGCCAGTCGTCGACGAAGTGGCGTGCTCGTTCCTCGCCGATGCGGCCCGCCACCACTGAATTCAGCGGGCCTTCCAGGGCCGCGAGTTCCTTTTGGGCGAGATCGAGATACCACGCGTGGCGGTCGCGAATTTCCACATCGACAAAGCCTGCGGCGGCGAGGGCGGCCGCGCTCTCCTCGAGGGTGACCATGTTGTAGGCGATACCCTCCAATCGAAAGAATTCCATCATTTCCGCCGAGTAGCTTCCCGTTCCCCCGCGCAGCCAGTCGCTTGCGATGAATTGTCCTCCGGGACGCAACACGCGAAGAACGTCGGCATAGATCCGGGGCTTGTCCGGAATTTGAACCATGGAGTCCTTGGAAAAAACCACATCGAAGGCCGCCGCGTCGAACGGCAGCGCGCTGCCATCCACGTTCACGCCGTGAATCCGGTTCGACAGCCCGGCGCGCTCGACGCGCCGCTGCATTCCGGCCACCAGCGAAGGATCGATGTCCACGCCGACCACCGTACCCGCACCGAACCGTGTGACGAGCAGCTCGTCGATGGCGCCGAGACCGCAACCGATATCCAGGACCGCGCAGCCCCCGATATCGCTGCCCTCGAAAAGGCGTTCCAGCTCATCGCTGCCTCCGGGAGACAGGAATCCGTCGCCCCACAGGAGCTGCAGCAATTCGAGCATCGCCGGATCGTATTCGCCGGGCTCGCTCAGCTGGCCTATCTTCGCCGTATCGGTGGCGCTCACGATCCTTCCAGCTCGGTCAACAAAGCCTTGGCGCCATATACTTGATCGAGCGCCTCGCGAATGATGGCCGGATGAACGGCGATCGCGCGGTTGTTTGCGGGGTCGAACCAGTAGGATCCGGCAATCGAGTCGATATTGCCATCGAACATGAGGCCGACGATATCGCCGCGTGCATCGATCAGGGGACTTCCCGAATTGCCGCCGACGATGTCGTTGCTGGTCGAGATGCAAAAAGGCGTCCGCATGTCGAGGCGCTCCCTGACCTTGATCCAGCTGTCGGGAATCTTGAAAGGCGAGGAGCCCGTGGCACGCTGGAAGGCCCGGTCGAGGTATGTGAACGGCTCCACCGGCACGCCGTTCTGCGTCCAGCCGGTCACCGTTCCATAATTCAAGCGCAGCGTGAAGGTTGCGTCGGGATATATCAGGGTGCCGAATGCCTTGAAGCGCGCGTCGGCGATGCGCGCAGACGAGGCGGCAATCGGCGCCTCGACCTGGTCCTCGAACTGCCGTCGCAGCGCGCGGGAATCACGGTCGAGGGATCTTGCCAGCTCGATCATCGGATCGCGCGATTGGTCCACCGCGGCCTTTCCGCCCTGCCACAACTGCATGCGGACAGCGGGATCGTCGAGCTTGGATTCCGCCACCACGCGGGTGGCAAGGGTCTCGGGCGATTCCTTGACGAGCAAGTTGCGCACCAACGGATAATCCGGACCCAGCCATTCCCGCATTCTTTGCAGGGAGAACGACAAGGTCAGCGTCTCGACTTCCGCATAGATGGGAACGCGGGCAGAGAGCTGCTGCTCGATCCGAGGCAGCATCGAGTCGGTGAATTCACGCAGCCGCTCGGTGTTCGGCTTCGTGCGCTCATCCGCTCCGCGCACCAAAAGGCGCGCGTAACGGAACAGGATGCTGTTGAAGCCCGCGCCGCCTTCAATGAACGTGTAGGGGAGATACATCGCGCGTTCGCGCATCGATGCCGCCTCGATCTGTTGCCATGGGTCTTGCCCGGGCAGGTTCGCGAGAGTGCGTAAAGTCGCTTCCTCGGCCTTCTTCCGGGTGATGAGCGCATCGTCGTGCAGGGCATCGAGAAGTTTGCGGCGCACCTTGATGCCGTTTTCCAGGCTGTTCAACGGAGCCTCGACCAGCTCCATATCCGACTGATTGGAGCGGCCGTATTGAATGTAGCCGCCGCGCAGTTCGGACGTGCGCAGGAGCGTGGTCGGCAGGGAGACATCGCGCTCGAATTCGAGCTGAGCAGGCGTCTCGAGTCTCGAGGTGCTTCCGGGATGTCCCGATACGAACACCAGTTCGCCCGGGCGAGGCCCCGAGAAGTCCATTTTCAGATAATCCGGGGTTTTCGCGGGCTTGCCGCGCTCGTACGCGCGCAGGATGGCGAAATCGAGCGACCAGCGCGGAAATTGAAAGTTATCGGGATCGCCGCCGAATGCCGCGATATCGGTTTCCGGCGTGAACACGAGCCGCACGTCGTCATAGCGCTTGTATTTGTAAAGAAAATATTGGCCACCCTCGTACAAGGTCACGGCCTGGCATTTGAGCTTTCCGGAGCTCGAGCGCGCGCTCGATTGTTCGCAGGACTGTTCGAGCGCGGTCAGTGTGCGCTTGCGCGCGCTATTGGCGGCCTCCGCGGAGAATCCCGCAACGGCTTTGATGACGGCCGCCGTCACGTTTTCCGTCGACACGAGGACGTCTGCAACCTGTGTCTGGCAGCGGCGCTCGTCCTTGAGCGTCGGCGCGGAGAAGCCGTTCTCCAAAAGGCTGTCCTGTTTGGAGGACAGCTCGCCGAGACAGGATTCCACGCAGTGATGATTGGTGAGCAATAATCCTTGCGGCGATACGAACGAAGCCGTGCAGTTGGTCAACCGGATCGTGGCGAGCCGCACATGATCCAGCCACGCCTGCGTCAGATCGACGCCGTACGTCTTTTTTACGGCCTCGGACGGAAAATTATCGAAGGTCCACATGCCCTCGTCGGCCCAGACCCACGCCGGCGCGAGCGCCGCGATTCCCAGCAGTAAGCAAAATGCGCGCATGACTTCTTTTCGTGAACTGCCCGAATCCCCCGAGCCGAAGCGTGATTTTATAACTAGTACGGGCCGGGTGTTGGATTCCGTTACAATTGTGCGCTTTGATGCCACCCAAGGCTCCTCGAATCAGTTTGAACCTAGATACCCGTGCCAGGCCAGTCCCGGCACCCCCGCATCGCGCCTTCGCAGCGTTTGGCAGGGGCGACTTCCGCATCTACCTCATGGCGGCGACGGGCGCGATGATGGCGGATAACATCGAGCACGTCATCTCCTACAAGGTGATGTTCGATCGATTCCATTCCCCCGCGCTCGGGGGGTTCGCGGTCATCTCTCATTGGGTTCCGTTCCTGCTTTTCGCCGGCGTCAGTGGTGGATTGGCCGACCGCTTCGACATCCGCAGACTCATCCAACTCGGGATGGCGATGTACATCGCCGTGTCCGTGAGCTGGGGCGTCATGTTCCTGACGGACACGGTGACCCTCTGGCGGGCCATGCTGCTGCTCGTCATTCACGGCCTCGCGGGCGTGATCTGGATCCCCGCCGCTCAGCTGCTGATTCACCAGCTGGTGGACCTGGACCAGCTGGCAAGCGCGGTTCGGCTGAACGCTACGGGGAGGTATTTGGGCTTTTTGGTCGGACCCGTTCTGGGGGCTGGGTTGCTGCTATCCCTCGGACCCGCCTTCGGCATTTTCGCCAATGCGCTGATTTACACGCCGTTGCTCGTGTGGCTGATCAAGGCGCCCTACGGTCGAGCGGCGCCCGGACGCAAGCCTCCCGCCGCGGCAGTCGGCAGTTTCGCCGACGTGTGGTCGACCATGCGGGTGGTGGCACGCAATCCGGTGCTGCTTGCCATGACCGTATTGGTCGGCGCCGCATCCTTCTTCGTCGGCAACGCCTATCAGGCGCAGATGCCCGGATTCGCCGCCGACCTGGGTCACGAGCGTGCGGATTTCACGTATAGCATGTTGCTGGCGGCCGACGCGGCCGGGGGGCTGATCGGCGGGGTGATCTTGGAGACCCGCGCATGGCTCGCGCCGCGGGCGCGGACCGCGTTCGTCCTGGCGCTCATCTGGTGTCTCGCACTCATCGGCTTTGCGCGCGCCGACGGCTATGCGCTCGCCCTGAGCCTGCTGTTCGTGGCGGGTTTCGTCGAGTTGGCGTTTAATTCCATGGCACAGGCCCTGGTACAGCTTCACGCGCCCGGCGAGATACGCGGCCGGGTGATCGGCGTATTCTCCATGTCAGCTTCCGGATTAAGGATGTTCAGCGGCCTGTCGGTCGGCCTTTTGGGGGCACGCCTGGGCATCCATAATTCGCTGGCGATGAGCGCCGGCGCATTGTTCATTCTTTACTCCATTTTGTTCGTTACCCGCCGTCTGCGGTCGAGTTGAGAGATGACCGCCGGGAAAGGGCCTACGGACGAGGATTACCTGCGCAGGGCGCTCGTGCTCGCGCAACGGGCGCAGGAGTCGAACGAGGTGCCGGTGGGTGCGCTCGTCGTCATCCGGGGAGAAGTGGTCGGGGAGGGCTGGAATCAGCCGGTCGGCACACATGATCCGACAGCGCACGCGGAGATCGTCGCGCTGCGCGCCGCGGCCGCTCACGCGGCAAACTATCGACTGGAGTCGGCCACGATGTACGTCACCCTGGAGCCTTGCGCGATGTGCGTGGGCGCTGCTCTCAACGCCCGGGTGGCGCGGCTGGTGTTCGGGGCCTGGGACCTCAAGGCCGGCGCGTGCGGAAGCGTCATCGATCTGACGCGTGAGCCGCGGCTCAATCATCACCTGGATGTCTTCGGCGGAGTCTGCGCCGAGGAGTGCCGCGAGACCTTGCGGCGATTCTTCGAGGCGCGGCGGCCCAATTCGCGCGGGAGGGGCGCGGGCGCCTGATGCCCTCATACAGGGGGCGTGTACGCTGCGGCTCAGCTCAGTCGAGCGTCGGCGCGCCCGTGCGGCCGGAGCCGCTGCCGACCCACTCGAGCAAGTCGACGTAGGTGCGGATATTGTCCACGTACCGCACGGGTTCGGACCCGCGCGCATAGCCGTTCGAGGTCTGCGTGTACCAGTATTCCTGCGCGAGCAGCGGCAGGAAATCGCGCACGTCCTGCCAGGAATCCGGATCCCTGCCCGCGCGCTGCGTGAGCACCCGCGCGTCCTCGAGATGGCCATAGCCGATGTTATAGGCGGCCAAAGCGAACCAGGTGCGGTCGGGCTCCGGCACGTGAGAGGGGATCTTCTCGTAAATCTGCCTGAAGTAGCGGGCGCCGCCGAAGATGCTCTGACGCGCGTCCGTGGGGTTGGCCACCTTGAGCGCAGTCGCCGACTCCAGCGTCAATTGCATCAGCCCGAGGGCGCCCGCCGATGAGGCGGCGCTCGGATTCCATTTGGACTCCTGGTAGCCGATTGCCGCGAGCAGCCGCCAATCCTGGCTGCTTTGTTCCGCAGCCTCTTCGAACCAGCGCCTGTAGAGCGGCAGGCGGTCCTGAAAGTGGCGCATGAATATCGGTGCCTCGGCGAACTCGGCATCCTCGGAACGATCGTAATAGCGGCTCAGGATCGCGGCCAAGTCACCGCTTCTGTCCAGACTCGCAAAATAAGTGCGCATGTGGCGAACGAACTCAGGATAACGGTCGCTGGCCGCCCAGGCCAACGATTGGCTGCCGGGGAAATCGAACGCGATGCGTAATTCCGGGTGCGCGTCGTGCGCGAAGGCGAATTCCGTGGAGTCTGCGATCGTGTAGTCGATGGTGCCGCTCGCGACATCCTCGAGCAGCGCCTGCGAGTTGGCGGTCGAGTCCTCGACCCACACCAGATCCGGCAAGGAATCTCTGGCCGCGGACAGCGCCTTGGCATGCGAGCTGCCGGCGGCGATTTCCAGATCTCCATTGCCGATCTCGGACAGAGAACCCGGTCGGACCGAGCCGCGCCGATAGATCAGATGCTCGCGCACCCGTTGGTAGGTCGGACCGAATTCTATGCCCTCGATGGGCCTTACCGGGATCTTGAGTCCGGCCGCGGCCAGATGCGCGCGTCCCGAGTTCAGGGCCGCGTACATATCTTCGTAGCTCTTCATCGGCGTGATCTTGAGCTTCACGCCAAGCTCATCCGCAAAACGCCGGGCGAGCGCGTATTCGGGCCCTTGCGGCGTATCATCGGACCCCAGGTAATAGGAGAGCGGGCCGGAGCGCGTGACCACACGCAATTCCCCGAGCGACTTGACCTGATCGATCAAGCTCGGGAGCGGGGAGCACGTGCTGAGGAGAACCACGGCCGAAGCCGCGACACCCAGTCTCCACCAGCGATGCCGACTCTTTGGAATGCTCATGGTACGCACGGTCGTAAGCTGCTTTAGATTCCCGTGAGGCGGGGCGGCTCCGTTCCGGAGGCATGCCCTTTGCCGATGCGATAGAATAGCCGTTTATTGGTCTTTAGGGGCCCTTGACAAATGCATTTATACCCGGGCCGCTTAGTGGGTCACATCGCGGCCGCGCTTAAGTTAACGGGCATAAAGCGTTTGAGTTAACAACGATATTACATCGGTAAAAGCGCGAGATTAGGCTAACGGAGAGGTACCGAAGTGGTCATAACGGCGCCGACTCGAAATCGGATGGTCGGGTAATTCCGGCACGTGGGTTCGAATCCCACCCTCTCCGCCACTTTATTTTTTCTCGATCCAACGGCTTGCTCCGCTCGCCATTTCCTACTGCCAATCCACTGCCATTTTCCGGCAATCTCAGGGGACGGATGACGATCTGTGGTGTGCCTTCAGCACGCGCATCGGGAATCGCGGTGCGCGTGGCGGGTCTTCGATCCATCGCCAGCGGGTGATTTCCGGATCGCCGATCGGCCGGCCGTCCTCGAGGAAAAAGAGGTGCTGATGGCTTATTTTGCCGGTGGTTATGCCTTTGCAATTTCATAGGCCGGTAAGCTGCCATTCGCGGCGCTCGATAAACTGAGAATACGATCGCTCGGGATAGGCGTCTGCGGCGTGAAGTTGAATACCTCCGGAGGTCATTATGGGTACGACAGTTGTTCTTATAACCGGTGCATTGGCTGGAATTGGCCGCGCTACCGCGGTGGCATTTGCGCAGCAAGGCGCTAGGCTCGTCGTTTCGGGTCGCAACCATGAGGCGGGCCTGCACTTGGTCACTGAACTTCGCGCGGGCAACACCGAGGCTGAATTTGTGAGGGCCGATGTGCGGCAAGAGGAAGATGTGCGCGCTCTGGTTGATCGTGCCGTTGAACGGTTTGGCCGGCTCGATGTGGCGGTCAATAACGCCGGCACCGACGGTCAGCAGGCGCTGCTCACGGAACATTCCCCCGAGACTTATGCCGCAACTTTCGACACCAATGTGCTGGGCACGATCTTGAGCTTGAAGCACGAGTTGCGAGTCATGATCTCCCAGGGAAGGGGCAGCATCATTAATCTCTCCTCCACAATGGGGAGCCGAGGTGCCGCGGGCGCTTCCATGTACGTCGCCAGCAAACATGCGGTGGAAGGGCTTACAAAATCGGCAGCACTTGAAGCGGCTCCTCACGGTGTACGCGTAAATGCGGTTGCCCCCGGTCCCGTTGACACCGAGTTGCTGAGTCACTTCGCCGGAAATCTCGACCGCAAGACAGCCATGGCGAACAGCCTGCCGCTTAAGCGTCTTGGGCGCCCCGAAGAAATTGCCGAGGCGATTGTGTTTCTGGCCTCGAGCAACGCCTCGTTTGTCACTGGCGAGATCATCCACGTGAACGGAGGGAAAACCGCATTAATTTTCTGATTGCGCGATTCGCCACATGGATTCGATCCGACCGGACGAACTCCGAAGACGACGGGTCTTAGGAACGGCTTGGAGCAATCGTGGCTCTGATGCCGCAAAGCCGCCGGCCATCACTGACAGCAGAGGGTCGTGACCGGAAGGCGCATATAACATGCGCTGAAGCCGTGGTGCTATAGGTTCGCTCCGGTCGCAAAGTCTGATGACCCAAGCAGACGGTGGCGACCGACCGCCTCGGGTCGACAATAGGACTCACCCGCCACCGCCGCCGGGGCTGACAGACTCCTGGCGGCCACTTAACCGGGCACTGACGGGCGATGAAATGATGCGGTACGGCGGCCGTTCGCCCTTTGCGGTAGGCTTGGTTAATAGGCCTCCGGGATTGGCCTCACACATTGGTTCATCGCGTGCGCAGGGTCTCATATTCAATTTCGAGCATGGTTTTGCTACTCGCCGTATTAGCGGGCTGCGTTATGGATTCCCACGATGTCAGCCACCTTGTACTTGGTCCTAAACGCCAGTCGATCGACCTTGATGTCAGTCATTGGATCAAGTACTCATTTCCGGACGACGCAGGCACGGTCGCCATTAAGCTTCCACCCGATTTTCGGACTTTCAGCTCCAATACCTTGCCGGCGCAGTCGTACAACGCCCACTCCCAGCGAATGCTACTCGACGCGCAATACGATTACCGCTCACGCTCGATCGAAGATCTGGCTGAGCTTGACATCCGCGCCAGTTACATCCGACTCTCGCAGCCTGTCTTGATGGACCATTTGGATGTCGATGTGCTGAATCGTGCGCTGCGCGTGACGACGGGACGATTCCCGCCGGATGAGGATGATCCCAAACCCCGGCTTGAGGTCGCCGCCGGAACGGAATGGATGCACATCGACGGCACGGTGAGCAAATTCGTCGAGACGACTTGCGAATCATACGACACGCTCATCAACTCGAAGACCGTATTTATCCTGAGCGCCTGCTACTCGGGGCAAATGCGCCTCAAACAGGACTGGATCGAATCGCGACGGCAGCTGTTAAGCCAGGTGCGAGATCAGGTCATCGTCACGCCGCCGTAATTCAATTGCCGGAGATCGGTATCACTGGCAAACGACCGAACGATAGCAGTCACCAAATTAAAGTCACTCCGGATCGCGCACCGCAATCTCGGTGCCTCAATCGAGTTTTTCGACAGAATAGGCCACGGACACTCGATCACGCCAAATGACGGCCCAAAGGCCGCCGCCCTCGCGCGCCATAGGCAACTTGTTGGCAAACATAGTAGATTCGCGAACATCGGTCGAAACGAAAACAAGAAGGGCGGTTTTCCATGGGTGACAGATTTCGGTTCAGTACAGCGGTGTGCTGCGTACTGGCGTTGATCCTGTCCGGGCGTGCCTTCGCGGCTGCGTCGGAATTTCAACCGGAGGACCTGAGAAGGATCGTCGGCCTCAGCGATGCGCGCCTCTCTCCCGATGGTAAGCAAGTTGCGGTCATTGTTTCGACGCCGGACTGGAAGACAGACAAGGCCCAGCAAGAAATCGATGTCTTTGATGCCGCCAGCGGTGCGCGACGTGTGCTGACATGGAAACGCACCGGAATCGCTTCCCCAAAGTCGTAATAGCTGTTAGCAAGCCGTGGGCGGTAGGCATCCGGCACCCTAATTCGCTCGCTTGGTTGGTGGTGGCCTGGCTAGCTACGATTGCATGCGTCATCTTGGTATTGCTAATCGGCGTTTTGTGCGCGGTCCTTTACGGGATTGGGAAATCACCTTAGATCGCCTTTTGCTGGGATTCAAATCGCGCGAAAAGCGCGCGATCACTGAACGGACCACGGCTCCGGCAGCAGCATAAATCGAATCTGGTAAGGTAATGAGAAAGCTAGCTCCGGGGATTTGGCGAGTGCGTCATGGCACGAGGACGGCGGCGCCCTCGAAGCGGCCCGCGCGCAGATCGGCGAGTGCTTCATTGGCTTGTCGTAGCGGATAGATGGTCGTCCTCACGTCGATCCCAACCTCCGGCACGATGCGCAGGAAATCCAGGCCATCCTTGCGCGTCAGGTTGGCCACCGACAGCAGTTCCCGCTCGTCCCACAGGATGGAGTACGGAAAGGTCGGAATGTCGCTCATGTGGATTCCGGCGCACACGACGCGGCCACCCTTGCGTACCGATCGCAGCGCTGCCGGAACCAGTGCGCCGGCAGGCGCAAAGATGATCGCCGCGTCCAGCGCCTCGGGCGCCAACTCATCCGAGCCACCGGTCCATACCGCGCCGAGGCTGTGCGCAAAGGTCTGCGTTGTCTCATCTCCGGGGCGGGTGAACGCGTACACCGCACGGCCTTGCCACTTCGCGACCTGTGCGAGGATATGCGCCGCGGCCCCGAATCCGTAGAGGCCTATCTTCGGAGCGTTGCCTGCGATTACCAGCGAGCGCCAGCCGATGAGTCCCGCACAGAGCAGCGGCGCAAGCGCGACGTCGCTACCGGTCTCGCCGAGCGGAAACGCGAACCGTGCATCCGCCACTGCCGCGGTTGCATAGCCGCCGTTACGAGTGTAGCCGGTGAATAGCGGATGATCGCAAAGGTTCTCGCGATGCATCAAGCAGTAAGGGCAGGTGCCGTCTGTGTGACCCAGCCACGGGATGCCCACGCGCTCGCCCACGTTCAGGCCTTGCACGGACTTGCCGATCGCATCGATCCGACCAACGATCTCGTGACCCGGAATGATCGGCACCAGGGGGCGAGGCAGTTCGCCGTCGACGACATGCAAGTCCGTGCGGCATACGCCGCACGCAAGCACTTTGACGCGGATTTCGTGCGGTGCCGGCTGCGGGTCCGGCACTTCCGTCCACTCGAGAGCTGTGCGCAATGTCGTCAGTACCATCGCCTTCATCGTCCGGACCCCAACACGCGACGCAGCACCATGGGCACCAGGTCCGGCAGGCCCTCTGCGATCTGCATCGACGTGTGCGAATTGATCACCACCTTCGATTCCTCGATTGCGTTGATGCGCACCACGAGCTTAGCGAAATTTACACCTTCCGTGCTGAAATCCGTGAGGCGCGGATCAGACAGGGCACATCTTCAGGCACCATGGTCGAGAGTCTGATCGGCCTTTGCGACACTATCCGCACTGGTCGGGCCTGGGATCATGGCCGTTGGTCGCGTTCACGCCGGCAGTCCCGAAGCCGGTCCTGATCACCGCTTGCTGGATTTGCGCCGGCGATACCTGCGCTGGTGCATGGACGACGGTCACCTCCCCGGAAGCCAGCGATATCTGCACATCGTCGACGTCAGGCCGCGGCTGGAGGTTGGTTAAGCTCCGGCACCTTGAGCGCGCCATTTGGCTTGAGCACCTCGTTGCCCGCGAGCGCGAGGGCGAGCGTGTTCCCGTAGGGATTCATGCTGTCGACCATCGAGCTCGGCATCAGGATCGTCGCTCCTCGCTCCTTCGTGGTCTCGTAGATAATGTTCATTGCTCGAAGTTGCAGCGCTGCGGGGTGCCCCGCGTAAGTATTGGCCGCATCGACAAACTGTCCCGCAATCGCCGCCTCGGCGGAACCCAGAATCACCCGGGCCTGCTTCTCACGCTCCGCTTGTGCTTGGCGTGACATCGCATCTTGCAGGGCCACTGGGATCGCTACGTCGCGGATTTCCACCGAGCTCACCGATATGCCCCAGGGAGCGGTTTTTTGACCAATTTCGATCTTTAGTTGCTCATCCGCGTCTTTGCGATCGGATAACAGTGAAGCCAGCATGGAGGAGCCAATCATCTCGCGCAACGAGGTCTGCGCCACCCGGTCAAGCGCTTGACGGTAGTTTGTGATCGCCAACGCGGCTTTTTCCGCATCATGCACGTGCCAGAAGATAATGGCATCGACGTTTACCGGGACAGTGTCTTTGGTGAGCGCCTGCTCGGCATTGAACCCCGTCGTCTGGATGCGGCCATCGATGACCGCGACAACCGAATCGAGCACCGGAATGATGGCAAAGAGGCCTGCCCCCTTGACGCTTTGCAGCTTCCCCATCCGTAAGATTACGAACTTCTGCCATACATTGGCCATCTTCAGCGACGCCCCGATTAACACCGCAACGACGAAGAATGCAGCGCCGAGATATAAATGCACGAAATAGCCGGTGCATGCGGCGGCGACTAGGAAGGCAAATACCAAGAAGGCGGTGATCGGATTCATTGTCGATACCTTGATGAATTCGGAATTGATCGGTCGCGGGAGCCCGACGACACCGACCTGGCTTGAGCGGGGGTCAGTGGTGTCGTCGATCACGGTCGTGCCGACCTGAACGAACGTCGCTTCGATTGCCCGGCCGGCAAAATCCCTGCGGATTGACCTGAATGCGTCTCGTGGCGGATGTGCAAGGAAGCATCTTGAGAGACGGCACGCAGGTGCAAGGTGGGCCTTGAGACCCGCAAAGCAGATGCTCCCGCTCCGCGCTTCGTGAGAGGAAACCGCGTGTCCGCATGGGCCAGCGTCCGTTTCGGTCCGAGTGAAGTCTTCATGCGCCAATGTTGGGCGCTCTCGATGTCTTCATCGGTGCGGTGGCGCGCTTATGCGATGACAACCGGACCAGCGGACGCGTGTTTTCGGCGCGTCCTCCGTCCCCAGGTTGCCGGGCCTCGACGGGTCGCTGGGGTTTCGCTCACTGGCCGCTGCCGGACGACGCGGGACTTCGCGCGACCGAGCCGTCATGGTCAGCTGCCGTGCGTGAGCGCATCCATCAAGGCTTGTGCCTTTTCCTCGACCTTGACCAGCGCGCGGCTTTGCTCATCGAGGAAGCCTTCCGCGACCGCATGGTCCATGAACCGCAGCAGATGATCGAAGTAACCTCCGCAATTCAACACGCCGATCGGCTTTTTATGAAGTCCCAGCTGCGCCGCCGTCCAGACCTCGGAGAGCTCATCGAGCGTCCCGGCTCCGCCGGGCAAAGCAACGAACGCATCAGACAACTCCATCATGCGGGTCTTTCGTTCCGCAAGCGTCGGCGTGATCTCGAGACGGGTGAGACCGGCGTGCGCGACCTCTTGGTCCATGAGACTCTGCGGGATCACGCCGACACACCTCCCGCCCGCTGCAAGAACCGTATCGGCGAGCATCCCCATGAGTCCGACACCCGCGCCCCCGTAGACGAGCTCGATTCGATTGGCGGCCAGCGTCAGGGCGAATTCGCGGGCCGACTGGGCGTACATGCCGTCTGCACCGCTGCGGGCGCCGCAGAAGACGCATACCGATCGGATGTTCAAGGACCAATCCGCCGCGAAGCTCACAGCTCGATGCCGAGCTCGCGGGCAACGTCGTTGGTATGCTCGCCGAGACGCGGAGCGGCCCTGTCGAGACAAAGCTGCGAGGCCGAGAAGCGCACCGGCGTCCGGAGGCCGGAAAGCATACCGCCGGCAATGTCGGGGCGGTCGAAGTCGACGCGCATGCCGCGCGCCCGAACCTGCGGATCGGCGAACACGTCCGCGATCGTGTTGATGGGGCCGGCGGGCACGCCCAGAGCGGCAAGTTGCGTGAGCAGCTCATCGCGCTTCCACGCCATCAGCTCTAGGCGCAGCACCGGAATCAGAGCGCCACGGTTTCGAACCCGTAATTCATTGCTGGCATAGCGGCCGTCCATCGCGAGGTCAGTACGCCCGAGCAGCGAGCAAAGCTTGGCGAATTGCGAATCGCTTCCGACCGCCGCCATCACATGCCCGTCGCTCGTTGGGAAGGTCTGATACGGCACGATGTTCGGGTGCGCGTTGCCGATGCGGTGCGGTGCCGTGCCGGACACGAAGTAGTTCAATGCCTGGTTCGCCAGTACACCGACCATCACGTCGAAGAGCGCCATGTCGATCTGTTGTCCCTCTCCGGTCCGCTCCCGTGCTGCCAGGGCCGCTTGGATGGCGACTACGCCGTAGACGCCGGTCAGAATGTCTGCGAGGGCCACGCCGATTTTTTGCGGCTCTCCGTCGGGATCGCCGGTGATGTCCATCATGCCGCTCATCGCCTGAATCATCGCGTCGTATCCCGCGCGCGCGGCGTAGGGACCGTCCTGGCCGAAGCCCGTCACGGAGCAATAGATCAGTCGCGGATTTCGCCGTTTGACCGACGCGTAGTCGATCCCGAACTTCCCGAGCGTCCCGGTTCTGAAATTCTCGATCACGATATCCGACCGCTCAATGAGCCGCCCGACGAAATCAAGGTCCCGCGCCGACCGGAAATCGGCAATCACCGACCGTTTGCCCCGATTGCAGCAATGAAAATAGGCGGCATCTTCCCGGGTACCGTCGATTCCCCGGACAAAAGGCGGGCCCCAGCGGCGCGTTTCGTCGCCCTCGGGAGCCTCGACCTTGACGACGTCGGCACCGAGGTCGGCGAGCGTCTGTCCCATCCACGGTCCCGCCAAAATCCGTGCGAGTTCCACCACGCGAATGCCGGCGAGAGGGGCGGTTGCACGCTCGCTCATGCGCATGCCGGCGTCGTTCGCAAAGCGGCCATTACTGCATGACTTCAAACATGATCGCGTCGAATTCTACCGGGAAAGGGCTCCCGAATGGAGAGGGAATTCACCCGGGTACCAGCCGGATGCGGGTGATTTCTGCGGGAACGCCGAATCGATTCGGCGGGCCCCAGTAGCCCGTTCCGCGGCTCACGTAGACCCATAAACTCTTCACGCGATGCAATCCGGCGGTAAACGGCTGAAAGAGGCGCACGAATAAATTCCAAGGCCAGAACTGGCCGCCGTGAGTATGGCCGGAGATCTGCACATCGTAGCCGGCACTGGCGGCGGCTCCTGCGGAAACCGGTTGGTGGGCGAGCAAAATTCTCGCGCCGGCGCCGACGGGAGCGCCGTGAATGGCGGCGGCGGGATCGCTTCGCTGCGCGGGGTCGTAGCGATGAGCGGCAAAGTCATCGACGCCCGCCAGCACAAGCGAGGCACCGTCGTGATCCAGTACGACGTGCTGATTCTTGAGGACGATCAAGCCCAGTCGGCGAATCTCCCGGGTCCAGGCGGCCTCGCCGGAATAATATTCGTGGTTTCCCGTCACGAAGTACACGCCGTGACGCGCCGATAGTTTCGACAACGGCGCGGTATGCGCGGCAAGTTGCTGCACGGACCCGTCCACCAGATCTCCGGTTACCGCGATGAGGTCGGCGCGCAGGCCGTTCACCCGGCCAACCAGCCGCTCGACAAAATCGTGGCGAATCGTAGGGCCGACGTGCAGGTCGCTGATCTGCGTGATCGAAAATCCGTGTAGGGCCTGCGGCAGCCGCGCGACGGGGATGTCGACGTGCACGACGCGCGGTCGGCGCGCTACCACGAATCCCACCGCGGTGACCGCGACGGTCGTGAGAATCGCCCCGAACGCGGAAGGTCCGAGCAGCGCTTGATATCGCGAGCCGCTCACCGCGAGGCGGGCGCCGAGCAGCAGCACGTCGCGCAATAGCGTGGTCACGAACAAAGTGGAGAAAAATCCCACCGCAATGAGTGCGATCCACCCGAGTGCGCCGCTTCGGCGGATCGATTGCGGCACAAAGATGCCGGCGGCCACGAGGAGCAGAGACGCTGCGGCCGTACCCGCAAAGCCCAGCGCAAGCGGCGGCAACAGTCTGCAACCGACGTAGGTCAGCAAAGCGAGAATGATCCACAGCGGGCGAAACAGACGGCGATGCGCGGGCATTGCCAGCAGTGATGGGGGTGAACGTTACCTATTCAAGAGTTGCCGCTGAGCCGGCCGCGACCAGAGGCTTGCGCAGTGCTGCCATGCCCTTGAATTCGACGAACTGGGTGGTCGTGGCCCACAAATAGTCACCATAAAGGAACGGCTCGAACGAGCCTGGAGGATCCATCGGCAGCGGACGGATTTCAGCATCCGCGCGCGCCTCGTAGAAAAACGGGATCGACCGCCTTTCCCGGCCCGTGCCGATGACACGATGTTCGGTTGCCTTGATGCGCCCCGCGCTCCAGCGCTCCAGCACCTTGCCGAAGTTGACAGCGAGGGTGCCCTCCGTGGGCGGGACGTCGATCCACTCCCCGTTGCGGTGCCGCGCCTGCAGGCCGTCAACCCCGTCCTGCGCAAGCAAGGTGAGAAACCCCGAATCCACATGCGGTGCGCCGGTTACGTAATATCGGCGCCCGTGGTGCGTAACCCATACGCTTGGATCGATGACCGCCGCGTCGTCCGTATCGGTGCGCAACGGGTATCGAAGCAGCCGCAACGTCGACAGGCCGCGCTCGAAGGCAGCGTCGAAGAAGCGCTCCTGCAAGGCGAGGCTGCGCGCGATCGAACGCATGAGAGCCCGACTGATTCGAAGCATGCCGAGATAGTAATGTGCCGCCGCCGCTCGCCAGCCCGGCAATGCCGCCTCCGAAGGCAGCGGTGTGGCTTCGCGCAAAGGATCAGCGTCGCAAATCACCGCGGGGCCGTACGCCACGTCGGGACCGAGGTCGATGCCCTCCTTGCTGGTGAGCAAGCCGCGTTGCCGGGGGAACCAACCGCGGTACACATTATGGTGCGAGGGGTCGAATTTCTGACGCCAGAGCCGACGGATCTCGTCCTCTTGCAGGTCGAACAAGCGAAGCAGTTCCGAGCGCGCGATGCGATCCACGGGAAGGCCTGCCGGAAAGCGGCTCGCCACGAAGAATCCGACGCCAGCGGCAGCCTCCACGATGGCGCGGTCGGCGAGGTCGCGCGCCCGCGATGCCCCGCAAAATAAGGGCGCGATATCGATCGAGGGGATCGAGGCCGGCCGGTGGGCGGTCGATGAGTGGGTCACGTGCATACAGGTTGCCTCCGCGGCGCGCATCATTCGGTCCCATTGGCCGTATAATCGCACATTTTGCAACCGGCGATGCCATGGGCCCCTACGTAGACTCCATAACTCCCGATGAGGCGATGCCTGCCTCGACCGGTGTCGTGGTCGTCGGCGGCGGGATCATCGGCACTTCCGCGACGCTTGCGCTCGCGGCCCGCGGTATTCCGGTGGTGCTTTGCGAGAAGGCACACATCGCGTGCGAACAGTCGAGCCGCAACTGGGGCTGGTGTCGCCAGACCGGCCGCGACGAGCGTGAAATGCCCTTGATCGTCGAAAGTCTCAAATTGTGGCGCGACATGGACCGGTTGACGGACAGCGCGACTGGCTTTCGCGAATGCGGCGTCGTGTACGTCGGCGAATCGCAGGACGACGAGCGTTCATTTGCCGCGTGGCTGGACATGGCGCGCCCTTACGCCACCGGCGGCCGGATCATCCGCGGACAGGATCTCGGCGCGCTGATGCCGGGGGCGACAAGCACCTTTCGCTGCGGGCTGCACGTGCCCTCCGATGGTTGCGCGGAGCCTCAAAAGGCTGCGCCCGCGATCGCGCGGGCTGCGCAGCGCATGGGGGCGGTCATCCTCACACACTGTGCGGTGCGGGGGTTCGAACGGGCCACGGGCAGAATCAGCGCGGTCGTCACCGAACGGGGCGCCATCGCCTGCGATACCGTCATCCTCGCGGCGGGCGCGTGGACGAGTTTGTTTTGCGCGAGCCTCGGCGTGCGGCTCCCGCAGCTGAAGGTGCTGTCTTCGGTGTTGCGCACGGGGCCGATGGCCGGTGGCCCGGATACCTGCACTTACTTGAACGATGTCGGCTACCGCAGGCGTCTGGACGGCGGCTACACCATTGCACGGGGCTCCGGGCTGGTGATCCCCTTGGTGCCGGATTCGTTGCGATATTTGGGCGAATTCTGGGCTTCGGTGCGCAAGGAGGGCTCTGCAATCAAGCCTCGGCTGAATGCGCAGAGCTGGCGCGAATTGCGCGCGCCGCGGCGCTGGGCGCTCGACCGGCCGAGCCCGTTCGAGACGACGCGCGTGCTCGACCCGGCGCCGAGCAAGGCCATGAATCGCGAGGCGTGGGCAGCCATGGTGCGCCTCTACCCGCAGTTTCGCGACGTGCCCGTGGTTCAGGAATGGGCCGGATACATCGACGCGACGCCCGACGTGATTCCCTACATCAGCCCAGCCGGCACGGTTCCCGGGCTCACCGTCGCCGCCGGCTTCTCCGGGCATGGCTTCGGCATCGGACCGGGGGCGGGGCGCCTCGCCGCGGATCTCGCCACCGGGCAGACTCCATCGGTCGACCCATCGCCGTTTCGACTGTCACGATTCAGTGACGGATCACCCATTGTGCTCGGGCCGGAGATCTAGCCGATTTTCCGCTGCTCGCAGCCCTGCGGAATTTAGGGCTTGCGGAATTTCAGCACGAAGTTGTCCGCTTCGCCGATGGCCACGTACTTGGCACGGTCCTTGTCGCCCTGCGACAGCGTGGGCGGCAAGGTCCAAACGCCGTCGGGCCAGTCTTTCGTGTCCTTGGGATTCGCGTTGATCTCCGATTTGGCGACCAGCACGAATCCTGCCTTCTTGGCGAGCGCAATGGTGTAATCCTCGCGCACGTAGCCGTCGGCGGCCTTCGGATCTTGCGGCTTGTCGGTTCGGCCGCGGTGCTCCTCGATTCCGAGAATTCCACCCGACTTGAGCGCCGTGAAGCACGCGGCCAAGGCTTGTTCGGCGTAGCCGCCATCCATCCAATTGTGCAGATTACGGAAGGTCAGCACGAGATCGGCCGAGCCGGGAGGGGCGATGTCGTAGTGTCCGGCGTCGAGCGTGGTCTCGTGAATCGTGCCGAGCCGATCCTTCTCGGCGGCCATGCGTGATCGCCAGTGGCTGACCGATTTGTTGCCCTCTTCGGTGGCCGTGGACTCGAGCGCGACGTAGTAGGTGCCGCTCTTGGCGAGATAGGGACCCAGGATTTCGGTCCAGTATCCTCCGCCGGGCCAGAGTTCCACCACGGTCATGCCGGGCTTGATGCCGAAGAAGCCGAGCTCCTCCGCCGGGTGCCGTATCGGGTCGCGTGCGACGAAATTGGCGGAACGTGCCGGATCGGCGACAACCGCCTGCAATGCGGAGTCCGGCGCCGCAGCGGCGCAGACGCAAGCACCCAGCGCCAGGATGACGGCCGAAAATCGAATCGATCGGAGCTTGGAGTCATGCATGAAACGATATCCTTTTGGTGTTGCTCATCCGGTTGGGAATCGCCGCGCTACTCTACCAGTGTTCCAGAGGAGCTCAACCGCAAGGTACATCCATGCCGAAGGCGTGCAGAATGAAGGCGTAGATGTCGACCACCTGCTCGATGAGCTTCGTCGTGGGGATCCCCTGGCCGTGCCCGGCCCGCGCTTCCACGCGCAGCAGTATGGGATTCCCTTGGGGATCCGCGTGCTGCATGGCAGCGGCAAACTTGAAGCTGTGCGCCGGAAACACACGATCGTCGTGGTCGCTCGTCATGATGAGCGTCGGAGGGTAGTTCACGCCGCTCTTGACGTTGTGATAGGGAGAGTAGGCGTACAACGCATCGAATTCCGCGGGATTGTCGACCGAGCCGTATTCGGATTCCCAGGCCTTGCCGACGGTGAACTCGCGAAAGCGCAGCATGTCCATGACGCCGACCTGCGGGACGGCGGCGGCCGCGATGTCGGGACGCTGCTCTTCGACCGCGCCGACCAGCAGACCGCCGTTCGATCTGCCCGAGAGCGCGAGCCGCGCTGGATTGGTCCAGTGGGATTTGCTCAAGTACTCCGCTGCGCCGATGAAGTCGTCGAACACATGCTGCTTGCCAGTCTTCATGCCGGCTTCGTGCCAGGTCCGTCCATATTCGCCGCCGCCGCGCAGGTTGGCCACGGCGTAGACTCCGCCGAGCTGCAGCCACGCGGCGATCATCGGCGAGAATCCGGGCGTCACCGGCATGTTGAATCCGCCATAGCCATACAAGATCGTGGGGTTGTTTCCCGAAAGCGGCGTTCCATGGCGCGCCGTGATGAACATGGGAACCCGCGTTCCGTCCTTGCTCGAAAAGAACACCTGATGCGTCTCGAACTCGGAAGGCACGAAATCTTCCAGGTGCGGCGAATGCCAGAGCGCGGCTTTGCCGGTCTTGAGATCCAGCGAGAAAACCGACGGAGGCGTACCGAAGCTCGAGTAGGTAAAGTAAACACGGCTGTCGTCCAGATGGCCGGCGAACCCGGCCGCAGTACCGAGTCCGGGCAGCTCGACCGTGCCCAGCAGCCGGCCTTGCGGCGTATAGCGATCCACGGCGCTGTGGGCATCCCTCAATCGGTGCACGATGAGCTCGCCGCCCACGAGGTTCGCGGCATCGAGCGTGTCATCGCCTTCGGCGACGATTTGGCGCCAGTGGGAAGGATCGGGATGCTTAAGATCCACGCTCACGATTCGATAGCGCGCGGCGGAGTCATCGGTACGGATCAGAAGGCGGCTTCCCACATTGCCGATCACATCGTAGGTTGCGGTCGGATTTGCAATGATCGGAACAATGGGTGCGTTCGGCCTGGTCAAGTCCTGAAGCGCGACCGTATTGCTCTCGTCCGTTCCCAGGGCCGATTGAATCACCAGATAGCGGCCATCGTCGGAGACCGCCGCCCCGATGAACCAGTCCGGATTGTCGTTGCGCGCATAGACGAGCGTGTCGTCCGATTGCGCGGTGCCCAGTCGATGGAAAAAAAGCTTCTGATATTCGTTGGCCGATTTGAGCCGCGCGCTGGGCTGCGGCGCATCGTAGGCCGTGTAATAGAAGCCTGAGCCGTCCTTGCGCCAGCTCGCGCCGCCGAACTTCGACCACTGCAGGGTGTCGGCAAGGTCCTTCCCCGTGCCCACGTCGCGCACGTGCCAGGTCTGCCAGTCGGATCCCGCATCCGATAGTGAGTATGCGAACAGCCGTCCGTCCGCGCTCATCGCCCTTTCGCGCAGCGCCACGGTCCCGTCCGGCGACAGTGCGTTGGGATCGATCAGAACGCGCGCCGCGGCGCCGGGGTCCCGCGTAACGAAGACCACCGATTGATTCTGCAGTCCATCGTTGTGCGTATACAACCAAGCACGGCCATAGTGCTCGGGCGCCGACCAACGCTCGAAATTCCACATGCGCCGGAGCCGCTCGGCGAGCTTGGCGCGACCCGCAATGGAGTCGAGATATTCGCGGCTCAGCCGGTCCTCGGCTGAGACCCACGCGCGTGTGCCGCTGGAATCGATATCCTCGAGCCAGCGATAGGGATCGGCGACTTCTCTCCCCTGATAGACGTCGACGCGCGCGTCGCGGGGCGCCGGCGGGTAGCTGAGCGGCGGCGACGCGCTCACCGATCCTGCGTGCACGCCCAGCAGCAAAAGCGCGCCGATCGATACGACGAGCCCCAAAGCGACGGGAAGGTTTTGTGTTGACTGGCCTCGTGCCGGCATATGCGTAATGCAGTGTCGATTTATTCGGGGGACCTAATCGTCGAACCATGCCAGAACGCGGCCCGCGCCTCAAGCGCCGCCGCCGCATTCGGCCTCGTGCGCGCAGGTGTCATCGTCGCGATGCGGTGCTAGTCATCCCGTGTTTCGCGCGGGTCGGTGGACACGGTGCGGCTGGGATCATCGCGCCGAGTGGCATCGAAATATGCGCGGATCTGCTGCATCTCGATGTAGGCCGCCGTCCACGTCTTGTCGCAACAGGGCGCGTACAGCCGTATGGGGCGGTCATTGAGCAGGGCTCCGACGACATCCGGCCGCCGATATTCCGTAATGACCTCCTTGCGGCAGATCGGGCAGCTGACGGGGAAGCGGATGACGTCGTCGTGGGTCACGCGTCAGTATTGCATCGGTGTAGATCGCGATCGGGATGCCGCCGATCGAGAATTGAGCCGGAAGCAAAGTGCTCCGGCGCCGAGGACGATGCCGCAAAACCCGAAAAGTTTGAGCTCGAACAGCCCGAGGTGCTCGACCTGGCGCGTCGGCACGAATGCGGTCGCGGTGGCGAGCAGCGTCACGCACATTCCGGCGACGCCTGATACCGCGAGCGTCGTGCGGCTGAAAAACAGATCGACATCGCGGCGGCGAAAAACGAGCGCGAGAAGCGAGGCGTACATGTACAGATACTGAAGCAGGCTCAGGATCACCGAAAGGTCGAGAATGGTCATGAACGCCTCGTTGAGGCCGGCACCAGCGAAGCTCACCGAAAGGGCGAACGCGCACAGTCCGCCACAGAGCAGCAGAGCGATGTGCGGAGAGGCATGGCGCGGGTGGAGGCGGGCG
>Ga0182016_10001090_pt1 | contig 33143 bp, 22 predicted proteins | sample 712S2MmetaG_FD_120491 | JGI IMG/M metagenome (GOLD analysis project Ga0182016, IMG submission 120491) | Permafrost microbial communities from Stordalen Mire, Sweden - 712S2M metaG | ecosystem: Environmental > Terrestrial > Soil > Wetlands > Permafrost | place: Sweden: Stordalen | collected...
GAAAAACTGGGCGTAATCAAGCTCTTCGCCAGTGTGCCAGCCTGGGCTTTGTAGCCAGACAAAATCTGGAACACCCCAGTTTTATTGAGCTTTTTGTCAGTTGCGGGGGGAAGTTAGGCTAAAACAAGTTAAGCCAAATAGTGCAGGAGTATGTTGAAACAGTGAGAGAAGCGGTGTAGTTTTTCCTCGTAAACCGGGCGTTAAATCAACCTTCAACTTTCAATTATTTTCAATTCCCTGTGACGGGAGACTGGCCGTGGCCGGCTGATATTCCAGGTGCACCAGCGCATTCACGTCGAGTATCAATCCGACCCGGCCATCGCCAAGGATGGTCGCGCCGGCGAGCGAGCGGTTTTTATGCACCATCATGTCGTTGAGATTTTTGATGACCACTTCCTGCTTGTGCAGCAGTGCATCCACAAACAGGCAGCGTGACTGGGTGCCGGACTGAACCACCACCACGATGCCTTCGTTTCCGCCGGCGAGCGGCGACGGGACGTTGAACAGTTCGTGCAGCCGCAGGAGCGGCACATGCCGGCCGCGGACGTTCACAATTTCCGCGCGGTTCTGCACCCGCGAAATCATCCCGGGCTGCAGCCGGAGCGACTCGCGCACGGACAGGGTCGGGATGATATAGCGTTCCTCGCCGACCTTGACGATCAGCCCGTCAATAATGGCGAGCGTGAGCGGCAGGGCGAGGGTGAACCGCGTGCCTTTACCGGGCTCCGAAGTGATGGAAATGTGGCCGCGCAGCCGCTCCAGGTTGCGGCGTACCACGTCGAGGCCGACGCCGCGGCCGGAAACGTCCGTGATTTTTTCGGCGGTGGAAAAGCCGGCGGCAAAAATGAAATTATAAACCTCCTCGTCCGTGGGCGTCGCGTCGGCGGAGATCAATCCGCGCTCGACGGCCTTCTGCAAAATCCGTTCGCGGTTCAGCCCCGCGCCGTCGTCCGAAATCTCCACGATGATGTTGCCGCCTTGGTGATAGGCGCGCAGTTGTAGCGTGCCAACGGGCGGCTTGCCGGCGGCGGCGCGTTTTTCCGGCGCTTCGATGCCGTGATCCACCGAGTTGCGGATCATGTGCAGCAATGGGTCGTTCAATTCCTCGACCACGCTGCGATCCAGCTCCGTGTCCTCGCCGCTGGTGACGAACTGAATTTTTTTCTGCTGCTTGGCGCTGAGGTCGCGGGTGACGCGCGCCATTTTCTGGAACACGCCGCGGATGGGCACCATGCGCATGGCCATGCTCACGCGCTGCAGTTCCTTGGTGATGCGCGCAAGCTGTGCCATGTTGCGTCCGAACTGCGGGTGGAGGCCGGTTACCTGGCCGAGATCCTGGCCGACGAGCGACTGGGCGATGACCATTTCGCCAACCAGATCAAGCAGACCGTCGAGCTTGGTCGTGTCCACTTTGACCATCGTGCTTTGGCCGTCGCGCGCGCCGTTGGCCGCTGATGGCGCGGCCGGGGCAGCGGAAGCGTTTTCGGTGACGGCATTTTGTGGCGCGGTAACCGCCGTCGCTTCCACCGGAGCCGTGGCGTCCGGTTCAGCGGCGGACTTTTCGGTGGCGGTGGGCTGGGGCAGGCCCACATTATCAATGGCCTCCTGCACTTCCGCCTTGAGCGCGGCGGTGGGGATCAAAATCGTCGTGACCGGGCGCGTGCCGGTGAGTTGTCCTTCAATGGCGTCAAGAAATTGCTTGAGGACATCGCGGCCGCGTAAAATCAGTTCGATGACCGGGGCATCAATCGTCAATTTTCCCTGCCGCGCGAGGTCGAGCAGTGATTCCAGCACATGCGCGAGGCGATTGATGGGAATCAGATTGAGAAAACCAGCGCCACCCTTGAAGGTATGAAACGCGCGGAAGACCGTGTTCAACGTCTCGGTGTCCGCCGGCTGGTTTTCCAGCACCAGCACGCCGTGTTCGATGTTGTCGAGATGTTCGCGCGATTCGGTGATGAATTCGCGGAGCAGATCCGCGTCGTCAGTGAGGTTGAGGTTCAGCGGCAGTTCTTCCTGATGCTCTGGAACGGCATTGGCTGCTGGTGTGGCCGGCGGTGGCGGCAGGGGAAAAGGATCCGGCGCTGGCGTCCCGCCGGAGGAACCGGCGGGGCAGGACAGCGCCTGGATTTGCGCGGTTAATTCCTTAAGCCACGCGATGTCGCCGGCCGAAAACGGCTGGCCGGATTCGACAATGCCGACCATGTGTTCCCACGCCGCGGCGCAAAAGGTGTGCAGCGCGGCTAGGTCGGATTTTCCCGCCGCCTCGTCACGCAGGTTGCCGAGCAGGTCGAGCAAGGGAAACTGTCCCTGGGTCGAGCCGGCCTGCGCTGAATCCGCTTCAAACTTTAAGCTGCCAGTTAATTTGGAGAGGCGGTCTTGATGGTCCATAGCCGGTATAAATTTTTCTTGGCGCCTGCTCGTTTCCAGCGGCGACATCGCTGCACTGCGGCTATATCGGCGCAAACCGCCACCCGCTGAAGAAGTTTCAACTAAAAATCTTTGGTGATGCCATCTGTGGAAATTGCCGTGCGGGTTATCGGCGGCACTTTGGCCGGAACGAATGAACGGACGGTCCAGTTCGTCCTGTATCACGGTCGGCCGCTGGAGGCGTTCAAAGAACTCCTCACCGGCATTCATCCGACATTGATCGGAAAAGAATGACAACGAGAATGACAACGAATCGAACCAAGCCCACAGGTTTGGCGTTGGCCCAAAACTCGGCCCAGGCGACGTCGCTCTGCGTGTCCAGCACAAGCATGTGGCTTTCAACTCCAGCCACGTTTCGCCGATCCAGTTGTGCCTCGATGCTGATTGTTGTTGGTTGTCCAGCGCAATTGCTGGCGGCGGAACCCCGGTTGACCGGCCTGCGGACGCGCGACAGTTTCGAGGTGGGTTTGACATGGGATGGCGGAAAGCTTACAAAGATCAAAATTCATTCCGTCGGCGGACGAAACGTCATTGTTTGATACGGTGACCGAACGGCTGAAATCAAACTCAAGTCCGGGGCGCGGTTCAACAGAATGCGGAACTTCAGAGTGAAGTAAAATCTGACCAGCCATTGCCGACACTAACAAACAAGCATCAAACGACCATGATTAGAACAATAATGAAAACTCGATCTGCAAACATGCCTTCCGCCCGCTTAAACGTGCGCGGTTTTGGAGGCCTTTCGGTGGCGCTGGCTGCAATTCTCACTGTGGTGCTCAACTGTGCGCCCGCCGTATTTGCGACTGACGAAACCTGCGCCAAATGCGGGCAGGCCGTCAGCGTCAGCGGCGAGTTTGCGCACAGCAAATATGATGATTCGATGGCCATCGAAGGCGCGAGCAACAATGCGGCGGCGTTTCACGAGGAAATTTACGGGGAACATTTCACCGTCACCATCGCGCATCTGCCCGCCGGCCAATACACCATCGCCATCGGTGAAGCTGAAACCTGGTCCAGCGGGCCGGGGCAGCGCGTCTTCAGCGTGACGGCCGGCGACACGACGCTGGCGAAGGATTTCGACATCATCGCCGCCGCCGGCGGGCCGCGGAAGGTTTGTTACATCACCGGCGTGGTCGAGCATGAGGACGATTCGCTCAAAGGACCGCTGGCCGTTTCTTTTGCCAGCAGCAAGGACAACGCGAAGTTCAACACGTTCGAAGTGAAAAACGCCGCAGGCGCGGAGGTGGCCTCGTTCAACGCCTCGGAAATGGCGGATGCCTATTCCGCCGCCGCCACGCACATCCCGGAAATCAGCGACCCGCCGATCTGGCGTGATCCGGCGCAGCCGTTGCCGGCACGCGCGAATGATCTGATCCGCCGGATGTCGCTCGCGGAAAAAGTCGCGCAATTGCAGAATGGCGCGCCGGCGATTCGCCGGCTGGGGCTGCCGGCTTATGATTACTGGAGCGAAGCGCTGCATGGCGTCGCGAACAACGGCGATGCGACCGTCTTCCCGCAGGCCATCGGCGCAGCCGCGACCTGGGATCCGACGCTGCTGCAGCAGGAATCATCCGTCATCGGCGTTGAAGGCCGCGCGAAGTTCAACGATTACGCCACCAAGCACAACGGCGACGCGAAATGGTTTGGCGGGCTGACGTTCTGGTCGCCGAACATCAACATTTTTCGCGACCCGCGCTGGGGCCGCGGCCAGGAAACCTACGGTGAAGATCCGTTCCTGAGCGGCACGCTGGGCGTGGCCTTCATCAAGGGATTGCAGGGCAATGACACGAATTGCCTGCTGGCGATGGGATGCGCGAAACATTTCGCCGTGCACAGCGGACCGGAACCGGAACGTCATCGTTTCGATGCCACGCCGCCGGAACGCGATTTGTATGAGACTTACCTGCCGCAGTTTGAGATGGCGGTTCGCGAAGGCCACGTCGGCGGCGTGATGGGCGCCTACAATTCGCTCTTCGGCGTTCCCGCCTGCGCCAGTTCGTTTCTGCTCACCGACCTTTTGCGCAAGCAATGGGGCTTTGACGGCTATGTGGTTTCGGATTGCGGCGCGATTCACAACATCTGGGGCCGGGACGAACATCATTACGTGAGCACGTCGGAGGAAGCCGCCGCTGCCGCGGTGAAGGCCGGCTGCAATCTCTGCTGCGGCGGCGACTACACGGCCTTGGTGCGTGCGGTGCAAAAAGAATTGATCACGGAAAAGGAAATTGACCAGGCCTTGTATTACACGTTGGGGACCCGGTTTCGGCTCGGCCTGTTTGATCCGGCGGAGCATAATCCGTATTCCAAAATCGGCATTGACCAGAACGACACGCCCGCCCACGAGGCGCTGGCGCTGAAGGTCGCCGAAGAATCCATCGTGCTGTTGAAGAACGACGGCGTGTTGCCGCTGAACCGGAAAAACGTCAAGCGCATTGCCGTGATCGGCCCGAATGCCGATGTGGCGTGGATGCTGGAAGGCAATTACAACGGCCACGCCGTGCGTCCGGTGACGATTTTGAAAGGCATCAAACAACTGGCCGGACCGGACATCGAAGTGACTTTTGCGACAGGTTGTCCCTGGGCGTTGCGCGCGGACGGATCGAACAAACCCAAACCGGAAGACATGGATGACGCCATCGCCAAGGCCAAGGCCGCAGACGCGGTGATTTTCGTGGGCGGCATCAGCGCGCGGCTCGAGGGCGAGGAGATGGGGCGCGACAACGCGTTTGCCGGCTTTGAGGGCGGCGACCGGACGGCGATTGAGCTGCCGTCGGTGCAGACCGATTTGCTCAAGGCGCTGGCGGCCACGGGCAAGCCGGTGATTCTGGTGAATTGCAGCGGCAGCCCGATGGCGCTGCCGTGGGAAGCCGAACATCTGCCCGCAATTTTGCAGGCCTGGTATCCGGGCGAACAGGGCGGACGCGCCGTCGGCGAAATTTTGTTTGGCGACGTGAATACCAGCGGACACTTGCCGCTGACGTTTTACGCTTCGACGGCGGACTTGCCGGGCTTCACCGACTATTCGATGAGCAACCGCACGTATCGTTACTTCAGCGGCAAACCGGAATTCGCGTTTGGGCACGGCTTGAGCTACACGACCTTCAAATTCCAGAACGGCAGGCTGGAGTCAAAGAAGATCGCCGCCAACGGCACGGTGAAGGTGGCGTTCGCCGTTAAAAACACCGGCAAACTCGAAGGCGATGAAGTGGCGCAGGTTTATTACCGTCACGTCAACTCGGCGGTGCCGCAGGCCCGGCTGGCGCTGTGCGGCTTTGCCCGCGTGCATTTGAAACAGGGCGAAGTCGGGAAAGTTACGGTTGAAATTCCGGCTGAACGATTGCGCTACTGGGACGCTGAGAAAAAGCAATACGTGGTGGAACCCGGAAATTATGAATTTCTCATCGGCCCATCGTCGGACGACATCCGGCTGAAATTGCCAGTGGCGATCTCCGCCCGTTAAGGACAGAAAACAAACAAACCACAGCCATCCCGTGGCGGGGGCTGTGGTTTGTTTTTGTCTTTTTGGACGCTGTTTCGCCGTTCAATCCCCAAACGAAATGTCCAGTGAGCGCGCGGTCATCACGCCGTCGTGCCCTTCAACCAAAGCGCACATGGCCGCCGGTGTTGATGGCGATTCGTTTGATGCCATTGCTGATTATCCGTTCAAAAATGGTCCGGTCGCTGGAGAACCGGCCGGACGCGGCGAGGTTCAGAATCACCTTGCGTGTCCATGCCGGCTGGTCGGCATATAACCCCCCCAGCCGTTGATGGACCTGGGCGTAACTGGCGAGGTCGGCCAGATGCCGGTAGTGGTCGCCGTGTTGCAGCTACGCATCGAGGATGGGCGTAAAGATGCCGGGTTCGTTCCGGGTCTTCCCAGGCACTCGATGAACCGCAGCTTGGCCTGCCGTTTCGCATTGGCGACGGCGGCGCAAAACGCTTTGTCGTCGGCGAGCGGTTTCAATTTCTCCAACTGCGCGAGGTCGGTGATCCAGCCATCGCCGATCGCATCGGTGATGACCACCGCCAGCGATGGATTGGCCAGCAACAACCAGCGGCGCGGGGTGACGCCGTTGGTTTTATTGTTGAAGCGCTCGGGAAATAGGACCACGAAATCCGGCACGACGCGCTGCTGGAGCAGTTCCGAATGCAGCGCAGCCACGCCGTTGGTGCTGTGCAAACCAGCACATCCTGAAACCACTGTACCGGCCATTTCTCCAGCGCTTCCGGCAGCAGCGTGTGATTCGTGTAAGCCAGCGTGCATTGCGTGAGATTCCACGCGTCGGGCCAGCTAAGTTTCGCCTCATCCAGCAGCAGCCGCATCAATTCCGGAACGGCGAGTGTCGGGTGCGCGTCGTTGAGTTGAATGGCAACCTTGTCGGTCAGCGCGGACCAATCATTCCCCCCAAGACCCAAGCCTCGGCTTGCTCCTCGCTTACAAAAACCGTCAGCCACATCCCGAAAGTCCGAACCAGCATTTCAAGTAATTTGGCGAATCTCGATTGATCCCACCGAACCACCAATGCGATCCGTCCGCCGGGCCGGAAATCCCGCCAAATGAGCTTCGCCAAATCGAAAAGCTCCGCCGTTGTGGGACTGGTTCGCAGGGCGGTGACATCCACCCAAACCCGGTTCAAGCTCTTTTCGGCCAGTTCATCTCGAACTTCCCGCCAGGCTGCCGTCATTTCATTCAGGGAAGAAATGCCCTCGCAGGTGAGGAATACGCAATGGTCAGTTGAAATGAGGTAATGCGACATGGTCTCAATCTGTGAACACAGTATTTTTGCCGGCATGAAGTTCCCGTTCGGCTTGGAGCCGGTCGTCTAGTTCTTGCCCAGCTGCTCCGCCTCGCGCCAGACAGATTGCGCGCGCGCCGCCGCATGTGTTCCGGAGTGGGCGGCAGTTTGGATGTATGAATGGTCGGCGCACTCTGAAGTTGTCCGGCACAATTTCGTTGAAGGTTTTCAAATTGTTGAACCTTTCAATTGATGTTTGTTCTGGGGCCGTTCTACGGTCATCTGCACTTGCACGGATAGAGCCTGCTTTCGGAGATTTCGGCTCCGAGGAGAGAGCAGGACTGCCGGATCCGATCTTTCACTTTCGTGTTCCATTCCAGATCGCGTCGGCTGGTCGTGCCACACTGCGGCAAAGGCAAACAATTCAGTCACAAACAGGACAAGCAGGGCATCCAGTGTGTTCACATTCCCCTCCTTCCCATAATGCAAGTGCGAATGGCAGACGCCGGACTGGTAATCTGTCTTGTCTGGCTTTGTTTTTTCATGTCGCTTTTTCCTTTTGGGCGAAGTTTCGCCTTTCGATTCAGGTTTAAATCATTTTACCGTCGTTGCCTGCGCGAGCTGAGGCTGACGATCCAGCGTTTCCCAGCCGCCGCCGAGCGATTTGTAAAGTGCGATCAAATTTGCCGAAATGGTGCGGTCACTTTGCACCAGCTCGTCCTGGGCCTGATAGAGCGAGCGCTCGGCGTCGAGCACGTTGATGAAGTTCGACAGGCCATTGGCATAAAGCTGATTTGCCAGGCGCAAGGATTCCTCGCTCGACGTGACCGCAGCCGCCAATTGTTGCCGGCGGATTTGTTCCTTGGCGTAGGCGGTCAGCGCGTTCTCCACGTCTTCAAATGCGAGCAACGTGGTGTTCTCGTAATTGGCCAGCGCCTGTTCCTGGCGCGCGTTCTGGACTTTGATGTTCGCGCGGATGCGGCCGGCATCAAAAATTCTCCACTGCACGGCGGGACCCACCGACCAAAACTGGCTGCCGGACTTGAACCAGTCGTCCGCGCTGGTGCCTTCAAATCCGGCGATGCCGGTAAGATAGAATTTCGGGAACAAATCCGCCTTGGCCACGCCGATGTTCGCGGTCGCGGCGGCCAGTTGGCGTTCCGCCAGCGCCACGTCGGGCCGGCGCAACAACAATTCCGAAGGCAGGCCAACGGGCACAACCGGCGGCGCGGCGGGAATGGGCGCGACGGTTGCCAGTTCTGTGTCCAGCGATTCGGGCGTTTGTCCAAGCAGAACGCCGAGCCGGTGAATGGAGGCCGCGAGCGCCGTTTCCAGCGCTGGCACGACTGCGCGTGTGCTGGCGAGAACAGTGCTGGCTTGTTGCACGTCGAGGTCGCTGGTCAGGCCATTGGTGAAACGGTTTTGCACAATCGCCAGCGATTGTTCCTGCGCGCGGATGTTGTCGCGGGCAATTTCCAATCGCCGCTGATAACCGCGCGCCTCGACATAGTTGCGCGCGACTTCGCCGAGCAGCGTGACGAGCACTTCGCGCTCGCCGAATTGCGCGGCGGCAACTTGCGCCTTGGCTGATTCGGTCGCGCGGCGGGTGCCGCCGAACACGTCAATTTCCCATGAGGCATCGAAGCCCGCCTGATAGACGTCGTTTTCATAGGCGCTGGACGGGAGCGACGGAAACGAGTTGAGCACCGGTTGGTTTTCGCTCTGGCGCTGCCGCGCATAAGAGCCGGCGGCGTCCACCGTCGGCCAGAAATTGGCGGCGGTCATGCGATAATGCGCCCGCGCCTCGCGCACCCGCGCTTGGGCGATGCGCAGGTCGAGGTTGGAGCTGGCGGCGCGTTCGATCAACGAATCCAGCTCCGCATCGTGAAAGTTTTTCCACCATGCCGCGGTCGCCGCGGCGGAATTGGTTTCGCCGCCCGCCAGGGGTTCGCTCCAGTGCGTCGGCGCTTTGGTTTCCGGCTTGTGATAGTCAGGTCCGACGCTGGGCAGGTTGGCGCAGCCGCCGGCCATGAGCGCCAGCACCGCCACGGTTGATAAATGATTTGGTTTCATAATTTTTGTCTCGATTTGTTTTTGAATTTTTTAGGAACTGATGTTTTGCAATAAATCTGGTTCAACTGAGTTCAGTGCAGCGCCACTTCCCGGTTGCCGTCGCCTTTTTTGAACAGCAGCACCAGCGGCACCGACAAGAGGCAGACCATCGCCAGCCAGCGGTATTCATCCACAAAGCCGAGCATGTTGGAGTGCAGAATTAGTGATTGGTAGATCATGCCCAGCGTGCCCGGTTCGGCCTGGGCGGTTCCCATCGAGTGGACCAGGGCCGCCGGTCCCGCTTGCATCACATTTTGATAAGGCTGGTCGTAGGGCGTCAGATGGGACGTGAGATAAACTTGATGCCGCAGCGCGCCGCGCGCTTGCATCGCGATCGCCACGGCGATGCCGATGCTGCCAGCGAGATTGCGCACCAGCGCGTAAAGCCCGGTGGCATTGCCCATTTGTTGGTTGGTAATCGTGGCCAGCGCCACGGTCATCAGCGGCACCATGGTCAATGCCATGCCCATGCCCTGGATAAAATTTGGCCAGAAAAAGTCGTGGTTGGACATGTCGAGGTTGAAATGGCCATCCATCAACGCGGCGGCCGCAACCAACAACATTCCGGGGCCAATGAGCAGGCGGTTGTCCACTTTCCCGATCAAAAGTCCCACCACCGGCGTGAAAAACACCAAGCCCACGCCGCGCGACGCCTGCGCCAACCCGCTGACATACGCGGTGTAGCCCATCAAGCCTTGCGCCATCAGCGGCTGCAGATTCATGATGCCGTAGAGCAATAGAAACACGATTGAGACGAGAACGGACGCGCACAAAAAGTTCCGGTCGGCAAAGACCCGCAAGTCCGCGAGCGGTTCGCGAGTCTTGAATTGCCGGACGACAAACGCGACGAACGCGATGACCGAAATCACCGACAGCCAGCAGATGTAACTGGAATTGAACCAGTCTTCGTCCTGTCCCTTGTTCAAGACGGTTTGCATCGTGCCCAGCCAGATTCCCAGCACGAGGAAGCCAAAGCCGTCCAAGCGCGCCGGTTTGAGATTGCGGATGTATTCGGGATCAAAGATGAACTGCTTCACCATCCACATCGCCGCCAGACCGCAAGGGATGTTGATATAGAAAATCCAGCGCCAGGAATAATTCTCCGTGAGCCAGCCGCCCAGGACCGGCCCCAGCACGGGCGCGAGCACCACGCCCAACACATAGGCCGCCATGGCCGCGCCGCGCTTGGCGGGCGGAAAACTTTCCATCAAAATCGCCTGTGAAATCGGCTGCAACGCGCCGCCGCCGGCACCCTGCACAATGGAAGCGAAGATCAGGCAGCCCAAGTTGGGCGCCGCGCCGCAGGCAAACGACGCCAATGTGAAAATACCGATGCACGCCAGCAGAAAGCGTTTGCGCCCGAACATGGCTGCGAACCACGCCGTCGCCGGCAAAACGATGGCATTCGAGATGAGATATCCCGTCTGAATCCACGTCGCCTGCGACACCGTGGAACCGAGATTGCCGGCGATGGTGTTCAGCGCGACGCTGACCACGGTCGTGTCGAGCACCTCGATGAAGGTTGGCAGAATCACCGCGATCGCGATGATCCACGGATTGATTCTGAGTTGGTTGGTTTCGCCGTTCATAAGCGCAAAGCTTCCGGTTTGATTGAAATGGTTCGGGATTTTTCCTGGCGCGTTTTTATTTCACGCGCACTTTGGGATCAACGGACATGCCGGGGCCAAGCGCCAGTTCACTTTCGGGCGTGTCATCCAAAACAATTTTCACCGGCACGCGCTGCACGACTTTGATGTAGTTGCCCGTGGCGTTCTCCGGCGGAAACAAACTGAACCGCGCACCCGCGCCGGATTGAATGCTCTCGACATGACCTTTGAATTTGTGGTCAGGATAAGCATCCACAACCACTTCCACCGGCTGGCCAACGCGCATGCGCGTCAATTGCGTTTCCTTGAAATTGGCAATGACCCAATACCGGCGCGGTACAATGGCCATGAGCGACTGGCCGGGCTGGATATATGCGCCCATTTCCACCACGCGGCGCGTGACGTGACCGTCTTCGGGCGCGATGACCTGGGTGTAGGACAAATTCAACTCGGCCTGCCGGACTCTGGCTTCGGCCTGTTGCACGGCGGCACTGGCGGTTTCAACGCCCGCCTCGCTCAACGTCACGTCCGCTTCGGCAGCTTTGGCCTGGCTGCGCGCCGCTTCCAGGTTGGCGCTGGCCATGCGCGCCTGCGATTGCGCCGCGTCAAACGCGCTTTTGGAAACCGCGGTGCTGTCCACGGACTGGTAACGCTTGAGATCGTCCGCCGCGCGCTGATTTTCCGCTTCGGCGGCGAGCACCGATGCCTGGGCCTGCGCGACTTTGGCCTGGCTGGCGTTCACCTGCGCCTGCGCTTGATTGACTTGGCTGCGCGCCGCCGCCACGTCCGCGCGGGCTTGCGCCAGACTGGTTTCGTAATCGCGCGGATCAATTTTCAGGATTACGTCGCCCGACTTGACCGTCTGGTTGTCTTTCACCAGCAATTCCGCGACTCGTCCGGGAACTTGCGATGCCATCGGTATGACGTTGCCTTCGATGAACGCGTTGTCGGTGGATTCATACGGCAGGACACACTGGAAGTAATACACGCCGGTGGCTGCCGCCACGACGAGTGCCGCGCCGGCGCCAAGGATTTTCCGCCCGTATTTCTTCGCGGCGATCTGGTCAAGTGACGGATTCGACGGATTTTTTCCGTCGCCGTTGGCATGAGGGCGCGGCAAAGCGGTTGGGGTCTCGACCGCCGGACGGCTGGTGCTGGGGTCGGTGGCGGTTGTTTCGTGCGACGTGTTTCGATTTGCGTTCATATTTTTATTTTTTTGTTGGGTTTAATTGTGTGTGGTTATTTCAATTCCTAAATTCGGGCGAAAATCATTGGTTTCCCGGCGCTGCCGATGCCGTGCCGAACGCGCGCCGGAGCCAGTGCGAAATCTGCTGAATCCATCCGCGCCATGACAGTTTTTCCTGTGTGACGGGCGCACTCGCCGGATGGGAAGCACAACGGAAAGTTTGGTTGATCAGAATCGGGTAGGCGGCGAAACTGAATTCGCTTACTGGAATGATCAGGCGCTCGCTTTTGCCAGACTCGGAATGGAAATCTATTTTCATTTTGCTTTCTAAATTTTGTTTTTGTCAGCCACGCAACGGGTCAATATTTTTCGTCGAAGGGTTTCCCGGCGTGAGCGAATTCAATTTGGCAAGAATCGCCTTGGCGCTGACCATGCCGACGATTTTTGCGCGGACGGTGCCGTTGAAGAAAAAAATCAGCATGGGAATGGACTGAACCGCGTAGATGGTTCCCAGATCAGGGTTGTCATCCACATTCACTTTGCAAATTTTTGCGCTGCCGTTGCAGGCTCCAGCGACTTCGTCCAAAACCGGTTCCATTAGCTGGCAAGGTTTGCTCCATTCTGCCAGAAAGCCGACTAAGACTGGTTGTGCGCTGCGCAAAACTTCCGTCTCGAACTCTGGCTCGTTGATTTCTTTGGCTTGTTTGGCATTCATTTCAATTTTTCGTTATCGTGCTGCTGGTATATCATCCGGCGTGCCAAGCCCTTTATTTTATCGCAAGTTATTCTACATCAACTTTTTGACAATTTTATGACCGTTCGCCAATTGGGTTGAAATATCAAACAATTGGTTTTTCAACCCGGTTTTGAGTTGAAAATTCATCCCCGCTGGCGTATTCAAGTATCCTTGTGGATACGACCAGTGACAGTCGCTATGACACCCGATTCGATTCCGATTTTGCGTCGGATTTGTTGCTCAACATTGCCCAGGAGCGATCCTTCGAAGGGGTGATGGAAAAAGTGCATGGCGCGGCGATGAACCACCCGGAAATTGCGCGGGTGGAAACCTGGTTGATTGGAAAAGGCGACCTTTGCCAGCGTTGTCCGCAAAGACCGCGATGCCCTGACCAGACGCGCTGCTTGCATTTGGTTGCCGGCAGCGAAAACCCCGTTCACAACGGCATGCGCGAGTCCGCGAGCTTTTACAATACCGAGGAAAGAATTCCGTTGGGCGTCGGCTTTATCGGCAGGATTGCCACGACCGGACAACTGGCCGAGTTGCGGAATTTGAAAGACGCGTGCGGCGAATTTTCCATTCTGGGATCGCTGCCGATGGAGGGAATCCGGCAAGGCGTGGGAACGGCCATTTCATTTCGGGGCGAAATTTTGGGAGTGTATGCCATTTTTGCCCGCGTCAACGCCACGAAGGACCGGCTTGCCTGGCAGCAGATTTTCTCCAATCACTTTGGCGCGGCCATCGCCAACGCGCGCGCTTTTGAAGAAATCCAAAAGCTCAAGGCCGAGTTAGAACAACAGAATGCCTATCTCAAGGAAGAAGTCATTGAGGCCAAAGCCTTCGGCGAGCTCGTCGGCCAAAGCGCGGCGCTACGGCAAGTCTCCAGCCAGATTGATCTCGTCGCGCCCACCGACGCTTCGGTTTTAATTCAGGGTGAAACCGGCACGGGCAAAGAATTGGTCGCGCATGAAATCCACCATCGCAGCACCCGCCAAGACGGCCCGTTGGTTCGGGTGAATTGCGCCTCCATTCCCCGGGATTTATTTGAAAGCGAATTGTTCGGCCATCTGCGCGGTTCCTTCACTGGCGCAGTCAAGGATCGCGCCGGAAGATTTGAGACGGCCGAAGGCGGAACCATTTTCCTGGATGAAGTGGGGGAAATTCCGTTGGACATTCAAAGCAAGCTGCTGCGGGTGCTTCAGGAGAAACGTTATGAGCGTGTCGGTGACGACCGAACCCGCCGCGCCGACGTCCGCATTGTCGCCGCGACCAATCGCGATTTGAAGAAAGAGGCGGTTGCGGGGCGGTTCCGGGAAGATCTTTTCTACCGGCTCAATGTTTTTCCCGTTCAGGTTGCGCCGTTGCGCGAACGCCGCGAAGACATTCCGTTGCTCGCGCAGCATTTCATTAAATTATCGCTCAAGGAAATGGGTTGCGCCAAGCCGCGCCTGACGCGAGCCGGCATTGTTCAACTTCAAGGCTATGACTGGCCCGGCAACATCCGCGAGTTGCGCAACGTGATCGAACGCGCCGTCATTCTGGCGCGCGGCGGAACGCTGGACTTCGATTTGCCGACGGCAGAAGCCGCGCCGGTTCCCGGGCGCCGGGCGGCGCGGGCGGCGGGCGGCACCGAACCGGAATTTCTCACCGAGGCTGAACTGCAACAGCGCGAACGCGAGAACCTCCTGATCATTCTTGAAAAAGCCAATTGGAAAATCAAGGGCGCCGACGGCGCGGCTGAATTATTGGGCGTCAACTCCGCAACGCTGTTGAGCCGGATGAAGAAGATGGGCTTGCAACGGCCGGACTAGCTTTTCGCCGACTGGCGCAAGTCCCCAATCCCGCTCGCTTCGCTGGCCGACGAATTTTTCATCAACATCCCGGAAACGACCTTTCTTGGCGCGTGGGAAATGTCATCGCTTATCTGCAAGCGGAGACGGAATTGACACGCGCAAGCAGACAGCAGCCGGGAGTTATGCCCCGAACACAAGTTTCGCGATTCGTATGTTTTGACGACATGACCAAATGTTGTCAGTCTTTAAATTATGGCCATGAGAATTCCTGCTTTGTGCGTCGGCGCGATCAGTTTTGCGCTGGCATGTTCAACTTTTTCAGTTCCAGGTCAAGGGAACCAGCCGCGTTATTTGGATGCCAGTCAGCCCGTCGAGCTGCGCGTAGACGATTTGCTCGCACGGATGACGCTGGAAGAAAAAATTTCCCTCATCCACGCCGATTCCAAGTTTTCGACGGCGGCAATTCCGCGCCTGGGCATTCCGCGGCGCTGGGTGGATGACGGTCCGCACGGCGTGCGCGAGGACGTCGGGCCTTATTCGTGGAACTCGGCGGGGCGTACGGATGATTATGCCACCTGGCTGCCGGTGTTGAGCGCCTTGGGATCCACTTGGAACCCTGGCCTGGCCACAGCCTACGGCAACGTGATCGGCCAGGAGGCGCGGGCGCGCGACAAGGACGTCATGCTGGCGCCGATTGTGGACATCGCGCGGACGCCATTATGCGGGCGGATTTACGAATACCTGGGCGAGGATCCTTACCTGAACGCCCGGATGGGAGTGAATTACATTGAAGGCCTGCAATCGAATGGCGTGGCCGCATGCGTGAAACATTTTGTTGGCAACAACCAGGAATCGGGGCGCGAGTCCATCAACATGGACATGGACGACCGCACGCTGCGCGAAATTTATCTGCCGCCGTTTGAGGCCGCGGTGAAGGAGGCGCACGTCTGGTCCGTGATGGGCGCTTACTCGAAATTTCGTGGCGAAAATTGTGCTTGCAACGATTACCTCATCAATCATCTGCTCAAGGGCGAGTGGAAGTTTCCCGGTTTTGTGATGTCAGACTGGGGCGGCACCCACGGCACCCGCGAAGCTGCGCTGGGCGGATTGGACGTGGAGATGGGCACCTTGGTTGGGTCGGAGGATCCATCGGCCTACAGCCAGTTTTTCCTGGCCCAGCCGTTCCTCGACGGCATCCGCACGGGCGAATATCCAGTGTCGCTGCTCGACGACAAGGTCCGCCGCAGCCTGCGCGTGATGATCGCGACGGGGGTTTTTGACCCGCGCCCGGCCGGCTCGCTCAACACTCCGCAACATCAGGCCGTGGCCCGGCGCATTGCCGAGGAATCCATGGTGCTGCTGAAAAATGATAACCACGCCCTGCCGCTCAACCTGGCCGGCCTCAAATCCGTGGCCGTCATCGGCGAGAACGCCGTCCGGCACAACGCCAACGGTTTCTTCGGTGCCGGCGTCAAGACGCCTTATGAAATCACCCCGCTCGACGGCATCAAACAGTTTGCCGGCGACAAGGCGCGCGTGACGTATTCCGCCGGTTACGCCAGAGACGGCGGCGACGCCAATCTGGTGGCCGAAGCCGTGGCCGCCGCAAAAAGCGCCGACGTAGCCATCATCGTGGCGGGCTTGAGCCACACCCGTTATCAGGACGACGAAGGCTGGGACCGGGCGAGTCTTTCCCTGCCGTATGGCCAGGATGAATTGATCAAGCAGGTCGTCCAGGCCAATCCGCGGACGATTGTGGTGCTGGTGTCCGGGCCGGCAATTGAACTCGGCTCGTGGCTGGCGCAGGTGCCGGCGGTGTTGCAGGCGCATTATTCCGGCATGGAAGGCGGTCACGCGCTGGCGAGAATTCTGTTCGGCGAAGTGAATCCGTCCGGCAAACTCACGGTGACTTATCCCAAGCAACTTTCCGATTCACCGGCGCACGCGCTAGGCACCTATCCGGGCACGAGCGGCACGCTGTTCTACAAGGAAGGATTGCTGGTGGGGTATCGCTGGTTTGACGCAAAGAACATTGAACCCGAATTTCCGTTCGGCTTCGGCTTGAGCTACACGACGTTCGAGTATTCCAACCTGAAACTGGTTCCCGCCGACGGCACCAACGGAATCGTGACCGCGCAGTTTGAAATCAAAAATACCGGCAAGGTGGCTGGCGCGGAAGTGGCGCAGCTTTACGTCCACGAAAAAAATCCGAGCGTGATGCGGCCGGAGAAGGAGTTGAAAGGCTTCAAGAAAATTCTTCTTCAGCCGGGCGAAACCCGGACAGTATCCATCCCGCTCGACCTCCGGTCGCTGGCCTTCTTCGACCCGGCGAAAGCCGGCTGGGTAGCCGAAGCCGGCGATTACCAGATTGAAATTGGAAGCTCGTCCCGCGATCTCCGCCTGAATGAACCTTTTCACCTGGACCAAACCCGGGTGGCGAAGTTGTCTTCGAATTGAATCCGGCAGCCGAAGTCGGCAAGTAGCTGCGGCACCTCGTCGCCAACTGCGGCTGCGGATTTCTGGTGGTCAAAAAATGCGACGGGGGCGTCGCAACCACCCTGCGGCGATGAGGCGTCGCCGCTCACGCCGCCGCGCAGGATTTATTCCCTTATTTACTCCGGCAGGAACGCGGCCAATGCATAGACCAGCGCGGCGTTCCAGTTGATGGCGATTTCGTTGGTCTTGAAATCGTCCTGTTTATCATGCCAGTCGGTGGCCTTGGGATGCGGGCCGCCGACGAGATAACCGGGCCACGGATCCACCACGTTGTCGGCGCTGGACCGGCGGTCGTGCGGATGCATCGGCGGCTGAAAACCAATGCCCGTGACAAAGGAACGACCATAGCAATTGCGGCCGAACAAATGGTTCAAGGCGTCGAGGCTCGCGGCGCGATAACGACTTTGACCGGAAGAGAACCGGGATTTTTGCGTCAGGAGTTCCGCGCCATGTGCTCCGGCTGGAGGCTGGCTCGCGCGCGCCGTCAAACGGTCGCCGGCCATGAGCAGCACCGTTTGCCGGGCCACGGCGCCGTTGCAACCCCAGAAGTAAATCGAGCCCAGCGGCCGTCCGTAACCGTTGCCCTTGGCGGTTTGGACAATGCCGTCCGCCGTGGCTAGCAGGTTGCTACGGATGAGCTTCACGAGAACCAGATCGCGTCCGGACCGTTGCGAAAACAGGTAGGTGAGAAGCCCCAAATCCTTCGTTTCGTCCCAGTCGAAATCGGCGTCCACGCGGCCGTTCACCGCCTTCACGCGCGTTTCAAGGTCGCGCAAAACGTCCGGCGAACCGGTTGTTTCCCAAAGTTCCGCTGCCGCCCACAGCCGATTTTGCGGGGCACCGCCAGCGCGATGATCAGGTTCATTGACTTCATAGATGCCGGTGCCAAAGCCCTTCTGATCGGCTTTATGATATTCCGGATGGGCTTGCAGAAACTGGTAGCTCTTTTCGGCGGCTTGCACGCAACGGTCGGCAAATTCCGAATCGTAGGGCCGGAAAATCCGGGCGGCTTGCGCCGTCATGGCGACGAAATCGGCGGTGGCCTCGCTGCCCCACGGCGTGAAATAGCGTTCGGCGGTTTCCTGCTCCGGCAGGATGAATCCGCCGAATTGCTTGGTGGTCAATTTGTGATACACCGAGCCGTCCGGCGCCTGCATGGTCAGCAACCAGTCCATTTCCCATTTCAGTTCCGCCAGAAAATCCGGCAGCTTGCCGCCGGATTCCGGGAGGTCGAGACGAACCTTGCGCAATTGCGGGCCGAAATCTTCCCACGCGCGAAACAGGACGCCGAGCGTGACGCCGGTGTTGACGGTGTATTTGTTGTAATCGCCGGCGTCGTGCCAGCCTTTGCCGCCTTCCTTGTGGGTGTGACCGCCGCCAACAAAATCCAGCCAGGCATCGTTGGTGTGACAGATTGCGTGGGCAAACGTCTCACCACGATAGGTGCTGCTCACGGCGATGCCGCAGCGCCACAGGTAAAAGCCCCGCATGGTGGTGTAAAACGGTTCGCGATATACGTCCGCTGCGATGTGAAACGGCGCGGACTGTCCCACGCCCGGCACCACGAGCCGGTAATCGCCAGCTTTTTTGACGCTGGAAAAATCGGCGGTGTAAAGCGATTCGCCGGTGTCGGCGTTCAACGCCGGGCCGGTGATTGTGCCGGTGCTGACCGTTGAATTGTCCGAGACGCGGACGACGGTGAAATTCGTGCATGGCACGGCGATGGAAACTTGTTTTTCCGCCTTGGGCAGGTAGCCGACGGTGTTGAGGCGGATGGCGGAGGAGTCATCCGCCGCCCGAGCGGAGGCAAACGAAATGGAGATTGCCAGAAATAATCCAAAGACGCCAAGGCGGCGGAGGGCTTCGCGATTTCCGGAAAAGCTGGTCGTGGTCATCCGCCAAGCAAAGCCGATTTTTGGGGAACAACGCAAGCCATAAGCAGAGCCGGGCATATCGTGAATTTCACCGACAAGCTTTTTTGCGGCGAATTGTTAACCTTTCGCGCAATCACTTTTTGCGGTGAAGAAATTTTAATGCACACATGCGTGCCATCTGGCACGATGCGGGGCAAGCACAACAATTTTATTACCATGAGCAATACCGAAGTCAGCGGGCGGAAACCTTCCTACCCGAATCCGTTTTTGTGGGTGCCGTCCAGTTATCTGGCGATGGGATTGATTTACGTCACCGTCGGCAGCGTGGCCAACGTGATGTTCAAGAACATGGGCATGGACAACGTCAACGCCGCGTTCTGGTCGAGTATGCTCGGTTTTCCCTACACGTTTAAGTTTGTCTGGGCACCGTTGCTGGAACTTTACCAGACGAAAAAGTTTTTCGTCGTGCTGATGCAGTTCTTGATCGCCGGCAGCATTGCGTGCGCGGCGTTTGCCCTCAAATTGCCCGCCCTGACCTGGGTGGTGCCGGTCATCGTGCTGCTGGCCATCTCCGGTCTTTTCGGTGCCACCCAGGACATCGGCTCCGATGGCGTCTATGTGACCACGCTGCCGCCAAAAGACATGGCGAAATACACCGGGTTTCAGAGCATGTGCTGGAACGCGGGTTTTCTGCTCGCCGCCGGGCCGTTGATTCACTTCAGCGGCGTGCTGCACGACCGGACCGGAAGCTGGGGCTCGTCATGGATGGTGATCCTGCTGGTCATCGCCGGCGTGATGTTGCTGGCCGGTGTATATCACAGCCGCCTACTGCCGCCGGGCCAGAAAGCGACCGACGCACCGAAGAGTTTTGGCGATGCCATGGGAACTTTCGGACACACCTTCGCGACCTTTTTCAAGAAGAAGGATGTCTGGTTGTTGATTGCGTTCGCCTTCTTTTACCGTTCTGGTTACGGCCTGATTGACAAGATGGGGCCGCTATTCATGATTGACGACCGGGCCAAGGGCGGACTGGGACTTTCCAACCAGACGCTTGGCGACATCAACGGCACCTTCGGCACCGGCGCGTTCATCGTCGGGTCGCTCATCGGCGGCTGGCTGGTCTCGCGCTTCAGCCTGAAGAAAACCCTGCTCATCCTCTGCCTCTGCCTCAACGTTCCCAACGTCACGTTCCTGATCCTGAGCCAAACCCTGCCCACGAGCTATTCCGTCATCGCCACCATCGTCACGTTTGAAAAACTCGGCTGGGGCATCGGCTGCGTCGGCCATATGATTTACATGATGCAACAGATCGCGCCGGGACCCTACCGGACGGCGCATTATACGTTTGCCACGGCGCTGATGGGCGCTTGCATGATGACCACCGGCGCCGTCAGCGGTTATCTCCAGAGCCTGGTCGGCTACCATCGGTTCTTCATCATCGTCCTGTTTGCCGCCGCACCTTCCGTCCTCGTGACGATCTTCGCGCCGTTCCACAACCCCGACACGACCGGCCGGAGTGATGACGACAAACCGGAACCGGCGGCGGCTTGAAACTGAATTACATCGGCACTTGAACAAAAAATTTAACTACTTAGCGAAAGAAAATTAGTATGCAATACGGACATTTTGACGACCTAAACCGCGAATACATCATCAGCCAGCCGGACACGCCGCTGCCGTGGATGAACTATCTCGGCTGCGAATCCTATTTTGGCCTCATCTCCAACACCGCCGGCGGCTATTCCTTTTACCGCGATGCCAAGCTGCGCCGACTGTCGCGCTACCGCTACAACAACGCGCCGTTCGATGTCGGCGGGCGCTATCTTTATCTGCGCGATAATGAAACCGAAAAATTCTGGTCGCCGTCCTGGCAGCCGACCCGCACCAAGCTCGACAAATACGAATGCCGCCACGGCATGGGCTACACGATCATCGGCTCCACGGCCAACAAGATCGAGGCGCAGACGACCTATTTCGTGCCGCTCGGCGAGACGCTGGAAATCTGGAAAGTCAAAATCACCAATCACCGCAAAAAACCGGCGAAACTCTCGCTCTTTTCCAGCCTGGAGTTCTGTCTCTGGGACGCGCAGGACGACAACACCAACTTCCAGCGCAACTTCAGCACCGGTCAGGTGGAGATCGTGGACGGCGTGATTTATCACAAGACCGAATATCGCGAGCGCCGGAATCATTTTGCGTATTTCGCCTGCTCGGAAAAGCTCGCCGGTTTCGACACGCAGCGCGACACGTTTCTCGGCGCTTACCGCAGTTGGGACAATCCGGCGGCGGTGGCGCGCGGCAAGTCGTTCAACTCCGTCGCCTGCGGCTGGGCGCCGCACGGCTCGCATCACGTCAAAGTGAATTTGAAGCCGGGCCAGTCGAAGGAAATCATCTTCGTCCTCGGCTACCACGAAAACGCGGTGGACAAAAAATTCAGTCCGCCGGATTCGCAGACGATCAACAAGACGACCGTCAAGCCGGTCATCGCGAAATATCTTGATGGCAAGAACGTCGCGGCCGCCTTCCAGAAATTGAAGGAGAACTGGGACAACCTGCTCGGCACCTACCAGGTGACGTCGCCGGACATCCACGCCAACCGCATGGTCAACATCTGGAACGCCTACCAGTGCATGGCCACGTTCAATATGTCGCGCTCGGCGTCGTTCTACGAATCGGGCATCGGCCGCGGACTCGGCTTCCGCGACTCAAACCAGGATTTGCTCGGCTTCGTCCACATGGTGCCGAGCCGCGCCCGCGAACGCATCCTCGACTTGTCCGCCACGCAGCTCAAGTCCGGCGGCGCGTTCCATCAATACCAGCCGCTCACCAAACGCGGCAATCACGAGCTTGGCTCCAACTTCAACGACGACCCGCACTGGCTGATTCTCGGCGTCGGCGCTTACATCAAGGAAACTGGCGACTGGGGCATTCTCGACGAGCCGGTGCAATTTGAAAACGAGGCCGGCTCCGAACAGCCGCTTTACGAGCATCTGCGCCGCAGTTTTAATTACACGCTCGAACGCATCGGGCCGCACGGTCTGCCGCTCATCGGCCGCGCCGACTGGAATGATTGCCTGAACCTGAATTGTTTTTCCGACACGCCGGGCCAGTCGTTCCAAACCACGACGAACAAGGAAGGCAAGGTTGCCGAATCCGTTTTCATTGCCGGCCTGTTCGTGCTCGCGTCGAAAGAACTCGCGGCCATCGCCGTCAAACGCGGTTTGCCCGACGAGGCAAAGTATTATCTCGCCGAAGCCGCGAAGATGGAAAAAGTCATTTACCAGCACGGTTGGGACGGCGAATGGTTTATTCGCGCCTACAATGATTTCGGCCAGCCCATCGGCTCGAAAGTTTGCAAGGAAGGCAAAATTTTCATCGAGTCGCAGGGCATGTGCATCATGGCCGGCGTTGGTCTGGACGACGGCAAGGCGAAGCTCACGCTGGAATCGGTCAACAAGCACCTCGCCACCAAACACGGCATCGTGCTCAACAACCCGGCGTTCACGAAGTATTACATTGAGATGGGCGAAATCTCGTCGTATCCGCCCGGCTACAAGGAAAACGCCGGCATTTTCTGCCACAACAATCCGTGGATCATCATCGCCGAAACGATGGTTGGCAACGGCAACCGCGCGTTCGATTATTACAATCGCATCAATCCGTCGGCGCGGGAAAAGATCGGCGACCTGCATCGCTGCGAGCCTTACGTCTATGCGCAGATGATCGCGGGCAAGGACGCTCCCACGCACGGCGAGGCCAAGAACTCGTGGCTCACCGGCACGGCGGCTTGGAATTATTTCACCATCACGCAATGGATTCTCGGCATCCGCACCGGCTTCGACGGCCTGATCGTGGATCCGGTCATTCCGGCGAAGTGGAAAGGTTTCACCGTCACGCGCAAATTTCGTGGCAACACCTACGTCATCGAAGTCAAGAATCCGAACGGCCAGCAACGCGGCGTGAAGAAGCTGGTGGTGGACGGTAAGGAAATCGCCGGCAATGTCCTGCCGGCGTGCGCGCCCCAAGCCGAACCCATCCGCGTGGAGGCGGTGTTGGAAGGCTAGGGATTGTGCGCGGCGGAAAATGCCGCCTTGAAATTATGATAGCAATTCATCGCGCGACCTCGGTTGCGCGACGAATTTAATTTGCCGACAAAATAGAAACATGTCATTTATGAATTCAATTATTCGCTCCGTTTTCAAGCCGGCCAGTGTGGCGGCGATTTTGTTCGCCGCTCATATTGCCGCCGCCGAGGTCACGCGCGTGGCATGCGTCGGCGACAGCATCACGTTTGGCTCCGGTTTGCATCGGACGTATCCCGCGCAGCTCGGACGCTGGCTGGGGACGAATTATGACGTGCGCAACTTCGGCGTGAGCGCCACGACGCTGCTGCACCGTGGCGATTATCCCTACATCGGCCGGCCGGACTACACCAACGCGCTGGATTTCAAGGCGGACATCGTGGTGATTGATTTCGGCGCGAACGACAGCAAGCATCCCAACGACGGCAGCCTGGATGCGACCAATGCCGTGAACAACTGGCAGCACAAGGCCGATTTCATTGGTGATTACAAGGGCATGGTCGCCGCGTTCCGCCAGGCCAATCCGGCGGCGAAAATTTTCATCTGCTATCCCACGCCGGATTTCCCCGGCCGCTGGGGCATCAACGAGAAAACGATTCGCGACGAGATGATTCCACTGATCCACACCGTCGCCAATGAAACCGGCGCGACGGTGATAGATTTGCATTCCGCGCTGGCGGGCAGGGCGGAGTTGTTTCCCGACGCTGTCCACCCGAACGACGAAGGCGCCAAGCTGATGGCGGCGGAAATTTTCCGCGCGCTGACGGGCAATTCGCCACCGTGATTCAACTTGAAAACCTTCTTTCCGCCACCATAATCGCACAACTGCCCTCGCTGAATGAAACGCGAAGGCGGCATTTGCATCAAAATGCAGCGCGCGGCCAACTCTTTTATTTCTGCGCCTCCGATCGGAAGGCGGTTCTCGCTTGTGCAAAGTTTCCGCAGCGCCTCCATTGCGCTTGCGATGCTTCTTTTCTTCCCGGCTGTCGCACCAGCCGTTGAACAATGGGGGATTTTCGAACTCGCCTTGAAGGGGCCGACCGACGGCAATCCGTTCACCGACGTGAAGTTTTCCGCGCAGTTCACGCAGGGAACGAACATCGTCGAAGCGAATGGCTTTTACGACGGGAACGGGATTTACCGTGTGCGTTTCATGCCGGAGACACAGGGTGAGTGGAATTACACAACCGCCAGCAACGTTCGCAAGCTGGCTGGCCAGACCGGCTCGTTCAAAGCCACCAAACCGTCGCGGCAAAATCACGGCCCGGTTCGCGTCGCGAACACGTATCATTTTGACTATGCTGACGGCACGCCCTACGAGGAACTGGGCACCACCTGCTACGTCTGGGAATGGCAGCCGGAGCCGTTGCAGGAGCAGACGCTCAAGACGCTCGCGTCGGCGCCGTTCAACAAAATCCGCTTCTGCGTTTTTCCAAAACATTACACTTACAACACCAACGAGCCGGGACTGTATCCGTTTGTTAGTGGCACAGGCGTCTCGCCTGTGAATTTCAATCAATCCAGCTTGAATGCAACGAACGGGCAAGATGCCCGTGCCACTGCAAAAAACTGGGACTTCACGCGTTTCAATCCAAAATATTTCCAGCACCTCGAGCAGCGCGTCGCCGATTTGCAAAAACTCGGCATCGAGGCGGACATCATTCTGTTTCATCCTTACGACGAAGGCCACTGGGGCTTCGACCGGATGCCGGCGGACGCGGATGACCGTTACCTGCAATATGTGGTCGCGCGGCTCTCGGCGTATCGCAACGTCTGGTGGTCGCTCGCCAACGAATGGGATTTCATGCGGCGTAAAAAGGGGTCCGACTTCGTTCGCTTCGGCGAAACCATTTCGCGCGACGATCCGTATCACCATCTGCTGTCCATTCACTATGGCTTTAAATTATTCAATTATGACCTGCCGTGGATCACGCACGCGAGCATCCAAAACGGTGGCGCGGTCACAAGTCCGGCCCGCGCGCGGATTGATCGCGACACTTATCGCAAGCCGGTCGTTTATGACGAAGTGCAATACGAAGGCAACATTCGGGAAGGTTGGGGCCGGCTCAGCGCCGAAGAACTTGTCTTCCGCTTTTGGAACGCCGCCGTCGCCGGCACTTATTGCGGCCACGGCGAAACCTACAAGAGCGATGATCAGGTTCTCTGGTGGTCCAAAGGCGGCGTGCTCAAAGGCCAAAGCCAGGCGCGGCTCGCGTTTATAAAAAAAGTTCTCGCCGCCGCGCCCGCCGAAGGCATCGAGCCAATTGACAAGTCGCATCCCGAATATGGCGGCCAGCCGGGCAAATACTATCTCGTTTATTTCGGCAAACAAACGCCGACAAATTGGGATTTTCAAATTCCCCAACCAGCCCCGGGCCAACCGCAACTCACCGACGGCGCGAAATTCACCGCCGAAGTTCTCGACACATGGAACATGACCGTGACGCCTGTGCCTGGCGAGTTCACGTTGAAACAGAAGGATAATTCTCTCTTCGCGGAGGCGAATGGTTGTTCCATTCCGCTACCGGGCAAGCCCTACATCGCAATCCGCATCAAGCGCGCTGGCGGATGATTCTGTCAAACCACGAAGCCGCGCTGGAAATTGTGCGGTCGTTCCTGGCTCACCGACAAATTGCCGCTGCGGCTTGAGCATGAGCGGCACGACGTCGTTTTCGCGGAGGTCGAACGGCTGCTCAAACTTTCCGGCGCATCGAGTTTGACGGGAAGGGCGCACCACTGTTTCCGATCTCAATTTGGCGGATTTGATTAATTTTGATCAATTCCAAAATTCCAATTCAGTCCAACCCCCTTTTGACCGATTCAAAGATGATGCCATGCGCAACCCGTGTTGCGCCCGGCCGATCCAATTTATGGAAAAAAACCTGGTCATTGATAAAGACGAGCCGCTTCGCACGGCAATCATGACTTCTGCCCTCGAATCGGCGGACAACGCCATCGCCATCACCGACGCCCACGGGAAAATTGAATGGATCAACCATGCCTTCACCAAACTGACCGGCTACACCTCCGCTGAAGCCGTGGGCCAAAATCCGCGCCTGCTGAAATCCGGCCAGCATCCGCCCAAATTTTACGCGAACCTGTGGACCACCCTCTCCACCGGCAACGTTTGGCACGGTGAACTGGTCAACAAGCGCAAGGACGGCAGTTTGTATATTGAGGACATGACGGTCACGCCGGTGCGCGGCGCGAACGGGGAGATTCAGAATTTCATCGCCATCAAGCTGGACGTGTCCGCGCGCAAGCAGGCCGAGAAGATTTTGCGAGAGAGCGAGGCGCGGTTTCATTCCCTGTTTGAGAACATGCCGGAGGGATTTGCCTGCTGTGAAATGATTTTTGACGGCGACCGCCCGCTAGATTTCACCTACCTCGAGGTCAATTCGGCTTTTGAAAAACTGACCGGCTTGAAAAATATTCGCGGAAAAAAAGTCAGCGAAGTCGTTCCGGGCATTCACCAGACCAATCCGGAACTGCTGGAAATCTACGGCCGGGTGGCGCAAACCGGAACGTCGGAACGGTTTGAAACGTATCTCGGCCCGTTGGGCCTTTGGTTTTCCGTCAGTGTTTACAGCCAGCAGCGGGGGCATTTTGTCGCCATCTTTGACAACATCACCACGCGCAAACAAACCGAACAGGCGCTCGCCCGGGAGCGCGACCTGTTGCAGGCGTTGATGGACAACCTGCCGGACCTCATTTATTTCAAGGATGCCCGGAGCCGGTTCACCTGCATCAACCGGGCACTCGCCCGGCATCTGGGCCTGCCCAACCCGGAGGCGGCCATCGGCAAAAGCGACGCGGATTTTTTTCCCAGCGGCGACGCACGGCAGAAGCTGGTGGATGAACAACGCCTGCTGGCCAGCGGCCAACCCCTGCTTGGCCTGGTGGAAAAATCAAACACCGCCGAGGGTGCCCGCTGGGTGTCTTCCACCAAGGTGCCCATTTACGGGGCGGACGGCAAAGTAGGCGGTCTGGTGGGCATTTCCCATGACATCACCAAGCGCAAACAGGCGGAAGAAGAGCTGGAGCGGAAGACCGCTTTTCTTGAGGCCCAGCTGAACTGTTCCATTGACGGAATCTTGGTGGTGGATGAGAAGGGGAAAAAGATGCTGCAAAACCAGCGGCTGACCGACCTGTTTAAGGTTCCCCTGCCGGTTGTGAACGCGCCGGACGACGAGCAACTGCTCAACTGGGGCATGCAGGTGGTGAAGAATCCAGAACCGTTCCTGGCCAGGATCCGCCATTTATATTTGCACCCCGATGAAATCGGCCGGGATGAAATCGAATTGAAAGACGGGACGATTTTGGACCGCTACTCGGCACCGATGACGGGCCAGAACGGACAATACTACGGCCGGATCTGGATGTTCCATGACATCACCGAGCGCAAGCGGGCGGAACTGGAGCGGCAGAGGATGGAGGTGCAGTTGCGCCAGTCGCAAAAGCTCGAATCCATCGGCCAGCTCGCCGCCGGCATCGCGCACGAAATCAATACACCCACGCAATACGTCGGCGACAACACGCGCTTCGTCAAAGATTCCTTCCCCGCCATCATGCAGGTCCTGAAATCGCACGAGGAGCTGCTCGCCGCCGTGAAAAACCAGGCGGTCACGCCGGAACTGCTCGCCCGCAGCGAGGCGCTGCTTCAAGAGAGCGACCTGGAATATCTTTATGTCCAGATCCCGACCGCCCTTGGAGAAACCCTGGAAGGGATTGAGCGCGTCAGCAAAATTGTCCGGGCAATGAAGGAGTTCTCGCATCCCGGCAACAGGGAAAAATCGCTGGCGGATTTGAACAAGGCCATCGAAAGCACCACCACCGTCGCCCGCAACGAATGGAAATATGTCGCCGATCTGAAACTGGAGCTGGAGTCAAACCTGCCCCCGGTGCCCTGTTTTCTGGGCGAGTTCAACCAGTGCCTCCTCAATCTCATTGTCAACGCGGCCCACGCCATCGGCGATGTCGTCAAAAAAAATCCCGGCACCAAAGGCTTGATCACCGTGCAGACCCGGCGTGACGGCGAGCACATCGAGGTGCGGGTGACGGACACCGGCACGGGCATATCCGAAGCGGTGCGTTCCAAAATTTTCGAGCCGTTTTTCACCACCAAGGATGTGGGCAAGGGTACCGGCCAGGGGCTGGCCATGGTTTACGGCTGCCTGGTCAACCGGCACGCCGGCACCGCGACCTTTGAAACCGAAACCGGCCGGGGCACCACGTTCATCCTCCGCCTGCCGCTGAACCCCAAGGCCGGGCCGGAAGCCAAACCGCCGCCCCACCCGCAAATTGCCACCGCATGAAAACGCTTTTATTTGTGGATGACGAGCCGAACGTGTTGCAGGGATTGCAGCGCCAGTTGCGGCCCATGCGGCATGAGTGGAACATGAATTTCCTGGACGGCGGACAAAAGGCGCTCGACTTCATGGCCGTGCAACCGGTGGACATCGTGGTTTCCGACATGATGATGCCCGGCATGGACGGATCGCAACTGCTGACCGAGGTGCTCAAACGCCATCCGCAGACGGTGCGCATCATCTTGTCCGGCCACGCGGAGCGCGAGGCCGTCCTGCGGCTGGTCGGCCCGGCGCATCAGTATCTGTCCAAGCCATGCGACGCCGACGAACTGCGCAAGGCCATCGCCCGGGCGCTTTCCCTGCGTGATTTGTTGGGCAATGAACGGCTCAAGCAACTGGCCACGCGCGTAAAAAATCTGCCGACGCTGCCGACGCTTTATAACGAGCTGACCGGGGAGCTGCGCCAGGATTCGCCGGACATGGATCGCATCGGGAAAATCATTTCACGCGACATCGGCATGACGGCGAAAATGTTGCAGCTCGTCAACTCGGCGTTTTTTGGTTTGGCCCAGCCCATCAACAACCCCACGGACGCTGTCATTTACCTCGGATTGAACACGGTCCGTTCGCTGGCGCTGTCCGTGGGGATTTTTTCACAGTATGACGAGAAGCTGTGCCGGTTGTTTTCGCTCGACGTGCTGGCGAGCCATTCCTGGACCACCGGCGTGCTGGCCCGCGGCGTGGCGCACATGGAAGGGCAGGAGTTGAAAATTCTCGATCAATGTTTCCTCGCCGGCCTGCTGCACGACGTGGGCCAGTTGGTGCTCGCCGCCGGCCTGCACGAGGAATACACCGGAGTCATCGCCCGGACCGGCCAGCAAAACCTCCCGGTCTGGCAGGTGGAGCAGGAACTGTTCGGGGCTTCGCACGCGGACGTCGGCGCGTATCTGCTGGCGCTCTGGGGCCTGCCCAATCCCATCATCGAGGCGGTGGCGATGCACCACGAACCGTCCCGGTGCGCCGCGCCGGAATTTTCACCCGCCATCGCCGTCCATGTCGCCGATGTTTTTGCCCATGAATTTTCCGGGATCAAGACCGAGGTGCCGCTGCCGCAACTGGACACCGGTCATCTGGCCAAAATCGGTTTTGCCGAAAAAATTGAAGTCTGGCGGGCGGGCTGCCAGGAATTGATTGCAACCTGAAATCACCAAAAATTTATGACTGAAAAAGTATTATTCGTGGACGACGACGCGAACCTGCTGGCGGCGTGTGAGCGTAATTTCCACCGCCAGTTTGCGGTGGAAACCGCCGAGGGCGGCGAGGCCGCGCTGGAAAAGATTGCCGCGCGCGGGCCGTTTGCCGTCGTCGTTTCCGACCGCCAGATGCCGCGCATGGACGGCATCCAGTTTCTTTCCCTCGTGCGGGAACGCGCGCCGGACACCGTCCGCATCATGCTCACCGGCAACGCCGACCTGGAGGGCGCGATCAAGGTGGTGAACGAAGGAAATATTTTCCGCTTCCTCACCAAGCCGTGTCCGCTGGAAATTCTGGGCAAGGCGGTCGAGGACGCGCTGGGGCAATACCGGCTGGTCACCGCCGAAAAAGAGCTGCTCAACAAAACCTTGAGCGGCAGCATCAAGCTGCTCACCGACATCCTCTCGATGATTGACCCGCAGTCATTTGGCCGCGCGCAAACCCTGCGTGACCTCATCACCCGGGTCACCAAAAAATTCACCGCCGACAATGCCTGGGAAATTCCGCTGGCCTTCATGCTCGCACCAATCGGCAACGTCACCATCCCGCCAGAACTGCTCCTCCGCGCCCGCTCCGGCATCGGCCTGTCGAAGGTTGAGGAACAGGTGGTGGCGCAATTGCCGGAGACCGCCGCGCGGCTGCTCGCCAATGTGCCGCGGCTGGAAGGCGTCGCGCGCATCGTGCGGTATCAGCATAAGAATTATGACGGCACGGGCTTGCCGGCCGATGCGGTCAAGGGCGAGGCGCTGCCGCTGGGTTCGCGCCTGCTGAAAATCCTCACGGATCTCGGCCAGCTTCAAACCGGCGACTTAAACCGGTCACAGGCGTTGAACGAAATGCAGACGCGCCTCGGCTGGTATGACCCGGCGCTGCTAAACGCCGTGCGGGATTATTATGGCGTGGGCAACGCCGCCCGCTCCGCCGCGCGGTCGTGCATCTCCATCTCCGTTTGCGACCTCGCGCCGGGCATGGTGCTGCGCTCCAACATCGAGACCAAGGAAGGCACCTTGATCTTGTGCGCCGGACATCATCTCACCGAGATGACGCTGGAGAAAATCAAGAATTTCAACCTGATGTCGGGCATCAAGGAACCGCTGTTTGTGGAGGCGCCGGAAGACACGGCCTCGCAACCGGCCGATTGATCCCGCCACCACAGCAGCCCGAAGGCTGTGCGGCGGATCCGTCTGCGCCGCGCATGAAGTCTGCCCGGATTTATCCCGCGACCGGATCTTCCCCGTCTTCATTTTCCGGCACGGGAATATAAAGGCGGAACACCGTGCCTTCGCCGGGCGCACTGTCCACGGTAATGGCACCTTCGTGCGCGTGGGCGATTTCCCGCACGGCAAACAGTTCCAGTCCGCTGTCATGGCCGTCAATTTGCTTGCAGGCAAACGGCTCAAACATCCGCACCAGCCCGCCCTTGGAAACAGGGTGTCCGTTGTCGCGGATGGAAAGCCGCACATGCGAACCTGCATTCAGACCAAGAGTCGCCGCCAGATCCGCGACCACATCGCAAGTTTCCAGGCGGACTTCAATCCGTCCCGGATGGTCACCCAGCGAATGCCCGGCGTTTGTGCCCAGGCTCATGATGGCCTGTTGGATTTGCGCCGGGTCAGCCAGAACCGCCGGGCATTTCGGTTCAAGATGGTGAATGATCTCGACCGTGGCGGGAACGCTGGCGCGCAATCCTTGCACTGCTTCCCGGACGACCGGCGGCAGATGGATCAAGGTTCGCTGACAGGCCTTGCGTGCGCTGAAAATTTTCAACTGGTGGATTATGTGGCGCGCGCGCAATCCCGCCGTGAAAATTTGTCCGAGGATCGGGTCGTCAGGCTGATCCGTCGGCGAATCCATTTTTAATATTTCCGCGCTGCCGAGGATGCCGGCGATGACATTGTTGAAATCGTGCGCGACGCCGCTGGCCAGCAGGCTCATGGACTTGAAGGCCCGGTCCTGTTGGAGCTGAAATTCCCGCCGGCGTTGCGCGGCGGAACCTGGCTGGCGGATTTTCTGGCTGGACGGTTTCACTGGATTTTTTTTGGGTGGAAAACTGTGGCGGAAAAACTGCGTCGTGGCAAAAAGTAAATTTCCGGAATCATATCCGGCGCCGGCGCCGCGCCCGGCCGGGTATTGCCCGCCGCTGAAAAAATGTTGATTGGAATTAAAGTCGCGGCGAGATGCTCCGATAAAGGTGTTGTCGCAAGACAGAGGCGGTCAGCAGCCTCAAAGAGCTGACGGGGATAAACGGTTTGCCGCCCATCAAATGACAGACCCGCAACATGGATGTTGCGCAAAATAAAAATGCCCCTCACGGGGCGACTCACGGAAAGAGTTAGTTATGGTAATTAATACGAACCTATCGGCGCAGAATGCAGCGACGCTGCTGATGCAATCCTCCAGCAACCTCAGCCAGTCCCTTCAACGCTTGTCATCCGGATCGAAGATCACTTCGCCGGCGGACGACAGCGCAGGCCTGGCCGTGTCAATGAAGTTAAACGCCCAGATGGCGCGCATTGACGGGGCCACGAACAACGTGAACAACGCGGTTTCGTTCGCCCAAACCCAGGACGGGTATGTGTCACAAATCAACTCGGCATTGAGCCGCATGAGCGAACTGTCGGTCCTCGCACAGGACGTCACCAAGACGACGAGCGACCGCCAGTTGTATCAACAGGAGTTCCACGCCCTCGGCAGCTACATCAACAATGTGGCGACGAAGGACTTCAACGGCGTCAGCCTGTTTGATGGCAACACGCTCAACGTCACGACCGACAGCGAAGGCAACACCTTCGGCATGACCGGCATCAACCTGGCCAGCGCCTCCTATTCCACCGCGACGGCTGATGACATCACGTCCCTGAGCGGTGCGCAGCAGGCGTTGACGGATGTGAAAACCGCCATCTCGGCCCTCGCCTCCGACCGCGCGAACATTGGTTCCAACGAAGAGAGCCTGTCATATTACGACAACCAGCTCACCGCGTTGAAGAACAACCTCTCGGCCGCCAACAGCCAGATCACCGATGTGGACGTGGCGCAGGAGAGCACCAACTACGCCAAGCAGAACATCCTCGTGCAGACCGGCACCGCGATGTTGGCTCAGGCGAACTCGCTGCCGCAATCAGTCCTCAAGTTATTGAGTTAATCTTGAGCTTCCCGCCAGGTGAATGGACCCGGACGGCCCGCAAAAGCCGTCCGGGCTCCAACCGAGGACGAAAAAAACGTCCGCCGCCGGGGAAGGAGCCAGATACCAAACAGCGCGAACAACCACGAACGCCTTTTCAAGAAACGCCAACGCAACATGAAAACAACGCCACCAGCCGCCTCCGGAAAATTCAGCCGGGAGATAAACACGGACGCCCCGGGTCGCAACCGCTCCGGGTCTGTTGTTTTTCGCTGGCAGCCCGACGTGGCGGCGCGGTGGTTGTTCGTCGCTGCCAATTTGCCCGCCAACACATCCTGTTCAGCCCGTGCAAACACCACGGCCGATCACCCGATGGGCGGCGGGAATGTTCCAGCCGATTTTCGGCC
>Ga0182016_10001091_pt1 | contig 33129 bp, 28 predicted proteins | sample 712S2MmetaG_FD_120491 | JGI IMG/M metagenome (GOLD analysis project Ga0182016, IMG submission 120491) | Permafrost microbial communities from Stordalen Mire, Sweden - 712S2M metaG | ecosystem: Environmental > Terrestrial > Soil > Wetlands > Permafrost | place: Sweden: Stordalen | collected...
GCCGGTGAATTTCCGCCTTGCGCCGTGGCGAATGTGCAGCACTTCAACCTGTTTCTGCTTCTCCAGCACGCGGTATATTGCGCGGTAAATATACGGTTTGTTACCGTACCGCAAATGCCTGAACTTGTCACTCTCCGGCGTCATTGGACACCGGTTCGGCCGCTCTTCCAGGCTGAGGATCGCCTCCCTGAACCCGCGATACCATTTTAGGGCAGCGCCGGAATGTTCGGCGTTGATCTCCTGGTACAGATGGGCGAGATCGCGCTCGGCGCGGGCGGTGAAATTAACGAGGTATGCCATGCGTGGCTTCGAAGTCCGCGAAAAACTCCCTCGCTGGCCTGAGCTTGCCCTGCTTGGCATCCTCCAGTCCCTGACGAATTCCCTCCTTGGGATCGGCGCGCGCGGCGATGTCGAGCAGGCGCTGGTAGGCTGCAGCGTCCTGCACGATGGCTGCCGCCTTTCCCTTCACGGTCAGCACCACGGGGCGCTTGGTTTTCTTAAGTTGCTTCATGAAATCGCCGGATCGCCGGCGGAATGTGGTCAGCGATTGGATGTCGTTCGTGATATCGAGCATGGGATCGCTTCTATTAGAGCACCTTTTTAGGTGCTATGAGAATAGCGCGTCGGCGTAAAATAGAAGCGGGATCGCTAGGCTCACTAGCCCGAAACCGCACGTTGAAGTATTGCTAAGGGTGTTCGACCTGCCCCGGCGTGGGATGTCCACAGCGCTGGCTGAAGGGATCTTGGCACTCGACTTCCCCGGGTGGATTTGAAATCCTTGCACGCCGAAGAGGCAGGGAAGTGAGCCTCGGCGGCCCCAAACAACAGACAGGCCGCAACCCGGTTGAGCGACTGAGCCGCGGCCTTGCCCCAACTGAGCAGCCTTACGCTCTTACAGCTCGGGATGAGGATGCAGCGTCCGGCCGGCAGCTACGTAGACCTTCTGCGCGAACGGCGTGGTGCCATTCTCGCGGATCTGTTATTGGCCAGACCCGGAGGGATCGACGCCGAAGCAGTAGCCGTCGTTCGAGCTGGAGGGACTGAAGGAGTATTCGCCGGTAGGCAGATCCCTGACGGTTAAGGCATAGGTGATTAAGCTGGACTCGTCGTTCTTCTCGATGTCAACCGGCCATGTCGCGAGGACGCCCCGGCGGCCGGGCCGGGACTGGGTCCGCCGGCTGCCGTCGACAGTCGCCAAAACGAACAGGCTGTAGCTGGCGGGGTCGACTTCTTTGGGCAAGCGGACGATGAACACCAGACTGGAGGCCTCTTTGAGACGAACGCTCGATTGGGGAGCCGGCATCTCAAAGTATTGAGTGGAGCCCTTTTTACGCTCGACGGCTTGACTGTGTTCGAGCGGGGTAAGAATCCTGCCGTTCCAAAAGTAGACCATCCCGATTTCCTCCGGTTGCGAGAGACCGCGCGAGGGTGCCGGTGGCGGCGCGCTGCCGGAGGGTCGCGTCAACGTCGGAGCGGGTGCCGGCTGGGCTGCGCTGGTCGGAGGTTGCGGCGATGTTGCCGATGGCGGAGTCGAAGGCGGAGGCAGGGTTGCGCCGCCGAAAGTCACCGCCGACACGTCGGGCCGGGGATAATGCTGTAGCTGATTGTTTACCAGGATGTGGACATGGCTGGCGTCAACGGACCACCACCGGCCCGTCACGTGTGTGCCGTCCTTGAGAATCAGTGTGTCGGCTTGCGCGGCCGCGCCGGCTTTAAGTGTCGGCGCCGCGGCGGTTGGCGGGCCAGGTAAGGAAACACCGAACTGGATGGCCTGAACATCATGGATATCGATTGTCTGCGACTGATCCCCGACCTTGATGTGAAGCTCCCGGATGTTGCCGGACTCCAGCAGTCCCGAGATCTGGCGGCCATCGTTGAGCGTGACGACATCGGCGAAGAGCCGGCCGCCGGCCAGGAGGCCGAACTGCCAGACGATAAGCAGGAGGATTCTTCTCATATCCATGTCCTAGACGGTGTCCCGGGGAACGATCATGAAATCGAGCTTGCGTGAATACATCATGATACTGCAAGGTGAGGCGCGGAGCTGGCTCGTAACGGCCGTATGTAGATGGGCATTGAGCAAGCAGGGGCGATCCGAGGCTTCTTGAATGGCCCACATGGTTTTCCAATCTCGGCGCTCGCCTGTATGGCGCTGCGGACCCCCCGGGCGGCCTTTCTCGCTGGTCAAATCCCGGTCCGCGGGATCTTCTTCGCGGACGGCGTCGTGCCATTCTCGCGGATCTCAATGTCGTGTTCGCCGGGGCGCAGACTGAATCGTGTCCGAGAGACGATGCGGCGGGTGGGGGCTCGGCCTGGGGCAAGGCACGTTATACTTCCTGGGATGGCATACGAGGCCCACGCAAGTTGCGACACACCCACTGATCTCACGGTAATCTGGCGCTACATGGACGCGCTGAAATTCATGTCCATGCTTGAAAACCGGAGCCTGTGGTTTACACGTGCCGACCTCGTCGATGATCCTCGCGAGGGAGAGTTCACGCACGCCGAGCGGCATCATCTGAAGGGGCTCGGCGACACGGATGCAGAACGACTAATCAGCCTCTTTCAGGAGACCCGACGACAGAGCTTTGTTAGCTGCTGGCATGCGAGCGGCATCGAATCCATGGCGATGTGGAAGCTTTACGGATAAGGGTTATGGAAGCATCGCGGTCCGATCATCCATCGCCGCAGTCAAAGCCGCGCTCAGCTCCGCCACGCAGCGTGTTTTGGCGGGACGGATCAAGTACTTAGATTGGAGTACCGAGTCGACCTGGCCGAATAATGTCTACGGAATGTTGGTTCGAAAGATCAATGCCTACCAACACGAATCGGAGGTTCGACTTCTGTTATGGCATCCAGATGCGGCCGAGCGCTACCCAGACAGCCTGAACGTGACTCGGGTTGCGGACAGAATGGCGGACGAGCTCAGGTTGAGGCATCGGTCGGCTTCCGATACCGACATACGCCGCGTGTGCGAGGACGCCATCCTTACCTCGATGCAAAGGGCTTACCGTGAGGCAATGCCCGCAGGAATCCCGGTCGCGATCGACGTTTCGGCCCTGGTTGAGGAGGTCGTTGTCGGCCCGGATCAGCCCGAGTGGGTTACAGTCGTTCTCCAAAGCCTTCCGCAGAAGTACGGCTTACAGAAGCCCGTGCGAGTATCAGTTCTCAGCCATCCGGCTGGGATATGATCGTGCGGGTCCCGGCTCCCCGGCTATCCGACCGGAGGCATCCCACCAATATCACATATCATTAAACGGCGGGAACGCGGTAATACATTACTTGCCAAAACTCGTCCAAAGGTACTTGATGGCGAAGATTTGGACGCATCTAGCCGCGTGTCTATACGCCGGCTTGATGCATTCTCCTAGTAGAGTTCCGTATTCACCGATATCATCGTTCGGAAGGTGCGGGAGCAGCGCGGCCGCCGCAATCTCTCTGGCAAAGTGCAATCTGAAATCCCTACCATCCGCTAGCTCGATGGTGCTGTAAGCATCGGGTCGTAGGCCATCAAGAGCATTTAGAGCAGCTTAGTGGCCGAAGTGCCCTCCTATGTCGTTGCGTATCGCCTTTAATAGACTTTCGTTTTTGCCGAAAAAAGTGACAGCTGACTCCAGTGTCGCTCTGGCTTCTTCATCGACACGGGTAGCACCGACCTGGAAATCGGGATCGTCCCTAAGGAAGCGTAACGCCTCGGCGAACTCACGAATCGTTCCTATCGATCGCCGGACAAAGTAATAGCGCCGGTACCTCCCAATTCGCTTTGGCGTATGCCTGTTGTCCTGTTCCGAATCAAGGACGTCGAGCGCTGGCATGCTAGGCTCCGCAATTCCTGACATCTCGACTCGGAGGTCCTCGTAGAGCACACACAGCCTCGCGAGCTTCGCGTTAAGTTGGCACTTCCCGTCAGCCCTAAAGACTTCCCGGAGTCGACCGATTCTCGATTGCTTTTGTCTCATTAGTCAGAATTGAGCGGCAGAAGCGCCCATCAGGATGGCTTGCGACCCGAAATGGAGTGCGACGACGCTCGCCCTCAACGTGGGAGATCAGCTCCGGTGATCATAGTCACATCGCTTTGACATCCAGCCATTGCCCGCAACTTAACGCGACCGGGCGCGTCGGGAGCCGGCACGCTTGGCAATCTCCGCCAGCGACCGCAACGCAGCGTTGACCGCCGCCTCGTTCGGGAACAAGTCGGCTACCTCAGGCGCGATCACGACGACGTTGGAACTCGCTCGGAGTTGCGCGATGTATTTCCCGCGGACCAAAGGCCCGAAATCCGAACGTTTGTATTCGGAACGAAGTTCGTCGGCGGCAACGGTCTTAGCCTTCCTCATAGAGCTTCCTTTCTGCCCGCGTTGCAGGGCGAGCGCTGACGATCCGTATGACGTCGTCGCGATGTACATGTGCGACAACCAGCAGACGCCCCAAAGACGAGACGCCAAACGTCACGAAAGCGCCTTTCGTCGAGAGAATGATCGGGATCATCGCCAGTTACCGAAAGCGGATCTAGGAACACGCTCGCGGCCTCATCGAACGAGAATTTATGTTTCCGCCGGTTCGCGCAGCTTTTCGATCGTTCCATTCGAAGCGCACCTATACTGTTCGCCCAACTTCAGTATAGCCGCCGAGCCGTAGGGTGGAAGGGGACGCTGTCCCAAGGGTTGGGACTCGCCCCACAATCTGAGCGCGCGGGCGCAGGTGGATTTGAATAGGCAGGGAAGTAGCGCTGAAAACAGAAAGGCCGCGACCCCAGTCGAGTGACTGAGCCGCCGCCCACCCTCCTACAACTCGGGATGAAGATGCAGCGTCCGGCCGGCAGCTACGTAGATCTTCTGCGCGAACGGCGTCGTGCCATTCTCGCGGATCTCGAGGGTGTACTCGCCGGGACGCAGGTGCATCGTCTTATTCTCGTGGGTGGTTCCCGCAAAGGCGCCGTTGATGAACACCTGTGCGTCCTTCACTTTGGTATCCAGCTTCACGTCGCCGGAATTCGGGTAGTAGCCGTAGGCGCGATACGGGCCCCAATAAGAACCCCAGTAGGGAGCGTAGTAGCCACCGTAAACGCCTGGTCCGCCAACAAAGAACCGAGCGGCGGCCGAAGCGCTCATCGGCGCCATTGTCATGAGAGCAGCCGCCAGAATCAACAATCCTTTTTTCATTTTCGGCCTCCGCCCTTTACTGTTGCAATCGCCGTGCCATGGCGCAAAAGCCTTTGTTTAGCGATAACTTAGAGGTGCGGAGCCGGTTGGGCAACGTAATCCGGTCGACTGCAGCCACCAGGTGCGTGAACTCGGCCGCTTACTTCTTACCTACCGAATCCTGCCGTGCCTTGATGTACCGCTGCGTCTGCGGCATATCCTTCCACTGCGGAGTTTCGGTGCTATCGGCCACATCGTAGACGGCAACCGCGACGGTGCGGTCCACCAGCGCCAGATTAGCGTAATCGATCTTGGGCCACTCGTCGCCCGCCTGATGATAATCGGGGAACATGTATCCCACCGACAGCGTATGCGCGGGAACTCCGGCATCGGACAGCGCCTGATTGTCGCTTTGCGCGAAGTAGCGCTCGTTGAGTTGCGCGTTCTTCACCACCTGCAATCCCGTTTCGGCGCCGGCCTTCACAATGGCATCGGTGAGAGTGGAATAATCGAAGCCCGTCACGTTCACCAGCCCGACGCTCGAGCCGCCATCGACATCGGTGCGCCCGAGTTGCTCCAGGTTCAGGTCGGCGACCGTCTTCGCCAGCGGAAAAATGGGATGTGCGCCATAATATCGCGAACCCACCAGCCCCAGCTCTTCGCCGTAAAAGGCGATGAACACGATGGACCGCTTGGGCCGCGTGGGCAGCGCCGCCAGTGCGTTGGCCACTTCGATCGCCGAGGCGGTGCCGCTGCCATCGTCATTGGCGCCGTTAAAGATGTGGTCGCCTGGCCCAGTTCCACGAATTCCCAGGTGATCGTAATGCGCGGTCACCAGCACGTAGGTATCGCGCAGCTCCGGGTCGGACCCGCGCAAGACGCCCACCACGTTGTGCACCTTCACCGCCGTCGATGCGGGAGGCGCAATGTGCACCGATACCAGCGCGTCGACTGTTCCCGGGCGGCCGGCGCCAAGCGCGGTGCGGACCTCTTCGTCCCACACCACCACCACCGGCACGGCCGGCGTGGCCGTCACTTCGCGCATGCGCGGGGACATATTGGGCGGCTGCACGCCGGAACGCAGCACCACCAGCAGCGCGGGCTGCAGCCGGGCAGCCAGCGCCGGAAGCTGGCGCGTCAACATCACGGGGTTCGTGCCGGTTGGAAAGTCGAGCACCAGAACTTTGCCGCGCACCTGGTCGGGAGTCACGGCTGTCAGGGCGCCGGCGTCGCTGCCCTCCACTTTCACCACCGCCGCCTTGCTGAGGTCCGCGGCAGCGGCCTGCACCAGGGCCATCCCGTTGCTCTTAGCTTTGACGGTACCGGCGGGGCCATCCACCGCGAATTCCATTCCTTCTACGTTGGGCGTCACGGTGACATAGTTGGCGGTCTGAAAGTAGTCGTCATCGCCGGCGGGCTCGAGCCCTGCGCGGCGGAACTGCGCGGCGACATATTCGGCGGCGATTTCGAGGCCGCGCGAAGGAGTCCCGCGACCCTCGAGCGCGTCGGACGCCAGGAACGAGATGTCGGCTTTCAGATCGTTGGCCGTCAGATGGCTGGCGATGATGGAGAGGTTTGTGGAAGCCGTCTGCGCGGCTGCCATAGCGGCCGCTAAAAAGGCAGCGGCCGCTAATACGGACTTTCTCATGCGTTATTTTTCCTTGTAATTAATCTGCCCGCGGCACTTGGGAGACCCGCAGCAGCACTTCACACGCTCGATGTCGTCGGAGAAGCGATAATCCACCGTAAGCTCCTCACCGGGCCGGATCGCGCGCTTGCTGAAGTAGAGGATGTGGCCATAGGTGATGGTGGTGCGCAGGTTGGGGTCGCAGCAGTGATTGATGATCTCGGCCCCACTGCCACCCACCGCGCCGTCGAGAGTCCAGTAATTGTCGAGCGTGAAGAGGTAAGTGAAGCGTCCGCTGCCGCGGATTTTGGTTTCGCGGCGGCTGATGCGCTCGCCGGTATACTCGATCACTTTTCGGTTGGCCGGTATGCGCTCCAGCGCGTAGACCCCGAAGCGGTGAATTTTCGATTCGCGAATCTCTAGCCGAAAGCAGGCGTAGTCTTCATCGACACGTGGGGAGCGGATCAGCTTAGTCGCCATGGCGCGGAACTTCTAAGATTGTAACGCGAGTGTGGCGCAGGCATTCCTGATGCCATCGAATTTGCCATGAGTCCGCAAACCGACTCCCTCACGGTCGCGGCTCGGAAACGCAGTGTGGCGTCACGCAAACCGACTCCCTCACGGTCGCGGCTCGGAAACGCAGTGTGACGTCCACGCAAACCGACTCCCTCACGGTCGCGGCTCGGTATCGGCGGATTGCGTTTACCGAGCCGCGCGCGTCAGCAAGCGGTTTCAGCTTCAACCGAAGACGACGAGGTTTCTGGAAAGTCTCCACCCGGCAGACTGAAGTCTGCGCCACATCGCTACTTCACCACCACTTTATCCACCGCCAGATTATCGTTCCCATCCCAGACGCGTACCGCGACGGTGTGTTCGCCCGCGGGGGCGTCGAGCGTCAATTCATAATCCAGCGACGGCGAGTCGGAGAGCTTCGTCACAGGTTCCGCGACGGTCCAATCGCCGCCGTCCAGCGAGTATTCGGCGCGATCCAGATTACCGAGCGCATCGGCGGCGTGCCAGCGCACCTGCAGTTTGCCACCATTGCGCGAGGCGGTGAGCGCGGTAATCTTGGGCGGCGTATTGTCGATGGTGAAGGGCGGGCTGACCAGCTGCGCGGTCAGCGCGTCGCCCGGTGGATTGCTCGGCGCGTCGGAGGCGGTCACGCGCAGGCGGTAATCCCCGTCGGGGAAGGCCGTCGCATCCCAGGAGAAATACTTTTCCGTCACCTTCTCTTTAAGCGGCTTCCACTCGGTCTCATTTTCACCCTTGATTTCGACCGTGTAGAGCAGGGAATCGCCATTGGGGTCGGATGCCAGCCAGCGCGCGCCCAGATATCCCTTGGAGAACTGCATCGACGGACTGGTGGTGGTGTTTTCCGATGACGGCAGCGACGCCATGAGCGGTGAGGAGCGGCGTCCCAGCGAAGGCAGCGTCAAATTCTGCGACGGACCTGAAGGTGCGGCTGTCAGATTCAGCACCGGGGCGGAGAAGCGGTAGTTGACGGGCGTGATCTCGATCTCGTCGACGCGCGGCTCCACGTTCTTCGGCAGGTAGGCGACATCGACGGATTCCAGTTCCGGCGAATGGCCGGTGCTGTCGGCGGTAAGGGTGGCTTTCCATTGCACGAAGCGCGCCGCCGGAGATGCCACGCGCCCGCCCTTAGGCGCGGTAATGGCCGCCGACCAGGGGCTCCAGTTCTTCTGCGGCTGGTCGAGGTTGCCGCTGCGCGTGGCGATGGCGATCTGGCCGCCGTTCAAATGCGCTTCGAAGCTCAGCCTTCCCCACAGCGTGTGCATGGACGAATCGAAGACATCGCTTTCGATGGTGCCTTCATGCTCCACTTCGGGTCCGATCTCGAATACCTTCCCGGTATTCCCGGTGGCGGCGTAGAGACGCCCGCCCGGTCCGCTCTGGAAGGCCGTGATCTGAGTGAGCGGAAGGGACAGCAGCGCGGTGTATTGCGTGGGCGATTCGATGCGGTACAGGCTGCCCTTATTGCCGGCGCCGAGCAGGACGCGTCCCTGGGCGTCGAAAGCGATGGCGTAGACCACGTCGGCGGCATGGCTCCAGACGCGGCGCGGATTGCCATTGGGTTCGATGCAGTAGACCTCGGACCCTCCGCTCACGCCGGAGCTTCCGATCGATGCCGGCGGAGGCGCCGCGGGACGCTGCACGGCGGGCGCCCCGGTTCCCGAAACATTGACGTTGAGGGTAGCTCCCGATGGGGTTCCGGACGTAGGTTGGGGCAGCGAAAGCGCCGGACCACCCTGCTTCGTTCCCACGGCGGCCGCATAAATCGCTCCGTTGGGCGCCACGGCGACCGCCGTCACTTCCTTCTTCGCCATCTGATAGAGCACGAAGCCTTCGCCGGCTGGCGAGACCCGCAACACCAGGCCACCGGGCTCGGTGCCGACGATCAGGTTGTCTTTGGAGTCGATGGCCATGGAACGCACGTGGGTCTCATCGGTCTTAAAGAAGACCGAGCCTTTGCCATCGGGCGCCACTTTGTGAATCTCGCCCTGGCCGTTGGGCACTCCACCGGTGGCCACCAGCAAGTCGCCCTTGCTGTCGAAGACCAGCGCCCAAATGTATTTGGCTTTCGGGTCGTAGAAGACCTCCGGCTTGCCATTGCCGGAGAGGCGGTAGACTTTGCCATCGGGCGCGGTGCCGAAATAGACGCGATCTTTGGAGTCGACGGCGATGGCGTGGATCTCGAGCGCGTCCACTTCCGCCACCATCTTGCCCGTGCCGCCAGGAGGAATGCGGAACAGCTTCGCTCCCGTGCCGCCGGCGGTGTAGAGATTGCCTTTGGAATCGCGAGCCAACCCCCAGAGGTAAGCCTGGCCGGTGTCGAACAATTCGTGGGAATGCGGAGCGAGCGAGAGAAGGCCGTCGCTGCGTATGGACAGATTGTTGATCACGCCGCGTTCGAAGTCGGCGTATTCACCCTGCGTCCAGATCTGCGTCTGTCCGGCGAATGCCGCCGCGCATACGGCGGCTACAAGCGCACCGAAGGCAATGCTTGTTTTACGAGGTCTTGATTTGGTCATCGATAATAGGCAATCCAGCATAGAGAACACAGCGCAGCAGAGCCGCAATAAGGTGGCAGAGGAAGCGGAGGAATTGGCTGGCGCGATGTGGGCATCGGCACAGGAACCCTAAGGCGCTCCCATCGATAGTCGACCGGTCCGAACCCTCTATTCATGAGGCTTTCGCTAAACGGCCGGAAGAATCTTGTTTTCGCTGCAAGTTTCGGCGAGCTTGTTTTACAGATTGAACGCCGCGATGATTTCCCGGCAAGAGGCTGCTCCGCGCTGACGTACACATAGCGCCAGCCGATCCCTCCGCGCCCTCTGCCACCTCAGCGCTCTCCGGTTTCGACTTTGGTTCTTGTTTTTCTCAGCGTCTCTGCGCCTCTGCGGTGAAGATCTGTGTTCATCTGTGGCTAACAATCTATTTCACGTGGATCCGCAGCGAATAGCTTCCGGTCACCATGTAATCGAAGGCCAGCGCCATCTGCTCGGTGGCCGTTTCGGGCGAAGTCACCAGCGAACGGCTCGACGCTTTCCCCGACCCCATCACGTTCAGCACGGACGCGGGCAAGCTGGGCAGTGTCTTGTCGTCGTAGTAAGCCGTGGGTACCGATTCCACCACCGAAATGTACAGTTTATTGTTGGACCGCTCCTGGTTGAAAAGCGATACGATCTGCGGAAGATCCAGGTAGCGATTCGCCGAGCCCGCCATATTCTGCATGCGATTCACGGTATCGGCGTCGCTCAGCAGAATGCGGTGATCGCCGCGCGCGAGGCCGTCGGGAATCTTCACCGTGAAGTCGCGCTCGATGCGCTCGCCGCGATAGGGCCGCAGGAAGACCTTTACGGGAACGGTGTCGCCGGCGCGCACTTCCGGGTCGGCCACCCAGGCGCTATCGATAGCCGCCACGCGCCGCTCGGGCAGCAGGTCCACAGTGACGTTGACGCTCTTCACGTCGGGCGTATTCACGTTGTTCAGGTACAGGCGGTTGAACATGTTGCCCCACCAGGAGGCCATGAGCAGCGGCGCGGGTGTGGGCATTTCGCCGTTGGCTGCCATGGTGGAGAGCGAAATCGGCGGTGCGCCGGCCATTTCAACCTTGCCGTTGAGGCGATAGGTAGCTTCGTCGGCAAACTCGTTCAATTGCGAGAGCGAGTTGTAGAGTGTCAGCATCATCAGGTAGGGCGTCCACTTCTGGTGCACAAATACATTGAAATGGAAGCTCTTCTCGCTGGTCAGATTGCTCTTGTCGTCGAGCGAGCGTACCTTCACGCTCACCGGGATCATGCTGGATTCCGCGCCCAGTACGCCCATGATGCCGGTGTAGCGATCCTGATGCAGGGCGCCGACGATTTCGGTGGCGTTAGCCATCTTGTTGGGCTGATAGGCGGAAGCGAGGGTCATCACCACTTCGCCTTTGCTCATGGGAATGTCCACGGGCCCGAGATTGAAGAACGGATGGCCGAAGCCCAGGACGCGCTTGCCATCGTTGTAAGTTACGGTGCCGAGTCCGGTGACGGCCATGTCGCCATCCACCAGCACTCCGGCGATACTCTCCCCGGGATTGAGCGCGTGCTCCCATCCGGCGGCGGGCTTGTTGCTATGGATGTCGTTGGCCGCGCCCCCCTGCACTGCGTTGACTCCCATTTGCTGAAACATCGGGCCGAATTCGCGCAGCGAACTGTCGGAGAAGCCGGTCAGCATCAGCGGCGATTCGATGGGGATCATCATGGCCGAAGGCAGCGGCGTGCCGAGCCCGGCGGCCAGATCGCCCAGAAGATCGGGACCGATGGAAACGGGCGAATTGTGGGTGCGCGTCTTGTCGGGCGTATGCGCATCTTCGGGACGCGACTTATCGAGATCGTTGATCTCCAGCATCAGTTCAATGGGGGTAATTCCGCAGATGGCATCGGGCGAAAACGTGCTCATGCGCAGAGCTACCGCGCCGATCAACTTGCCGTCGATGTAAACCGGGCTGCCGCTCATGCCGCCCGCCACGTTGGTGACTTTGGCTTTGCCGAGCATTTTGCCGATGATGATGTCCTGATTGGGTCCGTTTTGATTCCGCAGGCGCCCAACGATCTCTACCGGGATCGGCTCCGGCACCGTGCCCTGGAAGACCGTCCAGGCCGTGGCCTTCATGCCAGGTTTTATATCGTTGAGTTTCATGATCTCCACGGATCCGGCTTTGGGACGGGCGGGCGGAGGATCGGTGGCGAATAGAGGTACAGCGATAACTGCAGCAAAGGCCGCGGCCTTATGCAAAATCATGGGGGATAAATCTCCGGGTCGCTCTATTGTACTTATTGTAACTTATTGTACTCTGACGCGGTGACAGCTATTTTAGTTGCTTTTTTCTTTCAGATTCAATCTGATACGGGTTTTTGGCGCAGGGCGCGCGGGGATAGGAGGCTAGTATGCCGCCATGGAACAACTGAGCAATGCCAAGCGCGCCTGCGCCGTAGCGGCCGCAGCCGCGCACGATTTCAACAACGAACTGACGGTTATTCTGAGCAGCGCCGCCGATGCGCTCCGCTCCCTCGATGCCAGCGATCCCGCGCACGTGCTGCTGCTCGATATCCAGGCTGCGGCCCAACGTTGCGTATGGAAAGCTTCCGGCCTCCTGAACTTCAGCGCCCGCGTGAACCCCGGCCCCGTGCGCGCTTCCTTCGAATACCTGATCGATGAATAAACGCTACTCTGGAAGCAGTGCGCATTCTGGCAATCGAATCGTCCTGCGATGAGACGGCGGCGGCCGTGGTGGAGAACGGCGACACGGTGCTCTCCTCGGTAGTGGCGTCGCAAATGGTGACGCACAGCAAGTACGGCGGCGTGGTGCCGGAACTGGCGTCGCGCGAGCACCTGCGCGCCATCGTGCCGGTGGTCCGGGAAGCGCTGGAGACCGCGCAGACGCGGCTCGGGGATCTGGCGGCGATCGCCGCTACGGTCGGTCCGGGCCTGGTGGGTTCGTTACTGGTGGGGCTGACGTACGCGAAGTCCCTGAGCTTTGCGAGCGGTGTGCCGCTGATTGCGGTGAATCACATCGAGGGCCACATCCACGCGGTGATCATGGAGTCGCGCTGCGGCGGCAACCCGGTGGAATACCCGGCGCTGGCGCTGGTGGTGAGCGGCGGCCACACGCATCTTTTCGAGGTGCTGGAGGGATTTCGCTACCGCCTGCTGGGCAAGACGCGCGACGATGCCGCCGGCGAGGCGTTCGATAAAGTCGCCAAACTATTGGGCTTCGGCTATCCCGGCGGGCCGATTATCGACCGCCTGGCGCCCCATGGCGATCCCTCGGCGGTGCGCTTCACTTTCGCCAAAATGAAGGGCAATGCGCTCGATTTCAGCTTCAGCGGATTGAAGACGGCGGTGCTGCGTTGGGTGGAAGCGCACGACATGGCTGGCGAGATCGGAGTCCGCCGGGCGGTGTTACGCGCTTGCCCGCAGCCGTCGGCCGATCAATGGCTGGCCGTCACGCCACAGCGCACTCTCGATCTATTGGCTTCGTTCCAACACGCCGTCATTCACGAGCTGCTCACCCGCGCGGCATCGTCGGCCGAGACGATCGGAGCGCGGACGCTGATTGTCGCCGGCGGGGTCGCCTGCAATTCGGGACTGAGGAAGGCGGCGCAGGCCGCCGGGCTTCCCTATCCTGTTTATTTCCCGACACCTGGGCTTTCCACCGATAACGCCGCCATGATTGCGGCCGCGGCGTTTCCCAAGCTCGCGCGGGGCGAATTCGCCAAATTGGATATCGCCGCGCAGGCCAACCTAGCGCTGGCCTGAGGGGGTAGACTTTCCGAGCCGCGCGCGCAAGCAAGCGGTCGCGATAAACCACTCCCGCTGTCGAGGCTCGGTAACACAAGCGCCTGTGGGACATGCTTCAGCTTGTCCAAGCGAGCGAAGCTCGTCCCGTCCCGCTAGGCCTGGGACACTACCTTGCGGTTGCGGCTCGGTAACTGCCATCCACACACCATTGCACCGTGTGATAGACTCTGTTATCCAATCCTAAGCTCGTAGAAAGGGAGGAGCGCCAAGTTGAAGCTCGCTGCCGTTGACTACGTAATTTTAGCTGTCTACTTCGCATTTGTAATCGGCATCGGTTGGGTGCTGCGGAAGAAGATGTCGACCAGCGGTGATTTCCTGCTGTCGGGGCGGTCGCTCCCCGTCTGGATCACCAGTTTGGCGTTTATCGCGGCCAATTTAGGCGCGCAGGAACTGATCGGCATGGCCGCCTCCGGGGCCAAGTATGGCATCATGACCGCCCACTTCTACTGGGTCGGTGCCATTCCCGCCATCCTGTTCATGGGTCTTTTCATGATGCCGTTTTATTATGGCAGCAAGGCCCGATCGGTGCCGGAATACCTGAAAATGCGGTTCGACGAGAAGACCCGCGGATTCAACGCCTTGACCTTCGCGGTGATGACCGTCTTCTCTTCGGGCATTTCCATGTACGCATTGGGTTTGTTACTGCACCTGGTTCTGGGCTGGGATTTCAACATGTGCGTGCTGGCGTCGGCCGGTATCGTGCTGGCTTATACGTATTTGGGCGGCCTGACGAGCGCGATTTACAACGAGGTACTGCAATTCTTCCTGATCGTGGCGGGGTTCGCGCCGCTGGCCATTTTGGCGTGCTACCGGGCGGGTGGATGGGAGGGCATCAAGTCGCGCCTGCCGGCCAACATGACGCATTCGTGGCACTACATGGGGCACGCCAGCGAGAATCCCATGGGAGTGGAATTGTTCGGCATGATGGCTGGGCTGGGATTCGTGCTGAGCTTCGGCTACTGGTGCACGAATTTCCTGGTGGTGCAGCGGGCGATGGCGGCGGAGAACATGTCGGCCGCGCGCCGCACTCCGCTGATTGGGGCGATTCCCAAGATGTTCCTTCCGTTCATCGTGATTTTGCCGGGTATCGCGGCAATCGCGCTGGCGCAGATGACGGGCGCGGGCGGCGCACATCTCTACGAGCTTCCCACGAAGCTGGTGCATGGATCGGTGGTAAAGGATTACGATCAGGTGCTCACTACCCTGATGGCGCGCTTCTATCCGGCCGGATTGCTGGGCGTGGGGCTCACGGGATTGATGGCATCGTTCATGTCGGGGATGGCGGGGAATGTAACCGCGTTCAACACGGTCTTCACCTACGACATTTACCAGAGTTATATCAAGAAAGACGCTCCCGACAGCCATTATCTGATGGTGGGCAAGATGACCACGATAGTGGGCGTGCTCCTCTCCATCGGAGCGGCATACGTGGCGACGCTTTATAACAACATCATGGACTTGCTGCAATTGGTGTTCGGGTTCGTGAACGCTCCCTTATTCGGCACGTTCCTGCTGGGTATGTTCTGGAAGCGGACCACTGGACACGGCGCATTTTCCGGACTGGTCAGCGGCACAGGCGCCGCCTTTGCGACTTGGGCGCTGACGGTGGGCGAAGGCAAGGGCGGAATTTTGGGCAATCTCCATACGTTCCCGTCCACCATGGCGCAGAATTTCTGGGTCGCGATCATGGGTTTCGTGGTCTGCGTGGTGGTCACCACGATAGTGAGCCTGGCGACGACTCCGCGGACGGATCAGGAGATGGAAGGGCTGGTATACGGGCTCACAAAGATCCGGCACGACGAGGGCGTGGTTTGGTATCAGCGCCCGGCTGCGTTGGCGGTGGTGGTATTGGTCCTGGTTATCCTACTGAATATTTGGTTCGCATAATATGCTCGATCTCAGAGTGCCTTCGGGCTGGTTTTTCGTGATACTGGGCGCCATCGTGCTGGCGGTGGGGCTGGTGCAACCCGATCTCCGCGCGCCTTTGACGGAAGTCAATGTCAATCTCTACTCGGGCGTGTCGATGCTCGTGTTCGGAGGTTTTCTGCTGCTGATGGCGCGGCGGGCGTTGCGGAAGTAGACTCGCGCACCGTTGGTTGACGTGGTGCAGGCTTCTGGCGGCTGGGTCGAGCTTTTGGACTCCTGAGCCCGGCTTCGTAAGAAAAGACCCGTGGCCATTAGGGTCTTTGCCTCGACGCGAAGAGACGCTCATCCCGATGCCGTGGAATTTGCCATGAGCCCGCAAACCGCTTCCTCACGGCCGCGGCTCGGAAAAACGCAGTGTGCCGATACCGAGCCACGACCGTGAGGGAGTGGTATCGGACCGGGAAATGGGCTCAGGCCATTTCCCGAACCGGCCCAAAACTGTGGGGTGACATCAGGAGTGCCTGCGCCACATCGACAAAGAAAAAGGGGAGGCGATCCGAAGATCGCCTCCCCTTTTGCAATTCACGCAGGAGAAACTATTTGGCGTTGGGTTCGGCGACGATGCCGCCCCCGGTCTTCTGCTTGGCTTCGGTCTTCTTCTTCTTGACCTCCATGGCCTTGTCGACCCAATCGTTGGCGGTCTTGATATCCTTCTCGTAGTCTTCCTTGTTTTCGTCCAGATCGGCGCGCTCGCGGATGAGAAGGTTCTCATACGCCATGGCGTCGTCGTAATCGGGGTCGACCTGCAAGGCTTTGTCGAGACTGTCGAGGCCGTCCTGAATGACGCCGGAATACTTGGTCTTCAGCTCCTCGCGGACCTTCTTGTCCTTGATGGGGCCCGGATCTTCAAGCTTCATTCCCAGGTTGGCGCGGGCGGTGCCGTCGGCCGGATACCATTTCGACCAGGCGATGAAGCCCTTGCTGTAATAGCCAACTGCGCTCTTGGGATTCACCTGGGTCAGTTTGTCGTACCAGGCGTTGGCATCGTCGTAGCGCTTCTCGTTGAGGTACAGGGAAGCGAGATAGGCGATGGCAGTCTCGTTCTTGGGATCGTCTTTCAGCACGTCCTTAAACGAGCTCTCGGCGGCGTCCGCCATTTGCTTATTCTCCGGCGAATCCACGCCGGGGATGTATTGCTGCATGTACGCAGTGGCCAGGTACAAGCGGGCGATGGGGTAGTTGGGATCCAACTCCACGGCCTGTTTGAAATGCTCGACGGCTTCCGGGTATTGGGCGTTCTTGAAGGCATTGACGCCCTTGTTGAGGTGATCGCGGGCCTGCAACTTCTGGCAGCCCGTTCCCAGGATCGGGAGGCTGATCAGCACGGCGGCCAGAGCGCACAAAGCGAACTTGCGCATCTTATTGTCCAGCCTCCACTTTGGCGGTCATCAGGCCGACTTTGTCGATGCCCGCGCCGTGCGCGATATCGATCGCCTTGGCCACCCACACGAACTCCAGCGAGGGGTCGCCCTTGACGAAGACGACGCGCTCGGCGCGGGTCTTGAAGATCTCGGTCAGGCGATCGCCCATGTGCTGCTCATCGGTGTCCTCACTGTTGATCGAGTAATGATGGTTCGCATCGATGACGATCACCACGGTTCGCTGATCGGACGCGTTCTGTTTCTGGCCGGGAGGCGGCGGCTGGGGCACCAGCGCCTCGAGTCCTTTAGGTGTCAGGGGCGTGATCACCATAAAGATGATAATGAGCACCAACAAGACGTCGATCATGGGCGTCATGTTGATATCGCTTTTCGGACCGCCCGCTCCACCGACTGCCATTGACATAAGAAAACTCCTTTAAAATCCTTGGTTAGTGCACCGCTGTCGCCGGCGCTGAGCCCGCATCGGGCGTCGCTGCCTTTCCTTTTTCCTGCAATTGCTCGGTGAGCAGACCTAGCTGGTCCACTCCGGCTGCGCGCAGATTGTCCACGACCTCCACTACTCTTCCATAATTCGCCCGCGCATCCGACCTTAGGAATACCGTCTTGTCCAGCCGGTTTTGGAGAAGGTCCTTCACCTTGGGCGGAAGATCTTCGGCGGGCATCTGGTCAGGACCGAGATAGACTTTCCCGTCGTGGGTAACCGCAACCATGACGGCATCGCTCTTGTCGGCGGCCTGCATGGCGATGGGGTTCTTGGTCTTGACCATGTCGACCGGGATGCCCTTGTTCAACATAGGCGTGATGACCATGAAGATGATCAGCAGCACCAACATCACGTCCACCATGGGGGTGACGTTGATGTCGGCTACCGGTGGCGGAGCTTTTGATTTCTTTAATTCGTGTGCCATGTTGTTCTCCCAGGAACCCGGATTCGCTGGAGGGAGCTTCCAGGGAAACTCCCTCGATTTCAACTCGCCGGATTCCTGAACTCGAAACTACTTGCGGGCGCCCGCGCCGCGCTGCGACCGCTTCAGGAAGTAGTCGATCAACTCGGAACTGGAATTGCCCATCTCCACGTCGAAAGCTTCAATTTTGCCGGTGAAGAAGTTGAACATCCAGACCGCGGGGATGGCCACGAACAATCCGATAGCGGTGGTCACCAACGCTTCCGAAATACCGCCGGCCACAGCACCGAGACCGGTGGACTTGTTGTTGGAAATACCTTTGAACGCGTTGATGATGCCGACGACAGTTCCGAACAGACCCACGAACGGGGCGGTGGAACCGATGGTGGCCAAGCCGCTGACGCCGCGCTTCAATTCGGCGTGAACGATGGCTTCGGCACGTTCCAAAGCGCGCTTGGAAGCTTCGATTTCCTCACCGGGAATTTCGGAGCTGATCTGGTGCGCCTGGAATTCCTGCAGACCGGCGACGACCACCTTGGCAAGGTGGCTCTTCTTGTAGCGGTCCGCGATTTTCACTGCTTCATCCAGCTTGCCTTCGCGCAGAGCGCCGGCGACGGCTGGAGCAAAAGCCCGGGACTGTTTGCGGGCGGCGCTGTATGCCATGAGGCGGTCGATCATGACACCGATCGAGTACGCGGACATGATGAACAGGCCGACCACCACAATCTTGGCCAATGGTCCCATCTGGCTCCAAAGGGAGCGAGGATCCCAACCGATACCCTCATCCTGGAGCAAATAAAACGCCCATACATGTAATTGCAAAAGCATTGTTGTCGTCTCTCCTGCGAGTTGAAATTGTACCTTCTATCCGACGTTCTTAACGGAGCGCCGGGTTACTACTGGTTTAACGTAAAGTTCACATCAATCGTGGTTTCCACCTGCACCGGCTCGCCGTTGAGCATAGTCGGCCGGTAGACCCACGTTTTCACCGCATCCATTGCAGCCTGGATCAGGAGAGCCGGGCCGCCGAGCGAATGCAATTCCTGAATCGTGCCATCCTTCGAAATGATCGCCGCCAAGTGTACCACACCCGAAACGCGCGCCGACTTAGCCAACTGCGGGTAGGTCGGTGGGGTCTTGCGAATGATCATGGCGCTCTGCACGTTGCCGCCTACTTTGATGCGCTGCAGGGGCGCTTCCTTCTTCACGGGCGGAGGGGGCGGAGGAGGCGGAGCCGCGGACGGGATGCCGCCGATGATGCCGCCGAGTACGCCGCCGACCGTGCCGCCAGCCACGCCACTGCCGACGCCGCCGACTACACCGGCCACGCCGGAAGAAGGCGGCGGAAGCTCGTCTTCTTTAATGACGGCGATTTCCTTGGGGACACTCTTGGGGGCCATCAACTTGCCGGCGTCAAACTGCCGGGGGATGACCTTGACCACTTTAACGGGGGGTGCAGCCGCCGGCGGCGGAGGAGGCGGAGGCGGCGGAGGCGGCGCCACCAGGAAACTTTGCAGTGTGGTAGCGGGGAGCACTTCGGTGTAGATAAGAGGCAGGATCACGGCTACGGTGATCAGGACGATCTGCCCGATGAAAGAGACCATTACCGTCCAGCTCTTGTTGGTCTTTCCGGTGCCCTCTACGAACGTCTGTTCAAACATACGAGCTTCCTTTCCCTGTTTACCGCGGCGGTTGGCCTGGGAGCTTCAGGCCGGCCGAACTTTCCTCATCGAACCGCCTTGGTCGAATTCTTACGAACTGTTTCCACCCGCGGAGTTGCCGGCCCGCCGACTACGGGCTTGCGGCGTAGATCCGCATAATTGTGCCAGAACAACACGATGGGACTGGCGACGAATACCGAAGAATACGTGCCTATAATGATCCCGCAAACCAGCGCGAACGAGAATCCGCCGAGCACCGGTCCGCCCCAGATGAACAGAGCGATCACCGTAAGGAACGTCAGACCGGAGGTCATGACTGTCCGGCTCAACGTCTGGTTCACCGCGCGGTTCATCACGGCTTCGAGCGGCTCTTTGCGCGAAAACTTCAAGTTCTCGCGGATACGATCGAAAATCACGATGGTATCGTTCATGGAGTAGCCGACCAGCGTCAACAGCGCGGCAATCACGGTCATTGAGATCTCCCTATTAAAAAGAGAAAACAACCCGATGGTAATCAGCGTATCGTGAAAGCACGCGATTACCGCGCCTAAACCGTAAATCCATTCGAAGCGGAACGCGATGTACACCAGCATGCCGGCCAAGGCATACAAGGTGGCGAACAAGGCCTTCTGGCGCAGCTTGGCGCCCACTTTGGGCCCCACCATCTGTGCGGAGACTACATGGAACGGCGCCAGGTAACACTCCTGTTTAAGAGTGTTCATAATACCAGAGTTCATTCCCGGAACGGAATGCAAATCGTCGAAATTTGCGATCAAACCGGAATGATGGGTATTGATCTCGCTTAGGATGCTACTCGCCAGGGCCTGCAATTGCTGTTCGCTCATGGCGACGCCCGCCCGGGCCAACGGATCGCGCAAGCGGTTGGCCAACTCTTCCACGCTGGTATTGTTTAGATCGAGCTTGCCGCTGCCGGGCTGGCCGAAGGTGTCGCTGAGCACGGCCCGCATTACGTTCTGGTTGGTGTTCATCTCGCTCTCACCCTGGCCCTTGGCTTCGGTCTGGATTTCGACCGTGTTCACCGCACCGTTACCGCTCAAGTCCTGGACGCTGACCTCGCCTTTGACCTTGAGCAGCATGGCCGCCCGGATCTTGTTGTCCTCGGGAGGGTTGGCAAATTTCACCTGGATCAGCGTGCCCTCCTTAAAATCGATGCCGTATTTGAGACCACCCTTAGCGATGATGCTGGTCACCCCGGCTACACTCAGCACCAGCGAGGCGATGATAAAGGGCCATTTCTTGCCCAGAAAGTCGTAGTTCGTGTTCTTGAATAATTCCATCGAGCGTTGCCGTGCTGGTGCGCTCCATACAAATGAGACACCAGCTCCTTATATTTTGTTCCCGTCCAAACCGCCGAAGCGGAACTTAAATGCTCAGAAGTTAAATACTCAAAGGCTCCGTTCCGCGCCGCCCCGAGAGCTCCCAATTGAAGATGGTGCGGGAAACGAATACCGCGGTGAAAACATTGGCTATTAATCCGATCGTCAATGTTACCGCAAATCCACGGACCGGTCCTTCTCCGAACAGGAAAAGGAAAGCGCAGGACACCACGGTTGTGACGTGGGTGTCCACAATCGTCCACCAGGCTTTGTTGAAGCCGGTGTCGACGGCGGCGTAGGTCCCTTTGCCGGTCCGCAACTCCTCGCGAATTCTTTCGAAAATCAGTACGTTAGAATCCACCGCCATACCGATGGTGAGGATCACGCCGGCGATTCCCGGCAAAGTGAGGGCCGCGTGCAGGTAGGCAATCGCGGCCAAAAGTATTACGGTATTCAGAAAAAGTGCTAGTACTGCGTTCACCCCGCTGCGCTTGTAGTAGACCAGCATGACGACGATGACCGCCAGCAGGCCGGCAACGCCGGCGACGATTCCCTGATGGATCGAGTCGGCGCCCAGGGAGGGGCCGACGGTATTCTCGAACGCGGTAGTCACGCGCGCGGGCAGAGAACCGGACCGCAGGTAATGGGACAAGTCCGAGGCTTCCTCTTCGCTGCCGAGGCCCATGATGCGGCCGGAATCTTCGATGCGCTCGTTGATGGTGGCCACGCTGACGATGTCGTTGTCCAGGATGACCGCCAGCTTGTCGCCGACATGGTCGCCGGTGAATCGGGCGAATTTGCGGCCGCCCTCCTGCGAAAGCGTGAAACTGGTTTGCCAGGTGCGCGCCGTGTCGCCCTGCCCGGCGCGGGCGCTCCGCATATCGCGTCCGGTGATGACCGGGATTTTGCCGAGCAGATACCATTCATCGCCCTGACCGCGAACGCGCGGCTTCATTTTCACCAGCATCTCATTGAGCGGCAGGATGCCGCCCAACTTCGCCATGGCATCTTCGCGGCTGGCGAAGGGGGTATCGTGCTGCTTGTCGACTCCCGTGATCTGCAATACGGCGGTGGTGCCGATCAGCTCCTTGGCGTGGGCCGAATCGTCGATACCGGGCAGCTCGATGAGAATCTGGTAGTCCGCACCCGATTGTCCGTACTGTTGCACGGATGTTTCGGCGACACCCAGATCGTTAATGCGGTTGCTAATGGTATCGATGGCGCCCTGTACCGCCTGCTTCTTCAGCTCGTTGAGATCGGAGGGTGTGAGTTTGAGGGAATAGTCGGTGGCATTTTGAGACGTGAGGATGTAGGTGGGCGCCTCGGTGGATGCCAGGTTGCGAAAATCGCTCGCCTTATTGGGATTGATTCCCTTAATGACGATGTTGACCTTATCGGCGTCCTCGACGGTGGGCGGCTCGCTGAGACCGGCCACATCGGCGCTGTTCCAGACGATCCCCTGTTTGACGGCGGCCTGCTGCAACCGTTCGATGGTCTGCAGGGCGTCGCCCTTGATCGCATCCTCCACCTGAACTTCCATTACCAAATGGCTGCCGCCCTTGAGATCGAGCCCCAGGCGAATGTGATTTTTCACATTGGCGATCAGGTCGGCTTTCGATGTGGGTAGCCCGACAATTCCGACGACGCATAGCAATATCGTCACGACAATGATCAGGAGCCGCGTTTTCAGATTCTTTTGCATGGGAATAAATGCCTTGCCAAATTAAGATACGTACTACTTTTTCTCACCTTTGACCAGACTGGTGACCGAGCTGCGGGCGAATTGCAGCTTTAGGTTGTCCGGTTTGATGCGCAACACCAGGGAATCGTCCTCCACCGCGACGATGGTGCCGACCAGACCGCCGCTGGTCACGACGGTGTCCCCATTCTGGAGACCCGCCAGCATTTTCTGCGTCTGTTTGCGCTGGCGCTGCATCGGTAGGAAGAGGAGGAAGTACAACACTCCGAACATCAGAAGGATCGGCAACATCATGCCGAACGAGCCACCGGGCGACGCCGCTTGAAGAAACAAATTGAGGACCACGTTTTGACCAATAAGCGGTCATTCGGCATCCAGGCTCGCCGAACGAACACACTTCAAGTATTCTGGAAATGTAAACGATATTATAGCGTGCCTGATCTCGCACATGATGTCAAGGTACCGCCGGACGTTGTGACGAGTGGCCAACGACGAGTAGAGAATTTCCCCGGACAGGAACAGGTGGCGCAGGTACGAGCGGGAATACCTGCGGCAAGTGTAGCACTGGCACTTTTCATCGATTGGCCGCTCATCGTCCTTATAACGCGCGTGTTTGACGATCAGCCGGCCCTCAGAGGTGAATAAATATCCATTGCGGGCGTTGCGCGAGGGCAAGACACAATCCATCATGTCGATTCCGCGGGCGACGTATTCCGGCAACTCCTTAGGCATGCCTACTCCCATGGCGTAGCGGGGCTTCTGGCGCGGGAGGATGTCGCGCGTGGCTTCCACCATTTCCAGGCTAAGCGCGCGCGGCTCGCCCACCGACAGACCGCCGACCGCGTAGCCGTCGGAATCGAGATCTACGAGAGAGCGCGCGCACACGGCCCGGAGGTCCGGGAACATCGAACCCTGCACGATGGGGAACAGGGCGTGGCGCGTGGCACTTTCGGACATGCGCATGCGATGGTGGCGATCGGCCTGTTGCGCCCACCGGACGGTGCGGTGCATGCTCTGGCGGGCGTACTCATGGGTGACCGGATATTCGGGACACTCGTCGAGCACCATGCAAATGTCGCTGCCGAAGGCCAATTGCACGTCGACCGTCGATTCGGGGGTGAAGGTGTGCAGATCGCCGTCGAGGTGGGACTGGAAGATCACGCCCTCGTCGGTAATTTTGCGGAGGCCGCTGAGGCTGAAGACCTGGAAGCCGCCGGAATCGGTGAGGATGGCGTTGGGCCACGACATGAAGCGGTGAAGTCCGCCCATTTTGCGGATGAGCTCGTGGCCGGGGCGGAGGAAGAGATGGTAGGTGTTGGCCAGCAGGATTTTGACGCCGAGATCTTCGGCGAGGTCGCGCTGGGAGAGTCCTTTGACAGCGGCGTGGGTGCCAACCGGCATGAATACGGGTGTTTCGATGGCGCCATGCGGGGTGTGAAGGAGTCCTGCGCGCGCGCCGGTTTCGGGGCATTCGGCTACTAGTTCGAAGGAGATCTGGCTCAAATCAGATTGTAAACGAGGGAAGAGGATCTTCACCGCAGAGACGCTGAGACGCAGAGACAAGAAAGGCAAAGTCAAAACCGGAGGGCGCTGAGGGGGCAGAGGACGCGGAGGGGGCGCGGCTGGCGCTTTGTGGACGTCGGCGCAATACAGCTGAAAACTATATTCACCACAGAGCATTTAGACTGGGGGGCCAGTCTGGTGGGGGAAGAAACAAAATGGAGGCCCGCGGCGGGCACGGCAAGCCCTTTGTTTCCAACAATCCTCCATTTTGTTTCTTAGGAGCCACGGAGACACGGAGAAAAACAAAAGCAAAAGCAAAACCCGAGAGCACGGAGATGGCGGAGGTCACGGAGGCGCCAGGCTGGCGCAATGTGGGCGTCAGCTCAGGAGCAGCCCCTACCGGGAAATCGTCATGGTTCGCGAAGATTCTCCCGAACCGAAGCCACTACGACGCTGACCCGTAAACCTTCGTCCTCCGTGGCCTCCGCCATCTCGGTGCTCTCGGGTTTTGCCTTTGACATTGTTTTCTCCGTGTCTCTGTGCCTCCGTGGTGGACAATTCCTAATTCGTATCCGGAGCCTTCGCCGACGCGTTTCCGTTCAGAAACCGGTCGAACCAGTAGCACTGCCAGTTCAAACTCTCCACCAGGTGCTTGGGCTCGCCCGTCCGCGTCAAATTATGATTCTCGCGCGGGAAAATCACCAACTCCGCGTTCACCCCGTAATGTTTCAACGCCCGGAACCACTGCTCGCCCTGCTCGATGGGCACGCGGTAATCGTTGTCCGAATGCAAAATCAAAATCGGAGTCTTCACGTTCTTGGCATATTTCAGCGGCGACGCGTTCCAGTACTGATCGAAATAGTCGAACAGGAACCCCTGGAAGTCATCTTCATGCCCGTAGGCCCCGTCGCGCGTGCCATCGTCGCTGATAAAGTTCGACACGCTCCGTAGCGTCACCGCCGCTTTGAAGCGCGTGGTGTGGCCGACCACCCAGTTCGTCATGAATCCGCCGTAGCTCCCGCCCGTCACGCCCATCCGCTCGGTATCGATCCACGGATACTGCTTGATCGCCGCATCCACCCCCGCCATCAGGTCCTGATAATCCATCCCGCCCCAATTGTTCACGATCCCGCGCTCGAATTTCTGGCCATACCCCGTCGATCCGCGCGGATTGCAGAAAAACACGGCCCACCCCTTCGCCGCGTAAACCTGAAATTCGTGATACCAGTCCACCCCGTACTGCCCCGCCGGACCGCCATGAATACTGACTACCAGCGGATACTTCTTGCCTTCCTGCCAGCCCAAAGGCTTCACGAAGAATCCGTCGATATCCCATCCGTCGGTGCTCTTATACCGCAGCCGTTCCACGCTCGCCGGCTGTAACTCCGCCCACAACGCCGCGTTCAGGTGAGTAAGTTGCCGCTCGCCCTTACCGGCCAGGTCCGACACATATAAGTCGTCCGGATGCTGGAAGTCATTCGCCAGGTAAGTCATGATCCCAGCCTCTCGATTGGTGTCGAACCCATGGAACCCGCGCTCGCCCGCCGTCACCGGCGCGAACTTCCCGGCCGCCAGGTCGACCCGGAACACCTGTGTCGTCCCGCGATACCCCGTCTCGAAGCGCGCTTCCCGTGCGCCCGGACCCCACGCCAGTGCGGTTGGAATCAGGTCCGTATCTTCGCACGCCAGGGTCGATTTACCCCCGCCCGCGGACGATGCAATATATAACTTCGGAAATTGCCGCCGCGCCGTCTGACCCGCGAAGAGAATCTGGCTTCCGTCGGGGGACCATCGCGGCATGGTATCGTCGAAATCGTGGTCCGAGATCTTAGTAAGTGGACCGCCATCGGCCGGAATCACCCATACGTCCTTGTTCTCGCCGGCGTCGTACTCTTTCCCCGTCCGGTCGGAAACAAACGCGATGCGCGTCGAATCGGGCGACCACTGGGGATCGGTATCGTTCCAATCCTCCCCTGAGGTGATCTGCTTCGCGTCGCCCTTCCCCGCGTCCACCACCCAAAGATGCGACCGCTTATCGTCATACCACCCGGTATCGTTGAACTTATAGGAGATGTGCGTGTAGTGCCGAACGTCGCTCTTCCGGTCCGACGCCTTCACGTTATCGCTCGGCCCCGACCGGCTCACAACCAGCAGCCGTTTCCCATCCGGCGACCATTGAAACGCGCCCGCGCCATTCTTCAAATGGGTGAGCACCTGCGCCTCCCCGCCCCCAAGCGTGAGAATCCAGATTTGCGCCCGCGGCGGATCGTCCCCCGTCGCCGTCGCCGCGCCCGTGCTACGCGTCGAAACAAACGCCAGCCGCGCGCCGTCGGGACTCCACCGCGGCGAGCTCGAGTTCACACCCTCCGCCGTCAGCCGCCGCGGCGCCAGCCGGCCGTCCACCGCCACCGCCCAAATCGACGAATCCCGCCGATTCTTCTGTTTGTCGACAGTGGTCAGCGTATAGACCACCTGCCTGCCATCGGGCGCGATATGGGCGTCCGAGATGTTCTCGAACGCGAAATAATCTTCGGCAGTGATGCCCCTCTGCGCCGCACTCGACGCAACGACACAAATCGCCGCGCAGCAAATCGTCTGCAATCGCATGAAAGGCAGTATATCGCGCGCCGCGCCCCCCGGCCTTACCCCCGCCAGCCGGTCTTTCGCGGCCACTCTTCGCATCCCGCGGCTTCGCGAGCAGCCCACGTTGCGCCAGCCGGGCCTCCGCGTTCTCCGCCACCTCAGCGCTCTCCCTGTTTCGACTTTGACTTTGTTCTCCTCAGCGTCTCCGCGTCTCTGCGGTGATCTGCACGCTGGGCGACAGCCCGTCTCTATTCGCTTCCCAACGCCCGCACCGGATCGATCCCCGCAGCCCTGAGCGCCGGAATGAAACCCGCAATCGCCGCCGCTGCCGCAAGCACGCCCGCGGCCACCAACAGGCTCACGGGGTCGTACGATTCCACCTGGTACAGCGTGTGCCTCAAGAAGCCCGCCCCAATCAGCACCACCGGAACGCCGGCAGCCAACCCGAGCGCCACCGGCATCAATGCGCCGCGCAGCACCAGCCTCACCACCCGCCCCCGGCCCGCGCCGAACGCCATCCGCAGCCCGATCTCGCGCGCCCTCTGCGACACCTGGTACGACGTCGCGCCGTAGAGCCCCACCGCGGCCACCGCCAGCGTGAGCAGTCCGAATAGCGCCGTGAGCCTCGCAATCAGCCGCTCCGCATTGAGATTGTCCGCCACTGCGAACTCCAACGAATGCAGGTCGATGACGGACAGGTTCGGATTCACGCCGGCCAAGTTGCGCCTCACCGTGCTCTCCAGGTCCCGCGGTGTCGCGCGAACGCTCAACACTATGGCGCCGAAATAATGCGACAGGTTCTCGATGCTGATCGATGTGGCATCCGTCAACGTATTCTGGAACTGCAGAATCGGCCGGAAGAACATAGCCGGCGCGGGCTTTCGCGGATCCGCGTACTTCGCGTCGGCCACCACCCCGACAACCTCGCAAGCCCCCGGATCCTCCTGGCCGTAGTTCCCGAAGCGCCGGCCGATCGGGTCCTCACCCGGGAAATATTTCTTTACAAAAGCCTGGTTCACCACGGCCACAGGAGGCGAGTCGCCGGCATCGTGATGCGTAAAGCCGCGACCCCGGATCACCGGCTGTCCCACGGCAGAGAAGAAGTCAGGGCTCACCCGGTCCATCAGCACTTCCTGCGTGTTCGGCCCCGGATCGGGACGTCCCGGAACGACAACCTGAAAGGTCCACGGTTGCCGGTCGAGCGGACTGTACAGCGCCACTCCCACGCGTTCCACCCACGGGATCGCGCCGAATCTCTGTTCGAGGGCCCCGAGCAGCGGCCCCAGTTGCTCCGGCCGGTATCCCGCCGCTTGCGGATCGAGATGGATCACGTACCGGTGGGCTGTTTGTATGCCGAAATCCTGCTGCTCCAGATTCAGCAAGCTCCTGGTCAGCATCCCCGCGCCCGCCAGCAGCGCCAGCGAAAGGGCCGTCTGCACCACGATCGACCACCGCTGCGCCGCCCCCGTCCGATCGCCGGCCAGTCTAGCCCCGCTGCGCAGCGCTTCCGCCGGATCGCCATGCGAAATAATCCACGCCGGCGCCATTCCGAACACCACGCCGGTCAGCAGCGAAAGCAAAAATGCGAACCCCAGAACCGCCGCCGATGGCGTAGTGTCAATCGCGGCATGCGGCGAACCGGGGTACGCCAGCGCCAGAATCAATCGCGTGCCGCCATACGCTACCGCCAATCCCGCCAGCCCGCCCATGGACCCCAGCAGCACGCTTTCCGTCAGCATCTGCCGGATCAATCGCCCCCGAGCCGCTCCCAGCGCGATCCGCATGGAAATCTCCGTCTTCCTCTTTGCCCCCCGCGCCAGCAGCAGATTGGCCACGTTGGCGCACGCCACCAGCAGCACGAACCCGGAGATGGCCAGCAGCAGATACAGTTCCCTTGAGGTATTCTGTTGCAGATCCTGAATGCCTCCACCCGCTGGCGTCAACACCACATGCAGCTTCGGCGCGATCCTCGCGATGCCATTGCGCGTATAGGCATCCTGAGCCAGCAGCCACTGCCGCAGATTCGCCGAGACCTTCTGCTGCACCGGTCCCACAGCTGTCCCGGACCGCACCCGCCCGATGGCATACAACCAGCACTCGTCCGCATGTTCCAGCGTGGAATTGGCGCCCAGGAGCAGCGGCTCGGCTGCCAGCGGAATCCAAAATGCCGGTGGATCCATGCTCACCCGGTCGCCGAAGAACCCCGCCGCGGCCACGCCCACGATCCTCACCGGCTGGCTCTGCAAATAAAACGTCGCGCCGATCACTGCGGGGTCGCCCGCATATTCCGTCTGCCACGCCCGATAGCTCATCACCGCCGCCGGCGCAGCGCCAGGCCTGTCGTCATCGTCGGTAAGCGTGCGCCCCGCGAACGCCCCCACCCCGAGCGTGCGGAAATAGTTGCCGGAGACAAACTCGCTCGGCTGCGTCACGGCGATGTCGATGCCGCGGCGCACGCCGATCGGGTTCGGCCCGATCTGCATCGCGGCCAGCTCGACGAACTCCGGCGTCGACTCGCGAAGATGCCGGTACAGCCGGTACGAAAACACGTCGAAATCGCCATTCTCGTTCTGCAATCCCGCCGTCAGGCTGCCTTCCTGTTTATCCCCTAGCCGGTACAGCGATTGCGGATCGCCCACCGGCAGCGACTTCATCAACACTGCGTGCACCAGCGTAAAAATCGCCGTGTTCGCGCCGATCCCCAACGCCATCGTCACCGCCACCGCGATGGCAAAGCCCGGCGCCTTGCGCAGTTGGCGCAGACCATACCTTACGTCGGCCCAAACCGATTCCACCGCTGGCCATTGCCACGCTTCCCGGCCCTGCTCCTCGATGAGCGTCACGTTGCCGAATTCCCTCCGCGCCCGCCGCATGGCTTCCTCCCGCGGCAGCCCGCTCTCCATGAGTTCTTCGGTTTTTTCCTCCAGGTGCTCCTGAATGGAAACCGAAAGATCGTCGTACCGCTGGCGGCGCGAAAACAGTTGTCGGACCCAACGCATGATTTCCTCCTAGTGCGCAGCAACTGCCAGTACCCGAGTGATTCCGGCGAGCATTTTCTCGAAGCTGGACACTTCCTGCTCCAAACGCCGCCGCCCGGCGGCCGTCAGCCGGTAAATCCGCGTCGGCCTTCCCTTGGCCGAAATCCCCGCTTTCGAGTCCAGCCATCCCTCTTTCAACATGCGCTGCAGAGCCGGGTACAGAGACCCTTCTTCGATCTGCAGCAGCTCGCCGGACACCTGCTGGATGTGTTTCACCAGCGCGTACCCATGCATCGGCTTCCAGCGAAGCGAATGCAGGATCATCATCTCCAGGGCGCCGGAGAATAGTTCACGATGTTCGGGGTTCCTTGCCATGCTGCCATGAAGTATATCAGAAATACCTATTTTGGAAATAGGTATTTTATGACATAAAATCTCGTCGATTACTATGGACCATCAAAGCACCGCTCGGTTGGAGAACATCGCCGGCTGAGCTTCATCGTCTACGGTCGCCCGCAGGCCAAGGCCGGGCGAAAGCCCGGCTGGGCAAGCTAAAGCTCACCCCACATCAGAAAGGCCGCCGATTTTGTGGGATAAGCTTCAGCTTGTCCAAGCGAGCGGAGCTCGCTCTGGCCCTTCGGGCCATGATAAACTCCCTCGCGGTGCTTGTGTCCACAATGTTGGACGCTCTTGCCATCTTTCTTCTGCGCGTGGCCCAGCTACAAATGACCTTGTGCAGCCTCAAAGGCGAATCCTGCCGTCTAAGCCAGATAAAGCCACTATCCGCGGCGTTTTGCTCGGTCACCCTCTTGCCGCCTGGAGTTAACAGGACTATTCGCAGTTCGGCCACACTGGAGGCTACCCCGACGAGATCTCCGGCTGAAGGCGATTCGGAGATTTGCAGACTCACCTGCCCGGCGCGCTTGTCGCCGCTCAAAACTACCGAGCCGTGTGGGTCCTCAACGTCTTTCAGTCTCTGCGCACGCACGCGGAGCAGAAAAACGCCGCCAATGACACCGCAGCCAGGAAGGTCGATCTCACGGCCAAAGTATAGAGCAGACGTGGCCCTCTGAGAATGCCCTCAATGGATATTTGGTTTGGTGCAAGAACGGCTTAATCGTAGCCGAAGGGCCGGAGAAGGCACCGCTTCAACTGCTCCAGGCGGGTGCATTCAGGGCACTCCGAAGAGCAGGTTGGCCCGGCGTGGTCTAACAGAAACTCCATCTGCTCCCACATCACCGCGACAGGCGATGCGGCCTCTTGGAAAAGGCCTCCACGCGGAGCCGAAGCGGCTTCAGCGCGGTTGTTGGACGGTAACGAAATGCTTTCCATAGCAGCGCTCCCACTACTCATATCGACTGTTGGCCGCGCATATTACACAGTATTCTCTGGAAAGCCCCCCTTTTGTCGTGCATCGGCGAGTGGAGAGTACAATGTCCAAGCAGGAAGGCACTGGAAGTGAGAAAAGAATTCGCCAGCCGGCTGGCTTCGTCTAACGAATACTGGGAACGCCTTGCGGCACTGAAAAAGCAATATTCCGCGAGAGTACGTTAATTCCCGGTTGGGACGCGCTCAACATGGTCGACCACCAGCACTCCGACCGGCTCCTTGCGCGGCTCCAGCTTCAATCCGAGCGACTCCCGGATGGCGTGAAACAGGTCGGCTGTCGGAGCGGAGGCAGGGGCGGGATCTGGGTGTACGGCAGCATTCGGTCCGGACCGTTCGAAGGCCGGATCCGGCGCCCAAGCGAGGTCGATGTCGTATTTTCCATTGAGCCCGGTAAAGTCCAGCACCGGACCGTATCCCCTGCCTGAAAGATAGCGGGCAAGCGCCGCCATGGTCACAGACCCTTTGATCCCGCCTCCGCCAAACGTGAACCTCAGGAAACGTTGATTCGGCGCATTCGGGTCGGACTCCTTGAATTTTGGGCCGCCCTTATCGACCACCAGCGCATACACATTGCGAGGGCGATCCTCCATGTGGGCGGCGAGCTTGAACCTATCGGCCAGCAGCGCCTGAAGCATCGCCGGCATCCGATCTTTGCCCACTCCTTCGGGCATTTTGGCGATAAGGTCGAAGCATTCGTTATCTAACCAGGAGGGTCCCTCAATTTGGTCCATCTTCACCTGGAACGCCTCCGCCAGAACTGCTTTGAGTGGGAAACCCTTCAACGTGACCATACCGGGGTCGATAGAGTTCTCCATGCTGCACTCGGCGCGCTTCACCGACGCCACTTCGAATTTCGGCTGCTCGGTGGCGTTCTGGGCAGCGAATGCGGCGATTGCGAAGAGCCCAATGGAGATTCGCATTCTACTGCTCGAACCGAATCGTCGTGCTCGCCACCGCCGACGTGCTTCCCTGCGTCACCGTGGCATGGATCTCGTAAGTGCCGGCGCGAATGGCCTCCGCCGGGATGGTCATCAGGTATGGAATGCGGCCCCGCGAATCCGCCGGCGGTAGCTGCATGGGGGCCGTCTCCGAGGTCCTCCCGTCCTTTATGAAGTGGATCTCCACCACCGGCCTGTCGGCAATCGAGGCATCCGGGTAGACCGTGAAAAACAGCCGGAATCCGGGCTTGGAGACCGACTTGAAATCCCTGTCCATGGTTGGAGTCACGCTGCCGCCCTCAACTTGGAAAGGATCCTCGGGATCCAGGTCCTTGGTATCGGGCGTGAACCACCGGACGGGAATCAAAGCTGAGATGGCGACACCCGCACCGCCGCCGGCGACCTCGAATTCGCTGTGCTGTGCGCCGATCTTCATGTTCCCCATATCCGCTACCGCGGAGTCGAGCGTGTACTTGCCGGGCGCCAGAGTCAGGATGGTCTTATCCAGAAACTTGCCGGACTCGCGCTGCGCGGCAGTCACTCGCAGAGAACGGTCGTTGGTAATTTTCTGCACCAGGGTGCCCTTGGAGTCTTTGATGAGCGCCGCCAGTGTGCAATGGATGTCCGTGGCGCCGGTACCGCCCGTGGCCAGCAGTCCGCCGAGAGGCACTTCCAGCAGAATCGCAACCGTGGACGCGTCCTTCTTCGGCCGCAGCATGATGGCGCTGGCGCGATAATGGACATCGTCGGAGAGCTTGCCGTCGGAGATGGTTTTGAGCAACGGCATCTCGAAAGGCGCGAGGCCGTAGGCCGCCGCCGTGGCCGGCAATGCGAAGTAGCCGGTGCGGGTGCGAATCGCCACATCCTTGCGGCTGGTAGCCACACCGACTCTGCGGAAGCTGGCGTCATAATTTTCGATATTCGGATTGTAGGAGATCTCGTAGTAAGAGTTGATCTCTTCGGTGACGCGGTGCAGCGGCACGCGCAGATCGTTGCTGTCGCCGATGAGGAAGCCGCCGGTGGATTCGGCCAGATCGCGCAGCGGCAGGTCCAGATTGGCGCGGCCGGCAACCTCGGCGTTATCGGCGGCCATCACCTCCGCCGGCGCGGCGCCTCCATCCAGCCGCTGCGTAGTATTGGCGCTGGCGGCAGCGGCGGCGTTCAACTGCATCATGGCGGCATCGTTTTGCGCGCCC
>Ga0182016_10001093_pt1 | contig 33089 bp, 29 predicted proteins | sample 712S2MmetaG_FD_120491 | JGI IMG/M metagenome (GOLD analysis project Ga0182016, IMG submission 120491) | Permafrost microbial communities from Stordalen Mire, Sweden - 712S2M metaG | ecosystem: Environmental > Terrestrial > Soil > Wetlands > Permafrost | place: Sweden: Stordalen | collected...
CGAACTCGAGCGGCTCGGTCTTGGGGCAACGCTTGTGCTGGATGGGGCGGGAATCGTTGTTTGGATTCCGTTCGATGACGCGCCCGACTACGAGAGTCTTCGGGCGTGGCTGCACACGGTTGCGGATGCAACGATCGCGGGTTCGCCGGCGCTCTTCGAGCAGGCGCGAAACGACCCACCCAATCGCATCCGCCTTTCTGTGCGGACTAACGCTCCGGGGCTCGGGACGAGTTTGCCTTATAGTCTGCGGTGTTTGCCGGGTCTGCCCGTCGTTATGCCCATTCTCGTTGAGGAACTGCATACCGTCGATCCGGAGACGTTTACGATCGAGAGCGCCGCGGATCGTCTGCACGATCGCGGTGATGTGTTCGCTGCGGACGTGCGGCGGATCGGGGCACAACGCTTCTCGGGGCTCCAGGCTGCGGATATCACTTTTGTTGCGGACGCTGGGCCCGTCTTCGAGTTCGTACCGCGGGCTGAGGTGATTCAGATCGCCTATCAGATCCTTAGCGACGGCAAGCCGCGCTCTGCTGACGAGATCATCGACGCTGCGATCGCCCAGGGGCTGTGGCCCAAAGAGAAGACGCGCAAGTATCTCTATGTGATGCTCAAGATGTACGTGGAGAAAACGCTCGCTCGCGGACGCGAGCCGCTGATCGTCCAGGATCCCGATCGACGCTTTCGGCTCAACCATGCACCCGATGATAACCCCGAGCCGAAGCCGAGCGCCACGTGGGTCGTGCCCACGAAAGTGATCGATCATCTGCGCGCGACGTCTACCGGTGGCGACTCGGAGGCGTTCGAGCAGGCCGTGTGCGACGCGTTCGTGCTGCTGGGGTTCAAGACCACGCACGTCGGGGGTACGGCGAATCCGGACGGCTATGGCGATGCCGTTCTCGGACCATTGGGCTATCGGTTCATGATCGAATGCAAGACGAGTTCGAAACCCATGCAGCTACCGGACATCTTCGAAGCATCGAAGTTCCGCGAACGGTTCTCTGCACAGTACGCGATCATCATTGCACCGGCATTCGGCGACGATAAGGTCATCGCCGACGAGTGCCGCAACCATGGCGTAAGCGCTTGGAGTATTGACGACCTCTGCGAGCTGCTTGAGATCGGTGCGACCGCCCTTGAGATTCGCCCGATGTTCGAGCCGGGAATAGCCGAAAACGCACGAGCGGAATTGGAATGGCAGCGGCATCATGGAAGCGCTAAGCGTGCGGCTGTGATTTGCGATGCTATTTGCGAGACCGGCTGGAATGCGCAGCTCTCGGCGGTCGACTTTCACGCGCCGGATCAGGCTCCGCTTCTTACCGAGGATGCGGGCATGCTGCTTGTGGACGAGTATCTCCGGACACATGGATCTCACACACCGTGTACGCGGGACGAAATTCGACAAGCCTTCGCCTATCTCACCAATCCGCGAGTCTGCACGGCAACCTGGACCGATTCCTCGCGTTCCGCCATCGTCGTGACGCACGCGCCTCGGACGTAGTCAACATCATGCTTTTCGAGCAGTACATCGGGATCGATTACTCAGGCGCCAAATCGCCTACGTGCAGCAACAAAGGGCTTCGGGTCTACCGAGCGGATCGCTTTGCTCTGCCGATGGAAGTAGGACCGCCGCCGAGCCCACGCATGTACTGGACGCGACGGGGCGTTGCCGAATGGCTGGGCGAGGTTCTTTCCGAAGAACGCCGGACGATCGTTGGCATCGATCACGGCTTTTCTTTCCCGTTGCGGTATTTCGATAAGCATCGGCTGCCGCACGATTGGCCGTCGTTCCTCGACGACTTTCAGAAGCACTGGCCTACCGACGATGACTATATGTATGTCGATTTTGTCCGTGATGGTCTGCACGGCAACGGTGCAGCTCGCGGCGGTAACACGCGCTGGCGACGTCTGACAGAATCTCGTGCCGGAGCGGCAAAGTCGGTCTTTCATTTCGACGTACCCGGCTCCGTAGCGAAGTCGACCCATGCCGGCTTGCCGTGGTTACGATATCTCCAACGCGCGTTGGGCGACCGCGTCCACTTTTGGCCCTTCGATGGATGGGAGATTCCGCTGGGGCGGTCAGTCATCGCTGAGGTCTATCCCAGACTGTGCAGTTCGGGCTTCCCGAGAGAGGATCGCACATCCGACCAACACGACGCTTATTCCGTGGCAAGGTGGATGCAGGGCGCCGATCTCGATGGACGTTTGGAGAGTCTGTTTATCCCGTCGTTGTCGCCTGACGAGCACCGAGTGGCTGAGACTGAAGGCTGGATATTAGGAGTTCCGTAGTCGGGCCGGGGCGGGTTTCTCCATAACGATCTCGCCGACTGGGACGCCGTCCGCACGCAACGCGCGTACGCGGCGTAAGTTGCCCGAACGTTAGAGCAGCCCGTCTGCTTTCAACTCTCGCTCAAGCGCTGCGCTCAGCTCGGCGCCGCGCAAGAGCGGCTCTTGGCCCTCGCGCTCAGCGATCATCTGCATATCTCGTTCGTCTTCGACCAGGCGAAGTAAGCGTACGTGCAGTTCCGTCTGTGCTTTGAACGCCCGCCACGCGTCGGGGGAGATCAGCACGCCGAGGACCTTGCCGCTACGTTGCACTCGGAGTTTTCCAGCTTTAGAAAGGCGCGCTTCCCATTCATCGACCTTGCGAAGGTCGCTTATGCTGATGTCGTCTTCGAGATTGAACTTTAGGTCCGGCATGGCCTTACCAGTATATCCCCTTGGCGATTTTTTATGTTGCCATTCTATTGCCATTGCGATGCCAAGGGAACGTACGGCCTTCGGGCGACCCGTCCATATTAATGTTAGCTATTTTTTGAACGGACCCGTGAAATGATAGCCGCCGGTATCGCTCGTCGCGCGATAGACGGCAAGGCCGCCTGTTTGCGGGAACGGCAGAACCTGCTCGTAGAGACGTGCTCCGCGTTTGCAGGCCGCCTTGAAGAACTCGGCGCGCACTTCGGTTGGGATCGTCTGCGGGCTATGCTGGATGCGGCCTCTCGCCGGTACGCACCAGCCGCCTCGAGCGGTGCTGTCGACGCTGACCCACACGAACGCAGCGGTCTCGTTGTGCGTGTAGATGTGAGCGTCGATGGGATACGCGTTGCTCGTACTCGGGACGAGTGCCACGAATAGGAGCGCGCAGAGTGCGGTCGCGGAGAAGTTCTTCATGTGGCTGTCCCTCGACAGGCTCGGGATGACAGATGGTGGATGGCGGGGGTTATGGGGCTGCTGGGCCGATGAACTGGTAGGCGGCGCCGTTTTGGGTGAGCGTGTACTTCCAGACTTTCTCCGTCTTCTTGAACGGCAACACCGTGTCGAGAATTACCGGATGGGCTTGGCAGCCGCCGTGCGCGACTTCGCCGCGGACGTTACGGATATCGGCACTCAATCCGTGCTTGTCGAACGTCTTTGGCCGTACGCACCACGCGCCGACGTTGTGCACCGTCGAATTCTTCGTAAGGCCGATGGCGGTGATCCAAATCCCCACGTCGGCTCGATTATCAACATAGACGTGCCCCTCGTAATCGGAGTCGGCAGCCGACGTCGCGGCAAACGGCGCGAGCATTGCAGCGCCGAGTATCACTGCTGCGGCGAGTTTCTTGTAGTTCATTGTCTGTCCTTACTTCGATCGGTAGAAGCTGTAGCCGTGGAGTGCGCTGTGCTCGACCGTGAATTCCTCGACGGTCTTCAGGCCGAACTCGTATCCGGTATCCTTGATCACGACACGGCAATTCGGATTTTCCGAGATCTCCGCACGTACTTCATGAATGCGCACTTTCAGACCGTGCTGGTCGTACTTGCCGGGCGGCACGCACCACGCGCCCTCCGCGCCGTGATACTGGCCACCACCGGTATAGGGCCGGCTGTAGACCGTAATCCACACCCACGCTTTGGTGAGGTTTTTCACGTAGACGTGGCTTTCGTCAGCGGCCGACGCCGCGAGCGGCGCGAGTGCGGTTGCGATCGAGGCTAGAAGCAGCGCTGCGAGCCGGGTGGCAAATTTCATACGTTCTTCCTTAGTTCACTTTGGTGCGGGCGAAAAAATAGCGGCCTTTGGCTCCGGTCACAGTGAACTCGTTCCTCACCAAACCGGGCTTGGTCAAATGCGTGAGCAGAAAGGTTTTGAGAATGATCGGATTATGCTGGCAGCCGGTGCTTGAGACTTCGATTTGCACGTCGGTCACGTGCGTTGTGAGGCCGTGCTGGTCATATTTTCCGGGCGGAACGCACCACGCTCCGAGCGCACCGCTGTGCGATGCTCCCGGGTACACGGTGATCCAGGCATACGCATCGCTCTTGTTATCTGTGTAGATATGCGACTCGGCAGCCGATGCGGTGCCGGCGCCGAACGCGCCCAGCAGTAGGGCGCAGAGCGCCGTCATCATGTATTTCATCAGACGTTGAACGGTCCATGGATGCCGTAGTTTCCAGCAGATCCGGTCACGCGGTACTCGTGAACGTTCGTGCGGTTGTTTACGCCGAGCTCGTTCTTCGCAATGATGTGCCCTTGGCAGCGGCCTTGCGATACCTCGATGAAGACGTACCGAACCAGCGCGCTGAGACCGTGCTTGTCATACTTCCCGGGCGGCACGCACCACGCGCCTTGGACCCCGGAGTGAAACGAACCGGAGTACGCCGTGACCCAGGCATACGCGTCGCTCGTGTTGTGCGTGTAGATGTGAGCTTCCCACGCCAAGGCCGGCGTGGGGGCGAACGCACCGAACAGCGCGCACATGGTGGCGACTGCGAGAATATTGAGGCGTTTGATTGTGGTCATTGTAAAACGTCCTTGCTATTTTCCGAACGGACCGGTGAAATGATAGCCGGCGGCATCTTTGCCGGAGCTCGTCGTTGCATGCCGGGCTTACCGGATGCGTTGTGGGGCGCCTGCTGGAATGGCGGATGCGGTGGGTGGCAGGGCGCCGGGTGCCTGGTGATTCGGAACCGAATTCTCGCTCGCAAGCACCGCATTCTTGGGTCGGTCTGCGGCGCGATGTCCGGTGGCAGGATGGCGTGCGTTTCACGGCAGCCGACGTCATCTACGCGTACTTGCCATTCAAAATATGTAAGGTTGCGGACAGCGGTTGGTCATCGTGGATACCGGCCTCCGTAATTGCAACGTCCTGGGCTTGGTCGCCAGCGCAACTCTCGGTTTTCCGCGGTTGGGCGCGCACTTTGAGTTCCGAAGTTGCTTCCACAACGAAGCGGTGGTCTGATTTCGGATTGACCCAGCCTATGCTGCGTTATGCCACCTGTCTAGACCGCCGGCAAGGTCTACCGTAAACCATTCGGATCATCATGTTCCACGTCGACTGTATCGGAGGGCTCTCGCCCGCAAAGAAACGTCCAGCATGCACGCTGGCCGACTCGGCCAAGTCAATGATCGCCGGAAAGCGGGATCGGTCGGCGAGTTGTTCTTCGAGCGAAGGTGGTATCGTCAAGCCCTCTTCCATCCCGAGAAAGACGATCGGTGCGGCGGCATTTCCATAGCCGAGGAAACCCAATAGCGCGTCCTTATCAATCGCCACAAAGCTTCGTCTTCTTCACGTGCACGAGAAACGATCGTCGGTTGGGAGCGTTGGTCCGCCTGAGAGGGTGATTCCGTCGTATTCATCGGCGGCGTCGATGTATCGGACGAGCGTTTTTTTACGACTAGGAACGTTGTGGCAGCCGGAGGTATCGCCCTTATCCCAGCTGCGTCGCCGAAGCACGCCGTTGACGATGCTGCCGATCATGACTCGTTCCCAGGCGACCGTCGGCTTTGAGGTGTCGGGCGCAACTCCGAAATACGAGCCGTCCGTTTCCCATGTCGCATTTGCCGACGTCAGATGCAGGTCGAACGGCGATTTCGGAAGCCCGCCGGGACGGTCGGGTTGCCCGATCGTGGTCATGCGCTTGACGACGGCACCGTCGGTTTCCGAACCGGCAGACGATGTGCCCCAGCCGTCACCCGCCGCTAGCGGAACGGACAGGTGCTCGGTTCGAGCATTGCCGTCGACGTCGGTTCCCACCGCCGTAACGCCGATGACTTGATTCGATTCCGGTGCGAAAACCATGTCGACTTCGGCGTCGCACTTATAGCGCGGCAGATCCAGATCCGTCTTCTTTTGCTTGACGATCATCGTGCCCTTATACAGAATGAACAACGAATAAGCGTCTTTGTCCGAACCGTCCTGCCACGAACTCTTCATGAAGCCCGCATCGATGCCTTGACCCGCACCGGTCGAACCCCAACCGCCGGTATACACGTAGCCGCTCTCAACGTCGTGGTTGTTCGCATCGCCGAATAGGTGTGCGGCGCGACACGGCGAGACGAGTCGCGCATACAAATAATTGTGTCCGGGTGTCGAATAGACGCGACGGTACGGTCCGGTTGATGTCACTGCATTGATCACCGGCGCACTGAATGGGTGGGCGACTGTATTTTTCGGCGCCGGCTTGCCCGTGTCGATCGGCGGTCCGGTAATCTGGTCGCCATTTGCATTGACGTAGATATTTGATACAGCTGTGTTTGCGGAGAACAGGCCGCTCAAATGATGTGCGCGCGGCTGCACCGTCGACAATCGGACGTACGTCCCCGACGGGATCTGCGGATATATCGGGCGCGAGCCGGTCTCCGTGGCAAGCCCTGCGTCGGCGACGCACGCAGCCAGCATGACGGCCGCAACTGCAAATACGCGCGCCGTCAAACGGCCCTTCGTCATAACGATTGGCATGCACACCTCTGCAAGCGACTAAAAGTCACATTATCATAGGACTTTGGGTCGACTTGTCAAGGGCGCACCTGATTCAAATCGCTCACAATGCTTCGGCGACGTTCATCCGCAAGCAATTTCAAATCGCCCGAGTCGCCCGTAATGATAATTGAATCGGGGACGACATCTGCGCACGCCACCACCATAGCGTCGATTGCTCCGGCGCCCGGGCGCCGGTAACGCAACGCACCGGCGGCGCGCGCTAGCGCTTCATCCAAGGCGATCACCATGCATGATTTCAGTACCTGGTTGACTCGTGCATCACGCGGACCGCTGCCCGAAGTCGTTTCCGTAACCACGGGCGCTGGGACGAGGATCGCTGCCCCGCTAACGACGGCCTTTCGTAATGCTATGCGGAGGCGGCCTTCTTCCGCCGCGAGCGCCGAGACCGCGCTCGAGTCAAGGATGATTCGATCTCCGCCCACAGTTTCTCCCCAGCCTTTTGTTCGCTTGCGCTAACGGGATTTCGCGCGTCCATTTCGTCGAGAAGCGCCAGCATTCGCATGCGGTGCAGTTGTAGCCGAAGACCCTCGTCCACAATCGAGGACAAGCTTACGCCCTTGCCGGCGATCCGCCGGACCTCGCGCAACGTGTCCGCATCCAGCGTCACGGAGACTTTCATAACGCCCATGTCCTTATTATGCTACCACGGTAGGATCGTTTGCGTCCATTCACGACGAATGGCGCGGAGGCAAGTTCGCGAGAGTAGCCGGTTACTTTTTGAACGGACCGACAAAATGATAGCCGACGGCATCGTTGGTCGCCCGGTGATCAGCGGAACGGCCCGGTGATGTCATACGTCCCGGCGGATCCGGTCACACGCTATTTGTGCACATCTGTGTGATCGTTCATGGGGCGATCTCTCGACCTGACAACATGCCCTTGGCACCGGACTTGCGATACTTCGAAGAACATCCAGGGCGCGACGGTCTTTAAATCGTGTCTGCGAACTCTATGTGGAATGGCTCCGCAGCAATTGGCCCCGTCGCTACGTGTTTGGTCACCTAGGTTGGTAAATCACTCCGCACTGCGACACTCTTCCGAGGCCGACCACCTTTGGCACCATTCGCACGAGATGCAGAAGCTTTGGCCACGGTTGATGTTTGTCCGAGGATTCGAGCGGCGATGTTCGCCAGTGCGGGTCCCGCGGCGATTTGCAAGAGTACTTCAATGCGCAGACCGGTATCCGCCGCTTCGGACCAGATCGAAAAACCTGACGCCTGTGGAGAAAGATCTACTAGACGGGCAGGGTCGATCGCTTTGAGTCCTGGGAGGGCCGCACGCGGAACGATAATAGTTGCCTTCGTCGACAGCTTGACGACGATGGAGTCTGACGCACGATCGAAATGCGCCGCAACAATCCGAGTCGTAGCAAGATTGCTCTTACGTGCGCGCTTGATCGCAATGTCGATTTGGGCATCGGTCGTTCGGACGCGGGATGATGACTTCATCTGATTCGACTTTCGTTCCAGAGTGCAAGTAACGCATCAATTTCTGCGCCGGCGATTTTTAGCGCCCGTTTGACTTGTGGCTTTTTCACTCCGGGGTCGACGGGGTTCTTGTGGCTGCTCGATAGTTCGACGGTGTTATCGTTGTAGATCTCGATAACGATGTCGCCATCGGGAAAGCATGCGTGCACGTGCGGTGTGACTGCGCCCTGGTGGTCGCCGGCATACACCTGGAATCGCACACCGCGAACGGTACACGAGCCCATTCAGGGTGCTATAAAACCTAACGTTAGGTTTCCGGCTTGACTTAGCATTCCCTTTCCCGTCACGACAAATGGCGCGACGGCTAGTGGCTGTGAATCGGGATCGGGGCTGTCCTTCGACTACGCGCCTGCGGCGCTGCGCTCTGGATGACAAATAAAAAACGGTGTCGCGAGATAGCGAGCGCGAAGGCGCGAGGTGTCTGGCCGAGCGCGACGGCGCGAGGTGTCTGGCCGAGCGCACTTCGACTTCGCTCAGTGCAGGCTCCGGCGCGAGGTGTTCGCTTCCTATCTCGGGCGATTGCGGCGGATAAAACAAAAGAGCCCCGCGTTAGCGGGGCTCTTCCTTTTTGGGCCGTGCGTTGCTGCCGGCCGCGCGGGGGTCTACAGGTCTTCGGGGTTGATGCCCTTGGGCTTGTATTGCGTGCGCGCGGTGGGAGCCGGGACGGCTACTTCGGCGTCGTATTCGCCCTCGTAGTTTACCGTGTTCTCTTGCATGCGCTGGCGTTCGTAGGGTCCGAGGACCTTCGGTGACATTTCCTGGCCGTTGGGGGCCACGACTTCACCGTAGGTTGTGAGTGCGTCTTCTTCCAGATCTGAATTCAGATTGTAGTCGACGATCATGTTCTTCGGACGGCCTTCTTCGTCGAGGTCCTGACCTTCGGGCTCGATCGTGATGTTGCGATAACGCGACATCCCCGTACCGGCCGGGATCAGTTTCCCGATGATGACGTTTTCCTTGAGGCCCAAGAGGGGATCGTGTTTGCCCTTGATCGCCGCGTCGGTGAGGACGCGGGTGGTCTCTTGGAACGACGCTGCGGAGAGGAACGATTCGGTCGCGAGCGACGCCTTCGTTACACCGAGCAGTACCGCGCCGCCTTCGGCTTTTTTCTGGTCCCGCGTTAGGCCTTCGTTGGCTTCGTTGAACGCCGAGGCTTCCACGAGCTGTCCCGGGAGGAAGCGCGTGTCGCCGCCATCGATGATCTTCACCTTACGCAGCATGCTGCGCACGATGACTTCGATGTGCTTGTCGTTGATGTCCACGCCTTGCGAACGATAGACTTTCTGAACTTCTTGCACGAGGTAATTCTGCAGCGCGGTTTCGCCGCTGATCCGCAGGATGTCGTGGGGGTTCAGACTGCCGTCCGCAATCGGTTGGCCGGCCTTGATCGGGTCGCCGTCGTGGACCGAGAGATGGGTTCCGATCGGGGCTTCGATCTCGTGATCTTCGCCGGTCTCGTCGGTGACGTAGACGACGCGTTTGCCCTTCTCTTCGCCCATCTTGATCACGCCGTTGTGTTCCGACACCGGCGCTTCACCCTTGGGCTTCCGGGCTTCGAAGATTTCTTCGACGCGCGGGAGACCGGTGATGATGTCTTCGGTTGCGACGCCGCCGGTGTGGAACGTGCGCAGCGTGAGCTGCGTGCCCGGTTCACCGATCGACTGCGCTGCGATGATACCGACGGCCTCGCCGATGTCCACCTTGAGTCCGGTCGCAAGATTGCGGCCGTAGCACATGGCGCACACGCCGTACTTGGCTTGGCATGCGAGCGTGGAGCGGATCTTCACTTGGAGAATGCCGGCGGCAATGATCGCCTTGGCCTTCTCTTCGTCGATCTCTTCATCGCGCGCAACCAGCTTCTTCCGCGAGTTGGGCGTTTCGGGATCCTTGATGTCTTCCGCGGCGCGGCGGCCGATGATCCGGTCGTAGAGCGGTTCGATCGTTTCTTTGCCGACGCGGATGTCGTACACGGTGATGCCGCGCGTGGTGGCGCAATCTTCCTCGCGGATGATCACGTCTTGCGCAACGTCGACCAGACGACGCGTGAGATAGCCGGAGTCAGCGGTACGGAGTGCCGTATCGGCCAGACCCTTACGTGCACCGTGCGTCGAGATGAAGTACTCGAGAACGGTGAGGCCTTCTTTGAGCGACGCCTTGACCGGGATCTCCAGAATGCGACCCGACGGATCGGACATCAGTCCGCGCATACCGCCGAGCTGCTTGACCTGGGCGATCGAACCACGTGCGCCCGAGGTCGCCATCATGAACACCGGGTTGAGCGGGTTCTGAGCGGTCTGCATGGCGTGTGTGACGTCGTCCGAGGTCTTCTGCCAGACTTCGATCGTCTTCTGATAGCGTTCTTCTTCCGAGATGAATCCTTGGCCGAAGAGGCTATGCAGTTCGTCGACTTCGCTTTGCGCTTTGTCGAGCAGGTCGTACTTCGCTTGGGGCACGACGACGTCGCTGATCGACACCGTGGTGCCGGACTGCGTGGCGTAGTGGAACCCGAGCGCTTTGATGGCGTCGAGGAACTCGGCCGTCGCGGCGTTACCGTACTTGCGGTAGCAATCCGTGATCAGCTTTTTCAGCGCGTTCTTGTCGAGCACGTGATTCATGTACGGATGCTTCCACTCAACGGGGAAGGCATCGTTGAGAATCGCGCGGCCGACCGTGGTGCGCAGACGCGTGCCGTCGACGCGCAGGTTGATCCACTCTTGCAGACCGATCAGATGCGCCTCGTACGCCAGCACTGCGTCTTGCAGGTTGCCGAACGTGGGCTCTTTGATCGCGCTGCCGTTGCCGACGTAGCTCGACTGCCAGCGGCGGCCGACTTCGTGGGCGTAGAGTTGATCGTCGGCGAGTTCGCCCTTGGCCGGTCCGCGGTACTCGTCGCGATTGAACGTGAGGTAGTACAGACCCAAGACCATGTCTTGCGTCGGGATCGACACCGGGTTACCGAAGCTCGGCTGCAAGATGTTGTTCGATGACAGCATCAGGATGCGGGCTTCGGCTTGCGCGCCGGCGCTCAGCGGAAGATGGACGGCCATTTGATCGCCGTCGAAGTCCGCGTTATACGGCGTGCAGACGAGCGGATGCAGATGGATCGCTTTGCCTTCGACCAGCACCGGCTCGAAGGCCTGAATGCCGAGACGATGGAGCGTCGGTGCGCGGTTGAGCAGCACCGGATGCTCGCGAATCACTTCGTCGAGCACGTCCCAGACTTCCGGACGCACGCGTTCGACCATGCGCTTCGCGCTCTTGATGTTGTGCGCTTGGCCGCGATCGACCAGCTTCTTCATCACGAACGGCTTGAAGAGCTCGAGCGCCATTTCTTTCGGCAAGCCGCACTGGTGCAGCTTCAGGTTCGGGCCGACCACGATGACCGAACGGCCAGAATAGTCGACGCGCTTACCGAGCAAGTTCTGCCGGAAGCGGCCCTGTTTGCCTTTGAGAATATCGCTCAGCGATTTCAGCGGACGGTTGTTCGGCCCGGTGACGGGACGACCACGGCGGCCGTTGTCGATCAGCGCATCGACTGCTTCTTGCAGCATGCGCTTTTCGTTCTTGATGATGATTTCGGGCGCGCTCAATTCCAGCAACCGCTTGAGGCGGTTGTTGCGGTTGATCACGCGGCGATAGAGATCGTTGAGATCGGACGTGGCGAAGCGGCCGCCGTCGAGCTGCACCATCGGGCGCAGTTCGGGGGCGATCACCGGCACGGCCGAGAGGATCATCCACTCGGGCTTGTTGCCCGAGGCGAGGAACGCTTCGACGACTTCGAGGCGCTTGATCGCCTTGACGCGCTTCTGGCCCGTCGTTTCCTTGAACTCGCGACGCAGCTCTTCTTGGAGTTTACGCAGGTTGAGGTCGCGCAGCAGCTCGCGGATCGATTCCGCGCCCATGCCGGCCTTGAACCGGGAGCCGTACTTCTCGCGCGATTCGCGATATTTTTGCTCGGTGAGGATTTCGCGTTTGCCGAGCGTCGTGTCACCCTGATCGGTAACGACGTAGGCGGCGAAATAGATCACCTTCTCGAGCTGCCGCGGCGACATATCGAGCAAGATGCCGATACGCGAGGGCACGCCCTTGAAATACCAAATGTGGCTGACCGGCGTGGCCAGTTCGATGTGGCCCATGCGTTCGCGACGCACTTTCGCGCGGGTGATTTCGACGCCGCAGCGGTCGCATATCATGCCCTTAAAGCGAATGCGCTTATACTTGCCGCAGTGGCATTCCCAGTCTTTGGTGGGTCCGAAAATCTTCTCGCAGAAGAGTCCGTCGCGCTCGGGTTTGAGCGTCCGGTAGTTGATGGTCTCCGGCTTCTTCACTTCACCGAAAGACCAGGCGCGGATTTGTTCAGGGCTGGCGAGCCCAATCCGCATCGCGTCGAAATTGTTGACGTCGAGCAGGTTCACGTATCGTCCTTTACAGCGACTCGGCGAGCAGAGGCGATCGAGGTGACGTCATGGATGGCGCAGGAGGCGCTGGTGCCGGAAATGGGCACAGCGGTCCAGAGAATCGCCGTTGACGTTCCTTGGATCCGCGTTATCGACCGAGGGGCATAGGCAGGTATTGTACGCCTTGAGTCAAGTTTGGTCAAGCGTGGGGCTGCTGCTAGCTGGCGGGCGCGATTGGGAGCGGTCCTTCGACTCCGCGCTAACGCGCTGCGCTCTGGATGACAAATGAGCGAGGGGTACCTAGGGTTAGTGTTAAGGTTCAGGTCTATACCGCTTGCCTTGCCTTTTTGGCGAAGTATTAGCGCCCGAACGTAGCTCCGGGGCGTGCGAATTTGCTGACGCCTTCTCTTTTGGAGGTCTCGTGCTACCGCTTCGTCTCTTGGTGCCGTTGCTCGGCGCCGCTCTTTTCTTGGGTGCCTGTGGGGGCGGCTCCGTCGCTACCACGCCTATCGCCTCGAATACCGTTGCTTCCGGATCGGGTACGGCCACCTCGAGCGCCCAGGTTGCGGTTCCGCCGATCGGTGCGCTCAGCGCCGGCTTGGTTACGCTGCCGGCCGTGACGAGCGGTTCCGGCGCCAGCCTCTCCGTTCGTACGTCCATCGGGGCGAGCTCGACGCAGAGCGCCGACCGGCGTGGAGCGCAGTCGATCGCCAACTCGACGTCGTTTGCTCAGGTCACGATCACGGCGAACCAAGCGGTAACGTTCACCGGCGCCTTCACGGCCGCCATCACCTATGTGGGCGGCCCGGGAACGTACTTCGGCACGTTCCAAGACCAGAACGGCAACCTCAGCAGCACGCCTTCGATGACCGCGACCGGCTCGGCGTACTCGCTCACCTCGCCGAGCGGCACGTATACGCTCGCCGCCGGCCAGTCCGTCTCGTTTAGCTTCTCGGCATCGCAAACGGCGAACGCTGCCGGCCCGCTCGTCTTCGGCGCAGCGGCGCTCTCGTTCACGACCACCGGCGCAGCAGCCGCGCAAACCGACACGGTCACGGAGACCAACTACACCGGCGCGTTCACCGTCTCGTCGGAAAATGCAGCCGTTGCAACCACCAGCATCAGCGGCGGAACGATCACCGTTACGCCGGTCGGCCCGGGCACGACGTCGATCGACGTTGCCGGCGGCGCCTCCGCAAAAATCAGCATCACGGTCACCACCTCACCGGTGACGATCCAATAATGAGGAACTTCATGATTCGCCGGCTTTCGTTCGCCGCTCTCGCGTTGCTCGTTGCCGGCTGTTCCAGCGGCGGCGGCGCATCGCCGTCCCTACCGGCCGCAGCGTCGAGCGCACCGATTAAGGGCAATGCCGCAGTAACGGGCACCGCCAACGCGCAAGTTCAGATTACGATCCCGGCGGCACCAGCCGCTACCGCGCTACGCCGCGCGGCCTATGTCTCGCCCGCAACGCAGTCGTTGTCGTTCCAACTCGCGACAGGTCAGCCCATTGTGGTTGCGCTCACGGCCGGCACGCCCGGCTGCGCGACGACCGCCAACGGCGTCGTGTGTACCGCGAACGTTCCACTTCCGGTCGGCGCGAACCAGCAGTTCATCGTGAACACCTACGCGAGCGCCAACGGCTCCGGCACGTCGCTCTCCGCGACGAAAGTCACCGCCAGCGTCGTCAGCGGTCAAGCTAATTCGATCGCGTTGACACTCGGCGGCGTTCCGAAAACCGTCACGCTCGTTGCGCAGACGACCCCGATTTCCACCGTGGCGTCGACGACGATTCCCGTTACCGTCACGGTGAAGGACGCATCCGGCAACACGATCATCGGCAGCACGCCGTTCTCCGATGCCAACGGCAACGCGGTGACGATCGTGCTGGCGGATTCCGACACGACCGGCGCAACGCAGCTGACGCCGTCAACCCTTACGGCGCCGGGTTCGGCCAGCGTCGCATACGACAGCTACTTCCAACCCACGACCGTCACGCTTACGGCCACCGGCTCCGGCGTAGCGACGACGACCACGACGCTGACGTTCGCACCCAAAACCATCGCGTTCATGTACGACTACACCGATACACTGCAAGCGCAGTTCATGGCGCGCGCAACCGCGACCGCAAAGACCACGCGGCGTCATGCCCAGGTGGCGATATCCAGCGTGCCCGAAACCTTAGCGTCGCTTCTGCCAACCGGTAGTGCCGCCACGCCATATGCGCTCGGCACCAACATCACGACTCAAGCGGCCCAGTATAAGCGATCGTTTAACTTCAATCCGCTGGGAAGCGCCACCGCGCCGTCGGGACATCTCTACTTCACGCAGGAAGCAACGCAATGGGGTATCTTTGACGCCGGCGTCGCGCCAACGCTGCCGTTGGGTAGTGCCGTGATCGCCGGTTCGGCAAACCAAGTGCTCGGGACGCTCGCCCTCGGTCCGGGCGGCAAGATGTACGCCGGCATCGCCGGCGGCTTCGAACAAATCAACCCCGCGACCGGTGCTGCGATCGGCAGTCCGGTGCTCGTGCCGTCACAATTCATCGCCGGGTATTACCCGAACGCCATTGCCGTCGGAGCCGACGGAACCGTCTACATCGAGGCTTTCGAAAATACCGGTACGATGAGCGACGACGTGCTCGCGTTCACGCCGAGCGCGAACGGCTTCACGTTCGCGCGCTCGTTCTGGACCGGCAATTGCCATCACCCAGACGATGCGATCTACGGATTAGCCGTCGACCGGAACAACGTCGTCTACGTTTCGACCGATGCAAACGGCACGATCGACCTCGTTCCCGCAGCCTCGAGCGGAAACGTTCTGCCATCAATGACGTACAGCACCTACGGCACCTACTACGACGGGCTCAATCTCGTAATCGACCGGAACGGCAACATCATCGAGACGGCCTACTCGGCGATGGTCGTGTACGCAGCGAACACCGGCAGCGTGCCGCCGGGGAACACCGATCCGACGCAGCCCTATTTGCCGGCGGTCACCCCGGTTCTGCAAACGTTCTCCGGCGTCGGTGGCAATGCTGAGTTCGGCAACGTCGCGTTTGGACCGGGCTCCTAGCCCTAGCGGTTACCCTATTAGGCGTTGTGCGTACTCGTTTGCGAGATCGTGCAGCGCCTTTTTTCCGTCGCCGCGGAATGTTGGGGCGTGCATTAATGCTAGCGTGTCGATGGGGAGGTCTGCGAGTTTGCGGATCGTCGGGGCGGTGGCGGGCGTGAGGGCGGTTGCGTGGCCGTGGTCTTCCATGGCGAGCGCCGGGCCGACGATGTCGGACTCCGTGAACGGGCCGTCGTCGCCGACTCGGGTGAAGAGGTCGCTCGTGAAGAGCGTCTTGGTTGTTTCTTCGTAGATCAGGCCGGCGTCCCAGCCGTGCGGCACGTGCGGGGTGTAGATGTAGCGCACGCGCTTGCCGCCGAGCTCGAACACTTCGCCATCCTTGAGCGCGCGGGGTTCGCGGTCGGCTTGGTCGGCGATCGACGTCCGCACGCCGATCGTGCCGTGGGCGATCACCGCGTCCGGCGCGACGCCGAGCCAGTCGTTCATGGCGCCGGATTCATCCGCTTCGTAGTGGCCGAACGTGATCCAACGTAACCGCGCGGGATCCATGACGCGCTTCATTGCGTCGTGAAGATGCGGGAAGAGCCACTTCTGGCCGGTGTGAAAGAGCAGCGGCTCGTCAGCGTCGATGAGGAATTGGTTGAACACGATGCCCGCTTGCGGCCGGAAGGTCGAGAAGCGGTAGATGTTCGGGGCGATCTCGTCAACGCGGGTGTCCATCTTAGGCTTCTTCTCGGAGCATGCCGAGCATTTCCATGAGCGGTTCGTCGGTGACGCGGAAGAGGACAGCGTCGGCTTCGATGCGGTGCTGATGCGGGCGCCACGACGGCGCGACGAAGACGTCGCCGCGTTCCCAGTCGAACGTAGTGCCGTCGATCGTCGTATTGCCTTTGCCGGAGACGACGCTGTAGATGTTCGTTGCCGTGGTGCGATGCGGTGCCGGTTTGGTGCCGGCGGCGTGCGCGTCCATGTGCAGGCGCATCGTACGTAGCGACGGCGTGTCGAGCGTGACCTCGCGGCCGAAGCGGCCAGACGACTCCGCTTTTGCGCGTTGTAGTTCGGCTTCTGTCCACGTCCACGGGATGCGGAACGGTGATGATTCGACGGGTACGGCGCTCGCTTCGAATTCGTCGGGATGCGGTTCGAAGAACATCGGTTCGAGCGCGTGGACGAGCGGCACGTCGAGATAGTCGATCCAGTACGCCGGAATGTTTCCCGCGTTGCCGTGGCCATGCCAGCTCCACGACGGCGTCAGCACGACGTCGCCCGGCAGCATCGTGATGCGCTTGCCGTCGACCGCGGTATAAGAACCCGCGTCGCCTTCGACGATCAACCGCAGGGCGTTCGGCGTGTGGCGATGCGAACGCGCGTGTTCGCCGGGTAGCAGCATTTGGTAGGCCGCGACGAGCGTTGGGCTCGTGCCGTAGCGATTGCCTTCGCGCGGGTTGAACATGATGAGGTTGCGGCGCTCGGCGAGCTCCGTGTCGACGAGGTGGCCGGCGCGTTCGAGCGCGGCGCGGCCGTCGCGATAGCGCCAGTGCGCGGGGAGATAGTTCTTCTTCGGCTCGGGATAGAGCGACGGCGTGACTTTGTTCCAGCCCGCATCGAAGCTCTGTGTCGCGAGCGTTCCGTAGAGCGCTTCGAGTGAATCCGTCTGCGTTGGGCTAGCCATCGTTCACTGCTCCTCGTGCGCACCGCGGACGCACGCGGCGATGCTTTCGGCGTCCGCGGCGGCGTTACCGCGCCACGCGACGTGGCCTTCCGGACGGACGAGGACGTCTATTTGTCATCCCGAGCGTCGTCGAGGGACCGCTGGGTCCTTGCCATTCGCGTGCGACCGCGTTGGCGGGGAGGAGTGGTGCCGGGGGCGAGATTGGGGCGGTCCTTCGACTCCGGTTCGCTCCGCGAACCTGCGCTCTGGATGGACAAATGGGGGGAGGGGTTCATTGCTGCTGGTGCGCTCCGCGGATGCACGCGGCGATGCTTTCGGCGTTCGCGGCGTCGTTGCCGCGCCAGGCGACGTGGCCATCCGGACGGACGAGTACGAGGGACCGTTCGTAGGCTTCGCGCACGGCCGGTTCGCTCAGCGCGACAATCGTGACCGGCACGCCTGCGCGCCGGAGCGCCGTGACCAGCGGTTCGGGATCGGCCGCTCGATTGAGGTGCAGCAACACGAAGCCGTCGCCGAAGAGATCGAGCGTCGAGCGGCCGTCGGCTAGCCACACGTGCGGTGCACGGCCGCCGGCGCGCGACGATTGCTCGTAGTGCGCGACGTCGAGCGGCGGTGCGGGTGTGCCGTCGTAGCGGCAGATCGGCGATTCGTCGTAGCGATAGCCGAGGTGGATGCCGAGTGTTTGCCATTCGTGACTCATCGCTTGCGAGAACTCGCGCCCGACGCGTTCGCGTTCGGCCGCGCCTGCGGGCGAATCATCGCACAGCGCGGGCGACGGTTTGGGCGAGAGCATGCGGGCGAGGTTGTCGCTCGCTTCGCGCGAGTTGCGCACCGCAACCGGACGGCGTTCGATCGTGTACGACTCGAGCAATCTCGGGCCGCCCCAGCCGGCAAGTACCGCGTCGAGCTTCCATGCGAGGTCGACCGCATCGCCGATGCCCGTATTCATGCCGAAGCCGCCGGTCGGCGACATCACGTGCGCGGCATCGCCCGCGATGAAAACGCGGCCTTCGCCGAAACGTTGCGCGACGAGTTCGCGGCGCGTCCAGTTGTTGACCGACTGTACTTCGAACGCGAAGTCGCGGCCCACGACGCGCCGGATTGCTGCGTCCACTTCTTCCGGCTTCAGGCCTTCGGGTCGCGTTTGTACGACCGACATGCGCCAGCGATCCCAGCCGTCGATGTGGACGAGCGTTGCCCACGTGCCCTCCGGCGCAACGCAGATGAAGCGGTATGCTTGGCCCTTATCGTGCAGCGATTTGAGTTCGGGCGAGCGGAAGATCACGTTGGTCGTGTTCGTGAGTGCGGGTTGTCCGTCGTATGTGATCGCGAGTGCCGCCGCGACCTTGCTCGATGCGCCGTCGCAGCCGACGAGAAAGGACGACTCGATCTCCAGCGCGCGGCCGGTGGCGCGTTCGCGCACCGTTGTCACGACGCGGTCCGCGTGCTGCACGAAGCCGGTGAACTCGTGACCGTAGCGCAGGTCGACGCTCGGGAACGTCGTGGTCCAGGCGTGCAGTACGGGGTCGAACATGTCTTGCGGGCAGCGTTCGCGGTGCTGCGGGCTTTGTTGCGGCGGTTCGCTTGCGTTCATCGAGGGCGAGCGGTGGCGGCCGAGTTCGTAGCCCGTGAGGCTAGTGACGTAGACGTTGTCTTGCGCGAGGTCGCGGTTGTAGGCCGTTGCCTCGACGGGGCCTACGAGACCCCAGCGGCGCATGAACTCCATCGTGCGGATGCCGACGAAGTCCATTCGCGGTTGTGCGATCGTGCCGTCGCCGCGTTCGAGGATCGTGACGGTGTGGCTTCGGCGGGCCAAATCGCCGGCGAGGGCGAGGCCGACCGGGCCGGCTCCGACCACGAGGACGTGCATGTTCGGGCTTTTGGGGGGTTGGTGTGCTGGTTACCCCCTGGCGCCAAGGGTGGGGATTGGGGCTGTCCTTCGACGGAGCTTGTCCTGAGCGTAGTCGAAGGGCGCCTGCGGCGCTGCGCTCTGGATGACAAAGATGGGAATTTTTTGGGGTCACTGAAACCGATGATTAAGAACCGTCCTTGGTAGCCGGGAACACCGGCCTGCGTTTGGGAGAAATTTTCACCGAGTAATGCTGCTTGAGAACAATTCCGTCATCGACATCGACCGGCACACGAAATCCATGCTGCCGCTGGTGTCGCGGACCTTCGCACTTGGGATCAAGCTGCTGCCCTCGCGCCTCGAGCTGCCGGTGCGCTTGGGCTACCTCTTATGCCGCATCGCCGACACGGTGGAAGACGACCTCGCGCTGAGTCCGGAGCGCAAAGCGCAGCTCCTCGATGAATTCCTCGAGTGCTTCGACGACCCGCACGTGGCCGACGCGTACGGCGAGCGGATCCACGAACTCACGAGCAGCGACGACTACGTCGACCTCGTTGGCTCCACCGGCGAAGTGTTCACGCTCTACCGGAACCTCGAGGTGCGCACGCAGGCGATCCTGCGGCGCTGGATCGAGGAGATGGTGCGCGGCATGCGCAGCTTCGTCGTCGAGCATCCAACCGGCATCCGCATCGCCAGCGTGCCCGAATTCCATCAGTACTGCTACTACGTGGCCGGCACGGTGGGGCATCTACTCACCGATCTCTGGCACCACCATTCAAGCGCGGTCGACAACCGTGTGTACGCCCGGTTGCTCGAAGATTGCGAACCGTTCGGCGAGGCGCTGCAGTCGGTCAACATTCTCAAAGATATCGCGTGGGATGCCGAGCAAGAAAACTCGATCTACGTGCCGTCGGATTTGCTCGCCGCGCAAGGCAGCGGTCACGATCAGTTGCTGCATGCCGACCGCCGCGCCGCCAATCGTGCGGCCTTAGCGCCGCTCTTCAAGATCGCGCAGGACGACATCGAGCGGTCGTTGCGCTATATCGAGAATTTGCCGCTGATGGCGGTGCGCATCCGGCTCTTCTGCGTGCTGCCGGTCTTGTTTGCCGTGGCGACGATGCGCGAGATCGAGAAGTCCGAAGCCATGCTCACGCCGGGCGGGAACGTCAAGATTTCGCGCACCGAAGTGAAAGCGCTGATCTTTGCCGCATCGACCTCGACGCTGACGAATTATTCGTTGCGCTGGCTGGTCGATCGCGTGCGCGAACGCCCCTTCGACTTCAGCCGGAGGTAGCTGCTGCCGACCGCATTCGTAACGGGTGCGTCCGGGTTCGTGGGTGCGAATCTCGTGCGGGCGCTGCTGGCGCGCAACTGGACCGTGCGCGCGCTCGTGCGGTCGGCGGCGCCGTCGCTCGACGGGCTCGCGATCGAACGCGTGAACGGCGATCTCTTCGTGCCGGAGCTGAGCGCAGCGATGCGCGGCTGCGATGCCGTGTTTCACGTTGCCGCGACGTACAGCTTGTGGCGGCGCGATCGTGCAGCCGTGATGCGCGCGAACGTTGAGGGCACGCGTCTCGTGCTCGGGGCTGCGCGGCGGGCCGGCGTGCCGCGCGTCGTCCATACGAGTTCCGTTGCCGCGATCGGCGTGCGCAAAGACGGTGAGCCCGCGAACGAGTCGTATCAGAGCGCGCCCGGCGACCTCATCGGCGCCTACAAGCGTTCGAAGTATGAGGCCGAGATCGAAGTGCAACGTGCGGTCGCCGGCGGACAAGACGTGGTGATCGTGAACCCGACGACGCCGGTGGGCCCCTGGGATGCGAAGCCGACCCCCACGGGTGAGATTCTCGTGCGCTTTTGTACCGGGCGCATGCCCGCCTACGTCGATACGGGGCTCAACCTCATCGACGTGCGCGACGTGGCCGCCGGACACATCGCCGCGTTCGAGCGCGGACGGACGGGCGAGCGCTATATCCTCGGCAACGAGAATATGACTTTACGCGGATTGCTCGAGCGGCTGGCCGCGCTTACGGGGCGGGCGGCGCCCACGGTGCGGCTGCCCGCGCTCATTCCGCTGGCCTATGCGGCGGTCGGCGAGTTCCTTTTGGAGCCGCTGGGCATGCGCCCGGACGTCCCATTTGAGGGCGTTCGCATGTCCAAGCAGCGAATGTACTACGACGCATCGAAAGCAACGGCAATCTTGGGGCATTCGCCGGCGCCCGTAACCCGCGCGTTAACCGACGCGGTTACGTGGTTTCGAGAACACGGCTACCTCAACGCACCTTCCGGGAGAGATAATGGCAATCGCACTTAAGCAGGCAATCGCGGTGGGAGCATACGTGATGCGCCAGCGGCTCATGGGCAAGAAGCGGTATCCGCTCGTGCTCATGCTCGAGCCGTTGTTCCGCTGCAACCTCGCCTGCAATGGCTGCGGCAAGATCCAGCATCCGGTGGAGATTTTGCGCCAGCATCTCTCGCCCGAGAAGTGCTTCGAGGCGGTCGATGAATGCGGCGCGCCGGTCGTGGCGATTCCCGGCGGCGAACCGCTGCTGCATCCGCAGATCAAAGAGATCGTCGAAGGTCTGGTCGCACGCAAGAAGTTCGTGTACCTCTGCACCAACGCGCTGCGTTTGGAACAGAGCCTCGATAAATTCACGCCGTCGGATTACTTCGGCTTCAACATCCATCTCGATGGACCGCAGCACATTCACGATGAAGCAGTCGCGCGCGCCGGCACCTACGACATCGCGATCAAAGCGATCCGTGCGGCGAAGGCCAAGGGCTTCCGCGTGTACACGAACACGACGATTTTCGAGGGCTCGCAGCCGGAAGATTTCCACGCGTTCTTCGATTTCGTGACCGACGAACTCAAGGTCGACGGCATGCAGCTCTCGCCTGGCTATCGCTACGAGAAGGCGCCCGATCAGGATCACTTCCTGGCGGTGGAAGAAACGCGCCAGCTCTTCCGCGGCATCCTCGCGCCGTACAAAGCGGGCAAGAAGAAATGGGAGTTCAACGCGAGCCCCTTCTTCCTCGACTTCCTCACCGGTGAGAAAGAATACGACTGCACGCCGTGGGGCATGCCCAGCTACAGCATGTTCGGTTGGCAGAAGCCGTGCTATCTGCTCGGTGAAGGCTATGCGAAGAGCTACAAAGAGCTGCTCGAAACGACCGAGTGGGAAAAGTACGGCCACAAGAGCGGCAACGTGAAGTGCACCGACTGCATGGTGCATTCGGGCTTCGAAGCGACCGCTGCGGCCGATATGATGCGGCCCCAGAATCTCATCGGTTCGATCCGCACCGTCTTCGCGAAGTAACTCCGATGCTCGTCCGCTCGCCGTCGTTCGGGCTTTTCGAGGGCTACCTTGAATCCGTGCTCGACGGCGCGGCGGCGAACAACGCGAATGGACCGTTGATCCGCGAGCACTTTGGGCTCGACGATCCAACGGCCAAGCGCGGCAAACGCTTGCGGCCGCAGATTCTCCTTACCGTTGCGGAGTGCGAGGGGGCCGACGGCACCGTCGCGCTCGGCGCCGCGGCGGCGCTCGAATTGCTGCACAACTTCTCGCTCATTCACGATGACATCGAGGACGGCGACGAGATGCGTCACGGGCGGCCGACGCTCTGGACGCGGCACGGCGTGCGCGCGGCGCTCGTCGCGGGCGACGCGATGTCGGCGCTGGCATATTTGACGCTGGTCGACGGCTCGCGGGCGTTGCCGGCGGCGACGGTTGCGGCCATGATGCGCTGCTTGCAAGAAGCGCACTTCCGCATGTGCGAGGGTCAGGCGTTCGACATTGGGTTCGAGACGGCGACGTTCGTGACGTTCGAGGAATACGTGCGGATGATCGAGGGCAAGACCGCGGCGCTGCTGGCCGTCGCGTGCGAACTCGGTGCCTGGGCGGCGGGTGCTTCCGACGCGCGGGCAGCCGCGTATAGCAGCGTCGGGCGCGCGTACGGTTTGGCATTTCAGGTCCGGGACGACGTGCTCGGCACGTGGGGGCGCACCGAAGAAACCGGTAAGCCCAGCGGCGCGGATATCCGCCGGCGCAAGTGGTCGTTTCCGGTGGCCTGGGCGCTTGCCCAAGCGCCGTCGGCCGACCGCACGGTCGTTGCGGATGCCTATGCCACGATCGGCATGCTCAGCGACGACCAGACCAGCCGCGTGATTGCCGCGCTCGAACGCCTCGGTGCGCGCGACGCCGCGGATCAAGCGTGCATGACCTATATCGACGAAGCGAACACGATCTCGGCGAATGCGGGGATCGACGGCGACGGCCGGCTCGGCGCGCTCTTCCACTCCACGGCGAAACGCACGGTGTAGCGCACGCACGCATTTACGAGCGACGCGTTTATCCTATGAGGCGCTAAGGCAGAATAACGGGTAGGTCGTCGCGCTTTTTTTAATGGTTGGCGCGAGAGGCCGAGCGCGTAGGCGCGAGGTGAGCCTTGAGGTGGTCTAGCAGTTGCGCGAACGTGCCCGGCGCTGCCAAGTGATAGCCCTGGCCGATGCGACAACCGTGCGCGAGCAGCCACTGGGCTTGCGCCTCGGTCTCGATGCCTTCGGCGAGCGTCGTGAAACCGCAGCGATCGATAATTTGCAGCAGCATGCTGGTGATGGCACCGTCACGTGCGTCTTCCGTCAGCCCGGCGACGAACGAGCGATCGATTTTGATGACGTCGACCGCGAGTTTTTTGAGGTAGGACAACGATGAATAGCCCGTGCCGAAATCGTCGATTGCGACGAACAGGCCCCACCGGCGAAGAAGCGCGAGCGTGTCGACCGATCCCACGTCGTACATCGCCGCGGTTTCGGTGATCTCCACGCCCAGATGCTCGACCAGATCGGGCGCACCGTCGAGCGTCGCTTTCAATTTCGAGATGAACGGGACGTCGTTGAGCGTTTGTGCGCCGACGTTGAAGTACACCCGAAAGTCCTTCGGCAGCTTCGGCCCTTTAGCGACATCGCTGATCAGCCGTGCGAGCACCCAGCGCGTCAGCGGCGTGATCAATTCATTGCGCTCGGCGATGGCAATGAATTCGGCCGGTAGTAAACGTCCGCGCTCCGGATGGTCCCAGCGGACTAAGGCCTCGGCGCCCGCTATCTTGCCGGTCGACAGATCGAACGTCGGCTGATAGAGCAGCGCGAGTTGATCGTTCGCGATCGCGTCGGCGAGTTCGACGACGCGAACATGCGAGGCTTCCATCTGCGCCTCCATCTGAGCGTCGAAGAAGTTCGTTGACGAGCCGCCGCGCGTCTTCGCTGCGGCCAGCGCGGCATCGGCGCGAAGCATCAGTTCTTCCGCCGATTTGCCGTCGTCCGGAAAGCGGGCTGCGCCGAACGACGCCCCAATGCGCAGCATCTTCGTGCCTAGCCGGTCGCCGGTATGAAATGGCGAGAGGAAGCGCGCGGAATATCGATCGAGCGCCGCATGGGCCGACTCGGAGGTTGCTACGTCGCGGAGCAGGATACCGAACTCGTCGCCGCTCATGCGCGCAACGAAATCGCCGGCGGCGACCGATCGCAGGCCGGCGGCAACTTCAACCAACACTTCGTCGGCAACCTGATGCCCCTGCTGTTCGTTCACGTGCCGGAAACCGTCGAGATTGACGAACGCGACGGCAAACGGATTTCCGGTTGCGATATCGCTGCGAATGGCCTTGCGAAACTGCACGCGGTTCGCGAGACCGGTCAATGCATCGTGCTCGATTTGAAACTGAATTTGTTCGAAGTGCTCCTGCTGCGAAGCCCGGCTGGCAAAGAACGATGCAACAACTTCAACGTAGGCGATGTCGTCTTCGGCAAACGGTTCGTCGAGCATCGTTTCGGGTGACGTAAACGTGAGCACGTGCATGCGCCTGCCGATCGCAAAGGGCGTACCGATAAAGCTTCGCCATCCGAGTCGACCGCAAACCCTTCCAATGTCGCCGGTAACGGCGGATAGATCGTCCCAGGCTTGCGTCTTTTGCGTTTCGTTGACGACGCTTTGCATCGTCTCTGCGAGTTCGGCGGTCACGCCAGGGAAGACCCGGTCAGTAAATTCGAGCGCCGAATCATATGCCGCCCACGACGTTGAGTCGACAACGATCGTCTCGCCATCGACGTGCGTTAGACAGCCAAACATCGGCTTGCCCGGACGAATCGCCGCCGTTGCGGTCTCCAACACTGTGTCAAACTGCTCTTGCTGCGAACGCGCCGGGCTCGACGTTATCTGCCACAACGCACGAATACGGCCGGCGCGCTTCGCTGACTCGCCCTCGACGCGCGAGAGCTCCCACTCCGTTCGATTGAGCTGCGTGCGGGCATTCACCAGCGTTCGTACCGCCGCAACCAAGACGAAGGACGCTTCAGCGACGAGCATCACGCGGCCCACGTAAAATGCTAGCGAATACGGATGCCCGCCGAGGAAGAGGACCAGCATTTCGAGCGCCAAGGCGAAGAGCGTTAGCGGTATGGCCCGGACAACGCGGGTAGGCTCACGCATACCAAACGCGAGCATCGACGCGACGATCAAAAAGAAAACGATTAGCGGGACGATCCCGGTGTTTAGCAGACCGGCGAACGGCGTGCGGCCGGATACGACCGGAAAGCGGTCGCTAAACCCAAGCGCAAGGACGGCGATTCCGCAAACAATCGCAACGGCAACGACCAAAGAGATGGTCATGAAGCGGCGCGACGGGGCGGCAGCACTGTCGTTGGTCCGCAAAGCCAGATACACCAGCGCGCCGACCCCCGGCGTTATGTGCCAGCCCAAGTACAGCCACATTCCAGCATCGGGCAGGCTGGGCAGTACCGGCAATTGCGCGGGCATCAGTGGGAGCGTCAGCATTGCCAGCAACATCAGGATGCCCGTGACCGCATACGACAACGCGAGCACGTACGTGGAGTGACGTGCAATCGAGATACGCCAGGTCGACATGAGGACGAGGACCGTTCCGAGGTCCGCGAGGACGGCGACGGCGTACTCGATCGGGCCGAGGATCGCCAACCGCGGTGCAGGTGTGTTTGGAAGCGCGAACGCTGCGATTGCGATGGCTGCCAAGCACCCTAGAGGTACCAGAGCCGCCCGCACGGATCCGATCTTCATCCCACCACGATAGCATCCGGAAAAGAACGTGGCGCGAACCTGCTACGCCCGTTTCACGAGGGGGACGTTCTTGCTTTCTTCACAATCCGACCCTGTCCGCGCGGTACGTACGAACCCAAAGGCAAAGTCTCCGTCGCCCGGAAAGGCAAGCTGCCATGCGGCGAATCGCGATCTGTTGAACAAGGTCTATGCATCCGTTCGCGCGGCTTTGCATGATATTCCGGACGGCGCAACGATCGCGATCGGCGGCTTTGGCGATGCCGGTGTTCCGTTCGGCCTCATCGACGCGCTGATCGAGCAAGGTGCGCGCGACCTGACGATCGTGGCGAATAACGCCGGTAGCGGCCAGGACGGCATCGCGGCGCTGATCGCCGCCGACCGCGTGCGCAAGATGGTGTGTTCGTATCCGCGCACGTCCGGGTCGGTCGTGTTCGAAGAATATTATGCGGCGGGGAAGATCGAGCTCGAGTTGCTTCCGCAGGGGACGATCGGCGAGCGGCTTCGGGCCGGGGCGGCGGGAATTCCCGGATTTTACACGGCGACCGGTGCCGGGACGATCTTGGCTGAGGGCAAGGAGACGCGCACGTTCGACGGGCGCGACTACGTGCTGGAGCGGGCGCTCGTGCCGGACTTCGCGTTCGTGCTCGGGGCGGTGGGCGACCGGCACGGCAACGTGCGGACGCACGCGTCGGCGCGGAATTTTGGGCCGGTAATGGCTGCGGCCGGACGCGTTACGATTGCGGAGGTGCGCGAAATCGTCGAGCTGGGCGGCATCGATCCGGAAGCTGTGACGATGCCCGGCATCTTTGTGGATCGCGTCGTGAGGATCGCGCGGTGAATGCTGCGGAACGGGAATCGCTTGCGCGGCGTGTCGCGGCGGATTTGCGAGACGGGGATTATGTGAATCTCGGTATCGGGTTGCCGGGGCTCGTTGCGAATTACGTTGCCGGCGATATCGATGTGATTTATGAAAGTGAGAACGGTCTGCTCGGCGTTGGTCCCGCACCCGCTGCGGACGATGTGGATCCGGAATTGATCAACGCGAGCAAACAGCCTGTGACGTTGCTCCCGGGCGCGTCGATCTTCGATACAACGACGTCGTTCATGATGATTCGCGGCGGCCATATCGATATTGCGCTGCTCGGCGCATATGAAGTCGCGGAAAACGGCGATCTTGCGAACTGGACGACGAACGATATTGGGCGGCCGCCGGCGGTCGGCGGCGCGATGGATCTTGCCGCAGGGGCGAAGCATGTTTGGGTGATGATGGAGCATTGCACGAGCGACGGGCAACCGCGGCTGCTCTCACGCTGCACGTATCCGCTCACCGCGGCCGGCGTGGTGAGCCGGGTGTATACGGACCTTGCGGTTATCGATGTCGACCAAGGGTTTGTCGTGCGTGAGCTGCGCGGCGGGGTTACGTTCGGCGAACTGCAAGCACGTTCGGGCGCACCGCTGAGGCTGAGTATCGCGTAGGCCTTTAATGGTTGGCGCGAGAGGCCGAGCGCGAAGGCGCGAGGTGTTTGCCTTAAAAAGCGCTATACGCGGCGGACGTTTGGGGTTCCGGGTTCGAGCCAGCGTTGGTTGTTGGGGCCGATGCCGCAGATCGCGATGACGGCGGGTTCTTTGCCGCCGGCTTTTACGCCGTCGTAGTGCGGTGTGTGCGCGACGCGGCGGATGAACGTGCCTGCCGGGCACGGGACGGTGCTGGCAGGATCGAAGTCGGCGCCGCTGTTGCACCACCACACGCCGGAGACGACGACGCACAGACGGTCGGTGTCGTACACGTGCGGCGCGCTCATATAGCCGGGGAACCACTTCACGAGTTGGTAGTAGAGTCCGGGTTGTTCGGTGCCGCCGAAAAGTGCGGCGCTCTGCACGCTTTCGGCCGGAACGCCGGCTTGGCCGGAGCGCCAGACGATCTTGTCGGGAAGCGTGATCATCGTTTGCGTCGGGTCGATCGGGCTTGCGTCGCCCTCGGCCTGCGCGGCGAGCGCGAAGGGAAGTGCGAAGAACGATGCCATCAGCACATCGCGACGAGAAGTCAGCATACCGTCATCTCCATTCGTACGAGCAGCAAACGCTCAACCAGCGGGCGCTTCTTCGGCTGTGACTCTTGGCCTCTCGCTTGAGGTTTGGCTGTCGGCGCGTTTCTGTCGTGCGAGATTGCGGCTGTCCTTCGACTACGCGCCTGCGGCGCTGCGCTCTGGATGACAAATTAGACGCGAAGGCGCGAGGTGTTTATTCACTTTGACTCGGTTAGCGGTAGGTTTCTTGATCGATGTAGCGGCGGGCTGCGGTGCGGAAGAGTGGTTCGCGCAGGGCTTCGTCGAGACGCCATGCGGTGTATGTGGCTTTGATTACGTGCTCCTCGTCGTGCGCGCTGGCCTCGACTAAGAGCTCGTACCAGCCCGTCGGTGCTTCCGCGCGGAGCGTCGCGAGGAGATCGGGCGCGAGCGACGGCGTCGTGCCGGCGACGAGCGATGCGGCGGCGTAGGCGCGCCAAAACGCGGGCATCGCGGTTTCGGGATCGGGGAAGAACCGGTTCAAGATTCGCATGGCGTGCGTTCCGGTCATGACGTGCAGTGCGGTGAAATCGCCGCTCTCCGCGAACGCCGCCGCTGCCGCAACGGCGAGCGCTTTGATATCGGAACTCCGCGGCACCGCTTGGGCAATCGCCAGAAATGCCGGGTCTTTTGCCACGGCGAGCATGCGCGTGGCGATGAGTCCGCGCGGTTCCACGCGCACGGTCGACTGCGCGAGTTTGGTGAGCGCTTCAGCAACGGAAACCGGGCGCGTGTTGGGGGGCGCCGGCAAGTCGAGGAATTCGCGCTGCCACGATTCGAGGGCGTTCGCGAGTTCGCGGTCATCGTTTTGTTCCACGGCATACGCGGCCCGAATCGCTGCGTGGAATGCCGCCGCGCCGATACCCTCGATGAGACCGGGCAGTGCGCCCGCCAGCACGGCATCGCGGCCTTGAGCAGAGATCCGCTGATACCAGAAGTTACGCCCTTCGCGTTCCTCATCGTCCGCGGCGCGCAATTCGTGCACCGCGGCGTAGTTGGCTGCCCACGATTCGATGCGGGCGGGTTTCGCGCCCATTGCCGCCAGCGCGACCACCGCCATCGGCAAGTGATCGGAGAGCGGGAAATTCGCAGCGCCGTAGTTCGACGATATGTCGGCGTACTTGGTGAGAACGGCGGAAACGTCGACGGGCTTGTTCATCGCTAGAACGGCGTCTTGACGACGCGGCCGCTGGGCTCGACATACCAGCGTTCGCTCGCAAACGGCTTGCCGGCGAGCCGCGCGGCCATCCAATCGGCGGCCAGCACCGGCGGGAACGGTCCGAGGTTCGCCGACGGAACGCCGCCGACGGAGTGACGCGATTCCGCGTACACGACGAACTGCTTCGGTCCCGGTACGCGCTCGACCAGACGTTCGGCGTACTCGATCGGGCTCAACTCTTCGGCTTCTCCCGCGACGCAGAGATACGGGCAGGCGATGTTCGCGACATGGTTTTCCCAGGTGAGCGTTTCGCGGAACGCATCGAACGCGGCTTCGTCGGTGTAGCCGGACATATACATGAAGCGCTTCTTGAATGTCGGTGAGGCCTCTTCGAAAATCGTGTGGCAGCCCGGTTCGAGGCAAGTGGCCACGACCGCGCACGCGCGCAGGCGTGGCTCGCTGCCGGCGACGATCGTGGCGAAGAACGAACCGAAGCTCGTTCCGCTGACGCCGATGCGCGCGGGATCGATCTCGCCGCGTGCGACGAGCCAATCGACGAGCACGCCGCCGACGGCGCTCCAATTCTCCATACTCACGTTGATGCCGACCATCGGCGCTTCGTATTGTCCCGGGCCGTCGATCGCGAGCACCGCGATGCCGCGATTGAGCCAGCGGTCGCCGTACAGCGCGACCGACATTTCTTTGAAGCTGTCCATACCGGGGATCAGGATCACCACCGGCAGCTTTTCGCCGCGGTAGTTCGGCGGCAGGTGAAACCACGCCGGAATCGCGCTGTCGCCAAACGGCAGCCACACGGCTTCGATATGATGATCGGCGCGGTTTGCATAGTGCTGATAGCACTCGCGCTTCTTGTGGTTATACGCGATGTTCGTTTCATCGTTTTCGTCGTACGGCCACTGCGCCGCGCCCCAGTGCACGGCGGCCATGAAATAGTTGTCGCGCGCGGTGACGGGGTTCTCGGCCGCGGCAGCTTCGACGGCTTTCGCTTCACGGCGCCGGGCCGTCGCCGCGAAGGCCGGGCCGATGTCGGCCATTTTTTGCACGCGTTGGCGGATCTGCGCGAAGTCGGCGTTCGCTTCGACGCCGCAGGGCGCGTTCAGGTAGATCGAACGCGGCTGATCCCAGTCGATGCCGTTTGCGCGAATGACGTTGTCGAGCAACCAGCGCTGTTCGCTCCACCGCCGTACGACGGGCGGACCGCGATGGTCGGTGACCGGGTGTGGGACGTTGGACTTCATGGGAGCCCCTTTAGCTCGCCGGGTGGCCGTCCCTCGACGACGCTTCACCCCCTCCCAATGGTTGGCGCGAGAGGCCGAGCGCGTAGGCGCGAGGTGTTTATCCTCATGACAAACGGGGGCCATTGACAGTGGGCTGATGCTATGCATACTTACTATTGTATGGAATTCGGGATTCAGTTTTTCCCTGACGTTCGGCCGGAGGACAAATCGCCGGCTGCGTATTTTCGCGACTGTCTCGAGCTCGTCAAGCTCTCGGAGCCGCTCGGGTACAGCCATATCCGCATCGTCGAGCACTATTTTCACTATTACGGCGGCTATAGCCCCAATCCGATCGTCTTCCTGGCCGCCGCGGCGCAACACACGACGCACTCGCGTTTGGTCACGGGTGCGGTGATCCCGGCCTTCAACAACCCCCTCAAGCTCGCCGCCGAAATCGCCATGCTCGACGGCATCAGCGATGGTCGCGTCGATGTCGGTTTCGCGCGCGCGTTCCTGCCGCACGAGTTCCGGGTCTTCGGCATCTCGCCCGACGAATCGGTGGCGCGGTATCGCGAAGGCATCGAGCAAATCGACCTGTTGTTACGCGAAGAGTCTGCGACGCACCACGGCCAATTTCACTCGTTTGACGACGTCACGTCGCTGCCGCGGCCGACACAGCAACCGCGGCCGAAGTTCTACATCGCCGCAACGTTCACGCGCGAAAGTTTCGAATTCGCCGGGACGATGGGGTATTCGCTCATGGCGATTCCGATGGCATCCGATCGGCTGCGCGAGCTTCTGGGCGCCTACCGCGATGCGTGGCGCGCCGCGGGACATCCGGGAAACGGCGAGGTGATGCTCGCGTTTCACATGTTCGTCGACGAAGACGGCGAGCGCGCGCGCCGCATCGCGAAGCCGAATATCGAGGGCTACTTCGCCTCGCTGCTCTCGGCCGCGCGCGAATGGACGCAAGGGACCACCTCGACCGACTACAAGGGCTACGACAAAAAATACGAACAGCTCGCCGCCCAAACGATGGAATCGATGATTGCCAGCGGGAGCGCGCTGATCGGCACGCCGGACGAGATCCGCGCGCAACTGCACGAACTCGGCGAACGCACCGGCGGCTTCGAACATGCCTCGCTGCAAGTGAACTTTCATATGCTGCCGCAAGATGAAGCGCGGCGTTCGCTGCGCTTGTTCGCCGAAACGGTCATCCCGCACATGACGTCCGCGGCGGCCGCCGCGAGGTGACCGCCGGCTTTCAGCGTACGCCGGGCCACCTCGTGCGGCGCGCGCACCAGCTTCACAACACGATCTTCGCCCAGGAAACGCAAGGTCGCGATGTGACGGCGCCGCAATTTGCCGCCTTGCGCGCGCTGCACGAGCATCCCGACATCGATCAAACGACGCTCTCGAAGATCATCTCTTTCGATCGCGCGACGATCGGTGGTTTGGTGGACCGGCTCGAGTCGAAGGCGCTCGTCCGGCGCATGATCGACAAGCACGACCGGCGTTCGCGAACCCTCCGGCTGACGGCGCAAGGGCGCGCCGTACTCGCGCTTCTTCGGCCGGAACTCGAACGCGTCTCCGAGCGGATGCTGGCGCCACTCTCACCGGGCGAACAACGCCAACTGCTCGACCTCCTCGAACGCCTCATCGCGCACGAGGACGATGCGTTAGGGCTCGAGCGACCGGCGTAGGTCGCGGTAGGCCGGCGCGTTCGTTGTCGGCTCGTCGGGGACGAGAAAGCAGCAATAGAACGCGTTCGTTGCGCCGGGTTGGGCGAGGACGCGCATCGTGAAGCGGAGCGGGCCGTAGGTCGGGTGGGTCATCGTTAGGGGTGGAACGTCTTCGAGTTCACCCACGTCGTGCTCGGCCCAGAAGCGGCGAAACGTTTCGCTCGTTTCGAGTAATTTGTTCAACAGGCGACTGTAGGCCGGATCGTTGGCGTGCTCGCACAGCGAAGCGCGGAACGTTGCGGTCAGTTCGCGCGCTTGCGATTCCCATTCACCGATCATGTGGTGGTTTTCGTAGAGATACCAGAGCCAGTTCTGCTGGAAGTCGGGCGCCGCGGCGAGATCGCCGAAGATCGCGACGGCCAGAGGGTTGGCGGCGACCACGTCCATGCGCACGTTGAGCAGCATGGCCGGCCCCGTGTGGTAGCCGTCGAGGACGTCGCGCAGCGTGGGATCCACCGTCTGATCCGGCGCGATCGCGGGCAGCGTGCCGGTCGCGAGCTGATAGAGATGCTTCTGTTCGGCGGGGGTGAGTTTCAGGGCGGTCGAGACGGCGTCGAGCGTGCG
>Ga0182016_10001099_pt1 | contig 33035 bp, 20 predicted proteins | sample 712S2MmetaG_FD_120491 | JGI IMG/M metagenome (GOLD analysis project Ga0182016, IMG submission 120491) | Permafrost microbial communities from Stordalen Mire, Sweden - 712S2M metaG | ecosystem: Environmental > Terrestrial > Soil > Wetlands > Permafrost | place: Sweden: Stordalen | collected...
CTTCTTCAATGTGGCAGTACAGCACACTGCCGTCCGGAAGGACAAGCATGCTGGCATCCTGAGGGCGAATATCGTCAGTCGTGCCGGTCGGGCCACTTACCTGTGTGAACTGGCCGGTCGGGCCGACACTGTAATCATACTCAAAAAAACTGGTCGGAGTGGGAAAAGTCGGGTTGCCGCTACTATCACCCGATGGAATGCCTGCAACCGCACATAGAATCTTGCCATTGGGCATCATGGCCGCTGGTGCATCCGCAGACGCCAATCCCCCTGGAATATTGGGGCCAGCCACCCAAGAGCCGGCGTTGGCACCGCCGGAAGGCGTGTAAATAGCAGTGAAGCCGTTGCCGCCAAGGAAAAGTGCCTTTCCATTGGGCAGCAGGAAAGCCGGTCCAATTTCGCCCACAAGTTTTGGCCCCATGTTAGCCCATAAATTTACCGGCACATTGGCATCCGGGATCCATTGATTTAGGGAAGGAATGTAACGCTCCGAATTAGTACCAGACGTTCTAGGGTAACCGTTCAAAGGATCGATTGTTAAAATACTGCCATCAGGAAGTTTGACCCAGCTTACTTCAGCCTGCCAATTTATTGACGGTTGTCCCTGAGACCAGACATTCGAACCCGGATCATAAACTAAGGTGCCATTGTTGACACTTGGAAGCACCGGCGCCAGCAATACATCTCCATTAGGTAGAGTTGTCGATTCACTATCGAGAAAACCCTGATTTTGCGGCGGATTGAATCCGCCGGCTTCGAGACATATTTGAGTTCCATTCATCATGGAAGCTGGAGGATTGACGAGTATCCAAGAGTCAGTGAGTGGATTGTAAATCTCGGCGCTCGCTCCGCCCGCGCCGTCTTCAGGATGTTCGCCGCCCGCTATGAACACCATGCCGTTGGTAAGTACCTGCGAGGCAAAGGCATGGCGCGCGTACGTCATCGATGCCATCGAATACCACTCGCCGTTCACATAATGGCCGTTGGGATCTGGCACTAGCCGAAACCATGAATTGCCAAAGTCGCCAGTTATATCGTCGGGATTGTTTGCAGCCATCACCGTGCCATCTGAAAGCAAGAGCATAAACGAGACAGAGCCGGGCGCAGTGTTCGCCAGTTTCAGCCAGTTTCCGCTGGCAACGGTCAGGCGGGGTACCAGGATTGCCAAAACAACTGTGAGCAGGGTTTTGGCGATTCGATTTATCATGGCCGGCCGTTCAATTTACTTTGAGGTTATTTAGCTGACATTTCCCATATGGTTTCTGGCCCACGACCGGCGTGGGCCTTTTTCGTGATTCTCTTCCTGTTCCACTGGTTTGCAAGAACTTTTTTCCGGTCCGCGCCGGTGATTCTCTGGTGTGCTAACGACCAGTTCATGAGACTGATTTAAGCCTTAAAGTGGTTGACACTTCAATGATAAATGGAGTGTTAACATGAATGAACAAACAGTAGTGGAGAAGAAGAGGAACAGCCCCCCGAGGGGGGCTGGCGGCGCGAAAACGACGCGGCGTTACAGTCCGGCCGACAAGCTGCGGGCGGTGCGACTACACCTGGAGGAAGGGTTCAGTAAGCGGCAGGTCTGCCAAGAGATGGGCCTGTCCGTCAGCTGCCTCTGCCTCTGGGTGACCTCGTATCGTCAGCAGGGGGAGTTGGGGTTGCAATCTGCTTATGGGGGCAAACGAGACGCCAAGCTGCCGGCAGCGATCACCGACAAGATTGTTGAACTTAAGCAGCAAAACCCCACCTTTGGAATCAAACGTATCAGCCAGGTGTTGCGCCGGTGTTTCTTTTTACCGGCAAGCCCGGAGACCGTGCGCCAGCGACTGCATGAGGCGGAGTTGATGCCGCCCACCAAACCACCCAAACAGCGCAATATCACCCGTCCGCGTTTCTTTGAACGGGCCACCCCCAATCAAATGTGGCAGACGGACATCTTCACGTTCCGGCTGGGTGGTCGGTGATGCGGCCACCCAGACGCGGGCTTTTGTTGCCGCATCAACGTCCACCCCATCGTAACCTGCAGAGGACATCTGAAGTAAACCAAGCTTTGTCTGGGCTTCAATCTCTTTGCGATCAACTTTGCCGGAAGCAAAGATCACTTCTAGCTCCGTCGACGGAGTCTTATCTCCGGGCTGCCAGGCGGAAAACTTGTCTTCGGGATGTTCACACTGAAGTCGCCTCAACATCTCCAGCGCAAACGAGCTCTGCTTTCCCAAGAAACCGATTTTCATAAAGCTCTGACTCCTGGTTTAAACATAATTTTCGATGTTGGAAGTTGGCCAATAATCAATGTAGTCAGTGGAGCATGTTTACCATTCGGCTTCACGACCAGCTTGTCCGTGTTTTTCCCGACGATATACCGCGTTCAGCTTTCATGTCATTTGAATGCCTTGAGCAACGCTTCAAACTCTGCGTGCAGGGATTTGTCGTGCGGCGTCACTGCCGGGACTTTGAGGCTGATTCCCAGTAATTGATAAACCGCCATTTGTGCGGCTCGCACCGAATACTCCACGGTGAAGACCGTGTCCGTTGGAATCTCGACAAATTGGCTGATGAAAGCAAAATTATGAGAATCGGGTGGCACTGGTAAAGGGCGGTCACTTTGCAAGCGGGGCATAAACATGCTGGTGATATAGGGCATCCGGCATGGGATACAGTTGGCTGTTTTAAGGGTCTCGAGATCAAAGCGCAAATGGCCGCAGAGTTCCTTCAAAATTTCCGCGCCATTACATTCAGCCATGGGTTTCGGCACAAAATCCCCAACTCGGTCGGGAAACAGGGCATAGCCCCAGAAGACTTGCACGTCGGCTGGTTGGTTCAGGAAATGCGGCTGATGAGCCAGCACAATGGACATAAGCCAGTTTGAATCCTTGAAAGTGACCAGTCCGCCGGTGCCCGCCTCGTTACCGCTAAATTTGTTCATGAGGCCGAAGAACACAGGATTCTTTAGCGTCACGGTGAATGACTCCCAGCAGGACTGGGCAATACAGCTGTTGAATGCGACCGGATTGCCAAATTGCGGTCGACCTGCCGCCAACTTTTCCCAAAGTGCCCAGCTGCCGCTGTCCTCTTTGGTTAGCTTCGCGGGTGCGCTCTCCATGGACCCCACGCTGGAGGCATCCGTCATAGAACCGTTTTGCACGAAGACCAAATCACCGTCATTCACGAATACCACTTCGTTGTTGTAATGACGCAAACAACGAATACCTGTCACCATAAACTTCCCGCCCTCGGTTTTGAAATCGAGGTCGGTAACCTTGCAATCCGAAACTAAACGCACGCCCTGCGCCTTGAGCCAGGTCTGCAGAGGCAGAACCATTGAGTCATACTGGTTGTAAATCGTTCGTTTGACGCCGGCCAGCGTTTCGATGCGGGAAAACTCCAACATGAATCGGTGTAGGTAGCGCTTGAATTCCACGGCGCTGTGCCAGGGCTGGAACGCGAAGGTGGTTGCCCACATGAACCAGAATTCCGTCTCGAAAAAATGTGGCGACAGCCAGTCGGTGATGCAGCTTGACCCCAGAGATTCTTCCTTTTCTAGGCTAAGTTTCAGCAATTCCATGCGATCCTGCATGGAGAAACCCATTGAAGTCACCGGAACCTTTGCGCGTCGGCGGTCCACCAACCGGGCTTGCGCGTGTGATCTGTGCAACTCGTTGAACTCCACGGTTTCATCGAATACCGACTTGCCCGCGCGGTTCAGCGAAGGGATGGATTTGAAAAGATTCCAGGTGCATTCGTAGTTGTCGGTCGTCAACATGCGGCCGCCGCGCAAGGAATATCCTCCGTCGGCATCACCGGCACCATCAAGACTTCCACCCATCACGGGTAACGCTTCGAAAATCGAAATGTTTTGGCCGGGCACCTTACCGTCGCGAATCAAAAAGGCGGCGGCCGCCAAAGAACCGACGCCACCACCAACGAGATAAGCTTTAGAAATGGATTTCACCTTGTATTTAATATAGCAATACCAATGACGAAACAGGCTTTCCGGAGGAACGTTTCTGTCAGTGCTACGAGCGTAAGATGCCCACCATTCGAAAACCATGGGGTATTACCCGACCAGTACCTTTTGCGGCTACCTTTCTGATTGGAGACAGCCGTCGTGGGCAAAGCCCAAGCCGGAAAGTTTGGCCAGCGGACAGGGTTTAAAAAAATGAAGCTTTGTCCAAATTCAAGGCAAACACTGGTCGCCGTGACTCTCCAAGCGGCTTATCTTTCGTATCGGTCGGCAACCATGGCTTATTACCGCCAATTTCACAAACATCCCGGGCACATCAGGGTAACACCCCATGGCGTGCCGAGATTATTCTGCCAATGTATGACTGAAGCAAAGTCATACACTTTGCAAGGCGCGAAAGCCTGAAAGAAGAACGCATAAAACAAAACCTCCAAGCCAACGTCCACGCCTCGGTCAAACTGGTGGCTGTGTTGTCCGCTCTGAATCAAGGACTTGCGGACCAATGCGGAGCCAACTCTCTTTGTCGCACGCTTGCTCCCGAAATCATTTGGCGGGATGCATCATCCCCGAAGCAATATCCAAAACTTGAGGCGCGTCAAATTTTTTTATGACAACGGATGAATTATACCCCAAGGACGGAGCAGATCCTCAAAACCCACCGAATTTATCCCGACAAATTCTCGTGGTGGACGATGATTCCGACATCCGTGCAATCATCTCTTCCACACTTCAAAAAAGCGGGTACAAGGTGGATACCGCCAAAGACGGCGCTGATGCGTGGATAATCCTCAATGAGGCCGACTATTATCTGTTGATAACCGACTATAAAATGCCGCGGGTCGACGGGTTGGAATTGATCAGCAAACTACGTGCTCAGGACAGGGTCCTCTTAATAATCATGGTCTCTGGAACAATGCCGCTGGAACAATTAAATCGGCGGCCCGGCCTCCGGATCGACGCAATGCTGGAAAAACCATTTACGGCGGCCGAGTTGTTGGGCACGGTACAAAAGGTCATGGGAGCGTTTATCGACGCACCTCCAGCTGATCTGACCTTGCATCAACAAAAGCAAGAGGCCGCAACAAGATCCGACGTAACCCTCACTGTCAAAACCGCTACCCATGGGCGTGAACATCAAAAGAACTCATCTCATCGCATTCTTTTGGTAGATGACGACCGGGATGTGCGGCAATTGAGCATCGATGCACTGACTGAATCTGGCTATGACGTTGAAGCCGTCCCAGATGGTTCCACCGGCTGGCAGGCGCTTCAGGGCAACCATTTCGACCTCATCATTACGGACAATCACATGCCCAAAATGACCGGTCTTGAGATGATCTCAAAAATTCGTGCGGCGCATATCGCCACGCCCGTCATTATGGCAACAGGACATGTGCCGACCGTGGAATTTGTCCGTAAGCCATGGCTAAAACCTGATGCCATGCTACAAAGACCTTTCGCAGTTAATGATTTATTGGAGACAGTTAAAAATGTTTTGAACTCCGGCAATGGCAAAGGCGCTCACGGAAATGTCCCGGGATGACATGAGTTTTGCAAATCGAAGCCGTGGGAACAAAACAACTGCGGTTCGAGAATTATTGGAATGAAGACAAACGACCCGAGTGAGAAAGTGAATGGCCGTGGAACGCATGCTGTATTGCCGTTACCAATCTCAGAACTACGTTATCGTCGGCTGTTTGAAGCGGCGAAGGATGGCATTTTGATCCTGAATGTTGACACGGGACGCATCACAGACGTGAACCCATTTCTGTTTACACTATTGGGCTTTTCGCGCTCTGACATGATTGGCAAAACTGTCGGAGAACTGAGCCCGTTCAAGGACATCGAACCGAACAAGGTGATGCTGGAGCGACTGCAAAAGGAAGGGTATGTTCGCTATGAAGATCTTCCTTTGGAAACCAGTGAAGGACGGCATATTGCCGTTGAGTTTGTTAGCAATGTTTATCAAGAGGGTGATGAAAAAGTGATCCAATGCAACATCCGCGATATAACGCTACGTAAGAAAGCACAAGATGAGATCCTGCTCCTCAAATCGGAATTGGAGCAACGGGTTGTTGAACGCACCGCGCAATTGCGAAGCGTCAATGATGAACTCGAATCGTTCAGTTATTCCGTTTCCCACGATTTGCGTTCCCCGTTGCGCCACATCAAGCAGTGCGTGGCACAACTGCAACAAGCCGTTGGGCCATCCTGCTCAGAAGAAAGCCTCGTTTCTCTGGGAACAATTAACAAGTTGTCAGGCCGAATGGGAGATTTGATAGATGACCTGCTGGCCTTTTCTCACACTGCAAGCGCCGAATTGGTAAAGAAGGACATCGACCTCGCTGAATTGGTGCGTGACACCATTAGTGATTTTCAGGCGGAGACGAAAGAACGGCATATCACCTGGAAAATTCAACCGCTGCCGGTTGTTCGCGCCGACCCACACTTGATGCGAATGGCGCTGGTTAATTTGCTGTCCAACGCGGTGAAGTTCACTGGTCGCCGCCCCGAAGCCAAAATTGAAGTTGGCCAGACCACTGACGTCGACGGCGAGACGGTCATCTATATCCGAGACAATGGTGCTGGTTTCGACCCGGAATATGCCGCCAAACTTTTTGGTGCGTTTGAGCGTTTGCACAGTCGCGATGAATTTGAGGGCACTGGAATCGGGTTGGTCAACGTCAAGCGCATCCTTCTGCGCCATGGGGGACAGATTTGGGCAGAAGGCATCGTGAATAAGGGCGCAACTTTCTATTTCTCGCTTCCAAAATGAGCAATGGAACACGACGCTGGATACCTCGTGCCCACCGAATCTAATTACGGTTTGATATCTGCAAAATTGTTGCCGGCGACAGACTCACGAATAAGCACATCGAGAGGTTGATGCCAAATGGCTAACGCGAACCATTATTCATCAATCTGTTACCTCGATTCATTCCAAATTCCACCAATCTTTATTGCGTGAAGAGTTCCAGCAGATTATTAATTGATCCGAAGGTTTATGCCGGGTTGTACTTCGTCACTCAAGAGCGGCTCAAGAATTGAGCCGCCCTTTGTATAAGTCAGAACACCGCATCCAGACGGTTGCGGATGGTTTCACCAACTTTTGGGCTGGGAATGGTTTTGTTAGAAAATTGGCCTCTTCCATAAATGGAAAATCCTTGCCGACGACTCCTGCGCTATATCCACTGATTTAACACTCTGGGCCGTGAGCCGGTTTTCTGCCATGGGGTGTTGTACCCAGGTCCCCTTCAGCCCGAATCCGGGCAGACAGAGCGTCGGCGAAGGTTTGTTTGAGTAGTGGAAGGTTCTCATTAGGAATCCCATTAGAAATTCGCCCACGGACTCGTGGCGGTATTGGGAGTTTGAATTGGCGCATAGTCGTTGTTGCCACCCAAATTGCCGTAACCGGCTCCCGGCGACACGTTGCGGGTAATGACATTACCTGCGTCTGTAAAGTCCGGATAAATTCCAAAAGAAGTGTTGAAACCGACCGTGTTTTCATCGACGCGATTTTGGATGTTTGAAAGCTCGATGCCATACATCTTGTTCATGCTGCAAGTATTGCCGACAATCTGACAATTGGATGTAGCATTAATGCCATCTTCATCGTTTCCGTTTGCGGTGCAATCTTTAACTGTGCAGCCGACCGGAACTAAAATACCCGATGACCCAAAGCCCCAGTTGTTGTTTGCAGTACAACCAATGATACTAGAACCATTTAAGACTGCAATCCCATCATAATAATTGCCACTTGTTGTGCAATCCTTAATGCTAGTGCAGCTGCTACCAATGCAATAAATGCCGCCGCCGTCGTTGGTGCTGGCATTGCAACCGCTGATTGTCGTATTTACATCGGCGTAAATGCCATTGGCGTTGCCACATGCATTGCAGTCTACAATGGTGCAATAACCTACATTGGAGTTGTTGTTTCCGACCGCAGTAATATTTCCGGCCAAAATTCCGGATGATAAATTACCATCTGCCGTGCAGCCGATGACAGTGCCGGGGTCATTGATTTCAATGCCGTTGTTTTTGTTATTATTGGCAGTACAGCCTGACACGGTGCCCGAAACTGCATAAATGCCGTTGGTCAAGTTATTGTCTGCGACACAGTCTGATGCGCTTCCGCTGCTGCTTATATAAATGCCATTATAGTCGTTATTGACGGTACAAGCGGAAACAGTTCCCGATACCGTGGTGATTCCATAGCCGGTGTCATTATTACAGGTGCAGCTTGAGACCGTCCCTGAATTCGCGATAATGCCATAGCCCGCATCGCCATTGCAGGTGCAGTCCAAAACGGTCCCGGACGATAGATTAATTCCACCTCCTCCGTTGTTAGGCGCCAGGCAGCTGGTCACCTTTCCGGAGTTGACGTAAATGCCATTTTGGCTGTTGTCCTTACAGTTGCACTTTGAGACTACACCAGAACCAGTGAGAAAGATGCCAGCATAGGTGCCGGAAATACTCAAACTTTCCAGCGTGACGTTGCTCGCGGGAGAATAAACACCGAAGCCGCCCCAGCCGCTGAGGTTGCCATCGCGGACGGTGACGTTGATACAGCTAGCATTAATATCTATTCCATCCAGGGATGTGGCCAACCCCTGCAGGGCAAAGCCTTTCAAATCCAGCGTCACATTGCCGGTGGCAATAGTGATGCCAGCCGAGCCCGGCAAGCCTGTTAGATTGGTGGTGACATAGTAAGAGCCTGGAACGCTGATCGTGTAGGGCAAGCTACTGATGGGCGTGCGAGGCTCGATCTGGTTGAGGGTGAGCATCGTCGGCGCGGGCGGACCGGGCGGCATAAGACTGCCTTGGGCGTAACCGGTTGAGAAATGAGAACCAAGCGTGGAGATCACCAGTGGTGCCAACGCTATGGCACAATGAATTTTAGGTTTCACAATGAAAAAAGGATTTAATAATCTGTTTATATAAACATCTTAGCCTAATGTTGATCCTACACTTGGCCAAGTTGCAGATCAATAAAAAAACCTCTCAAAATCACCCAAACAGATCCTGTCCGTTGGTTGAACCAACTGTGGATAACGCTGAACAGATTTTAACTCATGAGATGGCAGCGTTTTGCGTCCTGCACTCATAGTTTCATTAGCTTTCAACGAACAATTTCAAATGCATTTTCACACTCCTCCGCCTAGCGCCGCAGGTCGGCCGTCGCAGGGCAAAGCTTGCCGGCGCGGCTGAGTCTAGACCATGATCCACTGTTTCGATTTTAACAGTGGCAATCGAACAAAGGACTTGAAGCCCGGAAGAAGCGTTGCGGGAATGAGGTGACGTTGGATACGTCGAAAAGGAAACCCCGTACTGTCCACGAACTCAAATTCATTGGTTAAGTAGCTTCGCGATAATAATAATTGAGCAGTCCTCCAAGGAGTTTTCGTCAGCAGAGGTTTCCTTGTGATGGGAAGCGGGTTGCCTCGGGTCGGATGAGTTGGTTTGCCAATCCCTGATAATTTCGTTCCTGATTGTCTTGCGTCACAAATTCATCCACCACACGGCGTAGCGAACTTTCTCCTAAGGCGAGGGTCTGCCGATTCCGACCGTCGCCTCGCTAATTTTTACCATAAACCTCATTCCGACTGCAGGATCGTCGCCGCGCTCAACAAGACTGAGGTTTTGAGCGGCATGTCGCGAGTTGACTTACGGGTGTTTGCCCTTGTGGCAGTTCTTAATATTGAGGCATTCATTTCAAAGCGTCAACGGAAGGTTCTACCGGGAGACAATTTCAAGAACGGACCCCTCTCCGGTTCGTGCGCTTCCAGAAGCGGTTTACTGGGCAACCTCACTCCGGTAAAACCTTTGTTTAAACGAACCGGCGTTCGTATCCGTGAAAACAAAGGGGGCCAGGTTGGTGGCGAGGGACACCCAGGCCGTCATGTTTAGATTCGTGGTTGCCTGCACCACATAATTTGATCCAGTTGTTCCTGACAGTGTGAAGGTCAATTGATGGTTTGCAAACACGGCTCCCGAGAGCAACGGAGCGAAAACTAGCGGCGACGTGGCAAATTCGTAAGCCCCCATATTCACCATTCCGGAGGTCTGCGGATTGCCCGCCAGGTCCTGCAGGGAAAGACCCTCCGCACGGGTACCGGCGCCGATGGCCGGACTGGCGGCCAGCAGCGTAAAATTACCGGCCAAGGGATTGGCAAATATCGGGTTGCTCCCAAGCAAGTTGCCGTTTGCCGTCGTGATGGTGGCAGTGGTGTTGTTGAAGTTGACTGAGGCCTGCCCGGCGGTGCCATTGTACGAGAGATTGTTCGCCCACGAATTACTGGAATTTTCCGGGCCAAACCCATTATCCAGAAGCGCCACGTTATTGGGATTCGACGCCGGGTTGGCCCAAGCAATGTTATTGACAATCACATCGTTGTGGCAGCCCAGAGAACCCGCTATGGCAATCTCCGCGCGAGCGGTGCTGTTATTCTGGTTGTCGATGACATTGTCGTAGCAGGTGTTGTTACGCAGGGTGACATAACTGCCGCCGTCGCCACCCGTCTCAATTCCTGCGCCACCATTGCCGAAGCACAGGTTGTTATCAACCAGGGTTCGCTGCAAATACGGAAGGTTGCCACCGTCTCCATTGAACGTGTCGAGTTCGAGGCCGCATCCGTCATAGTGAGATGCCCAGGCAATGTCGATTTCCTCGTTATAGAAAGCGATATTTCCCCGAATGATGTAGTGGAAGGCCGCATTATTGGTATCCATCGACGACGTGCTCCAGGAATTGGCATCCAACGCCACCGGCACCCAGGGGTCGATGCCTGATTCGCCATATTGCGAAAAATTGCAGTTGTCATAAACAACGTTTCCTTCCCAGTCATTATAGTCTGAATATTGTGTGGCAATTCCGCTGCCACCCCATCCATGCACGAGGTTATTGAAAATTCTAAGGTGGTGAGCGGTGCAGGTGTTTGTGCCGCTGCCCGCAATATTGATCCCTACACCATCGATGTTGGCCGGGGACTGATTGATGCTCCCATCGACCGTAAACCCATCGACGACAATGTTGCTTGCGCTCGTAAAACTGATTCCGTTCACGTAATCGTATTGATTGTTCGTCGAATTTTCGATGATGGCGGCATGGAGAAGGGTGGAGCGGAGGACAAAGTAACCGGTGGCGGTATCTGAACTCCCGCTGAGAGCGCCGGCGTTCACAGATTCAGCATACGTCCCCGGTGCGACGTTCACACAGACACCGCCGTGCGTTTCTCCTTTCGCAGCCAGCGTGGCGATCGCCTTCGAGATGCTGGACCAAGGGGCCCCACTGGAGCCATTGCCCGTGGAATCGTTGCCCATCGTGGCGGAGACATAGTAGTTTGTGGCACAGGTATAAAACGGTTGAATATAGGCAGCCGTTGGAATCGTAATTGGGGGCGGCGTCGTAACCGTCGCGACCACGGAATAAGGTGAGGTATTGCCAGCGGAGTCAAACGCGGCAACCTGATAGCTATATAATGTGTTTGGGGTGAGAAAACTATCGGAGAATAGCGATTCATTGGGATAGTTCCAAGGCACTTGCGGCACGATTGTGTACGGTTGCGTCGGATTGTTGTACGCGCTCGGGCCGGTCGCCGGAACCAAAACGCCGTTTCGAAATACCTTGTACCCGACAATTATGTTCGTGCCGGAGGCGGAACTCACTGTCCAACTGAGATTGATCTGATAGGGAGTCACCGCAATGGCGGCAACATTGGTGGGCGCCGTGGCAGGGTAAAGCAAGCCGGTTGAGGCAAGCAAGCAAAGGCATGCCGTACTAATTTTACAAAAAAATGGCACGGTGTTATGGGCTTAATATTTTGAGTTCAACGGGCTTCACCCGGGATTTTCAATTTGGTTCCGTCCGCATGAACTGCGCAAATCGTTTCTGCGATTTTATTTCGAGGTCACCCACTTACAAACTCTAACTCTTTTGGCCGGTTAAGCACGGCTTTTATTAAGCCCCATCGCCAGTTGGGATTTGTTGATCCCGTGGCGGCGGAGCCAGAGTGTTCTTCGCCCAAAATCTGCTCCTGAAGCAGTAGCTGCTCATGTTCCGGCGTCTCCGCCAGCGGGCACCGAACCTTGGGTCAAGTCAACAGCTGCTGCTTGGGTTTGGGTCGTTATTTCTGAACCCGCAACGGATTTTGACCAATGCCGTGGTCGTCAAGCCTTCCACCCTGCTCCGCTGCCACAGCGGCCCTCAAGAAAGGCAAATACCTGTGGTTATATTTTCGGTCTCGCCAGTGCAAGCCTGATCCAAAAGGTCCTCCATCCGAAATGATCCAGGCGATCGTCGAAGTAAAAAGGCGCAACCCACGCTTTGGAAGTCCGCGAATTGCCCAGCAGTCGGCAAACGCTTTTGCCCACCACCCCACAAACCACGGCTCCCCGCTAAGCACTGTCGGCCATACGTCAGAAACCGGGAGGACCTAAGACGACAGATTTGAGGCAATAATTGCTTTTTAAGGGGCTTTCTGCGGAAATACTTCCACTTTTTGCGATATATGAGGCGAATGAATCCACTTTTTGCTGTTTATTTTCTTGCAATGGAGCGAGCTATGGCATATCATAAAGTGCAAAAAGTGGATCATATTTTATATTAAGTATCGAAAAGTGGAATAAGCCCGTTTGCGAATTGTTTTAATGAGCAAAAAATCGCCCATCAAACTGGACAAGCTGCCGGAAATCTTTGTTTCCAACAAAGACATGAGTTCCGCCGTGTCCAAAGCGGTTCAAGCTGGCCGCTTACGCAAACTTGCGTCACGGCTCTATACGCGAAACCTGACCGAGAAACCCGAAAGTATTGTCAAAAGAAACTGGCATGCACTGCTCAAAGATTATTTTCCCGATGCCCTGATCTCTGACCGCACAGCGTTGGAAAATAGGCCCACCACGGATGGTTCGGTGTTTATCATTTCTTCTGCAAGCAGGGATTTGGCATTGCCCGGAATTACCTTCAAGACGCGCAGCGGCCATCCCCCTTTGGACAGTGACCGTCCTTTTCTCAATTCTCTCCGTATTAGTTCTCAGCCTCGCGCCTGGCTGGAAAACATGCGGCCCTCGCGCAAACGCGGTGGCGCGGTTTCACGGACTCTATCAAAAGAGGAATTGGAGGAACGGCTGGATAGCCTACTTCGCAGAGGTGGCGAAAAGGCCTTAAATCAGTTGCGCGACGACGCCCGTGCCATCAACCAGGAATTGAAGATGGCAGAGGAATTCCGCGATTTGGACAATTTGATCGGGACATTCCTGGGCACGCGCGATGTCAAGCTGACCACAGACACCGGAAAAGCACGTAAGCAAGGATTACCCTACGATCCCGGCCGCGTTGAATTATTCATGAAGCTTTTTAGCGAGCTTAGAACCCTTTCACCCGCCACCCGCCCTGTGGGGGTTGTGAAAGATTCAGCGAACACAAACCTCGCCTTCTTCGAAGCCTATTTTTCCAATTACATCGAGGGCACGGAATTCTTGGTCGAGGAAGCCGTTGACATCGTCTTCAAAGGCGTCATTCCCGAGGACCGCCCGGAGGACGCGCATGACGTGCTTGGCACCTACCGGATTGTCTCTGACAAGAGAGACATGAAGCGCCTTCCCCGCGATTTTGAAAGCTTCATTTCCCTGCTAAAAGAGCGTCACGCCGCCTTCATGGAATCACGCTCCGATAAACGGCCCGGTGAATTCAAAGCAACGCCAAACCGTGCCGGCACTACGGTCTTCGTGGCACCCGACCTCGTCATGGGCACGCTGGCCAAAGGCTTTGAGATGTATCGCAGCCTTGAAGCGCCTTTCCATCGCGCGGTATTCATGATGTTCCTCATCAGCGAAGTCCACCCATTCATTGATGGCAATGGACGGGCGGCCCGCATCATGATGAATGCCGAACTGGTGGCGCAGGATGAGCAGCGAATTGTCATTCCCACGGTGTATCGGGACGATTATCTCACCGCGCTCAAAGCCTTGTCCCAAAGCGAAAAACCAACGCCAGTGATTCGGGTGCATGATTTTGCCCAAAAATACACCGGCTCCATTCGCTGGGAGGATTTCGACACCGCCAGGTCAGACTTGCAACACACGAACGCCTTCAGAGACTCCACCGAAGCCGAAGACCAAGGCGTCCGGCTGGTTTTGCCCAGGAACGTTTAGTTTCCCCAGGTAACGCTACAGACTAGCGACAATTGCTACGGCTTGCGTAACGGTCAAACATCTGCCCTCACTCGGTTGCGCCATCGTCTCCACCACAACGCACATCAATCTCTCATACAACTCCGGCCCCCGGATTCGTTGGTGAAGGGAAGTTGCTGGGAGAAAAGATTGATCTGCGCCTAAAATCGACTTGGCGCGTTGGACAATCATTTTACGCACCTTCGAATTCAAGGACCAAAGCAGCCAGGCGGTTGCATCTCATTATGTTTGAGGACAAAATTAACCGGGAATTAGCGCTCATTTGAATCGTTCCAGTTAAGGGTTGCCCGATATCCGATGATGGCTTCAAATGCTGCTCGGCGGCCGCGACAACGAACGGGCTTTTTTGAGAGCCTCCTGCATTACGGGCAGCAGACCAAAAACTTTCTCCGGCGGCATTTTCAGTATCTCCATTGACCTGGTGGCGCTGGGCAGCTCTTTCGGCACAGTCGCGAAAGTTTCCCCCGTACTGTGGGATAGAATGTTGGCCAACAAAACAACCGCTGACAAACGTTCGAAGGGTTCAGCCCCTGTGAGCTGATGATGATGTAAAACTGCCGCAACGATATTGGGCGGCAGATTCCACCGTTCCAGCAAGCAGGCTCCGACCTCCGCGTGATCAAAGCCAAATAACTCCTTTTCCGTCACGTAAATGGGTCGCTTAAAGATTCCCGAATTTTGCACCGCCTGAACATAGTTGCCCTCATCGACCGTGATCATGATGACTTTGCCGACTTCATGCAACAATCCGGCTGTGAAAGCCGTCAAAGCGGATTCTTCAACTTGTTCTGCCAGCACGCCGGCAGCAACTGCCACCGAAGCGGAATGGTTCCACAAGATTTCCACGAATGAATTGTGGCCTGGACGCAAGATGGCATTGCTTGCAAACATCGCCGTGACAATTTTGTACAACTCCTCAAAGCCCAGGCGAGAGACTGCTTCAGAAACGTCCTGCACCGGTTCAGCCCCTGCAAAATAGGCGCTATTGCACCTTTTCAAAACCTCGACCGTGTAGGAGGGGTCGAAAGTAATCAGTTTGACGACCTCATCGATCTGCTGGTCAGGCTGCTTGAACAGTTCAAGCAATTTGATCAATAATCGGGGTGAAGGAGGCAGTTGATCGACCTTTTCAATGAATTTGACTATTTGGGGGTTTGTTGCCGCTGATGGTTTGTTCTCGGCGGGCACCGCGGAGTCATTGGGCTGACGTGTCATGGTTGGATTAAAAATCATTTGCGGCAAAAATTAATTTTCTTCATGGAAGTGGCTTTAATCAGGTTTTGGTGGCTATCATTTCCTCGCCTCAGGCACGGTATACACTACTCCTGTTACCTTGGGTCAATTATGCCGGGCCGAAGCATCAAGGCATTCCCGAACAGCAATTGCGAGCTGACCAATGGAGTAAGGCTTGGACAAGAAGTTGCGGCCTTCCAATAACGCGGTGTCCTTGCCAGCCATTCCCGGACTATAGCCACTCATATAAATCACCTTCAACTTGGGAAATCGATGCGAAAGTTTTTCCGCCAAATCGCTCCCCATCACACCCCCGGGCATCACAATATCGGTCAGAAGTAAATCGACCGGCCGTTTTGCCTTTTCCCATACCTCGAGAGCATGAACCCCCGAGGTCGCCTCCAGAACATGATAGCCTTGAATTGTCAGCACTTGGACAACCATTTCGCGCAAGGCGTCCTCATCTTCGGCCACCAGGATTGTCTCGCGGCCATTTCGAAGACAGGTATTGATTGTGTCGTCAGTTTTCTCAGCCGCCTGTTCGCAGGCAGGGAAATAGCAACGAAAGGTGCTGCCATGATTCGATTTGCTCTCCACTTCCAGCCATCCCTTGTGCTGCCGCATAATGCCGAATACGGTGGACAAACCCAGGCCCGTACCTTTGCCGGCAGCTTTGGTGGTAAAAAATGGTTCGAAGATGCGATTCAGTATTTCTGCATCCATTCCGGTGCCGTTATCACGGAAAGACAAACAGACAAATCGACCTTCACGTCTCTCGGGATCCATCGGTGTTGGCGCGCGATTGATCGTCTCCAGCGAAGTCGCGATGGAGATTTCCCCGCCATTGGGCATGGCATCCCTGGCGTTGACCATCAGGTTCATCGCAACTTGTTCGAGCATGCTGGCATCGGCATGAATGGAGGGAATTTTGGTTTGCGGCCGGAAATCAATGTGCACATGCTCTCCAACCAACCTTTCCAACATCTTGATGGCACTGCGGAGGGCGTCATTAGCGTCCAGGTACTTGAACTGCATGACCTGTTTCCGGCTAAACATCAACAATTGGCGGATGAGTTTGGCGGCCCGGTCGGTTGCCCGCGCGATCTGGCTCAGCGATTTCCCTTGCGGACTGTTGGGGTCTTCCTTGAATTGGAGCATGCCCGTATGTCCTTGGATGACTGTAAGAATATTGTTGAAATCATGGGCCACACCGGCAGCCAGCTGGCCGATGGCATCCATTTTTTGCGCCTGCCTGAATTGGCGCTCCAACATTAACCGCTCGGAAACGTCCTGGGCCAGCATGAGCACATGCGGTTGTTCACCCAGCGCGACGAGCGAAAGCGACACCAGCAGATCGCGTAGCTTGCCGTCCGAGGTGTGAATTTTGCCTTCCTTGTCGCGCACCGGATCTTTTCCCAAAGCGCCTTCATACCATTGATCGACGATCTCGGGATTTTCCCACAAGAACAAGTCCGCGGCGGTTCGGCCAATCAAATTTTCAGGCGCATAACCGGTAACCTCAGCAAAACGTTGGTTTACCTCCGCAAAACGCTGGTCAGGAAAAGTCTGAATGGCACTCGGCAACGGACTCTCGTGAAAAGCCTTGGAGAAACGTTCCTCCGAAAGCAGCAGCTTTTTGTTGGCGAGAGATAATTCGCTGATTTGCACACGCGTCTGGAGGTTGAGCAGCCACTTCTTGGTCAGCGCATGGGCCATTTGCTGTACTTCGATATTGTCGAATGGCTTTTTCAGGACGAGTAAACTGTCAGGCTGGCCGACTTTTGAGCGCATCTCATCCCAGGAATAGTCCGAGTAGGCGGTGCAAATGACCACCTGAATCTCCGGATCCACTTTCCAAATCTGTGCAATTGTTTCAATGCCATCCCAGCCGGGCGGCATGCGCACGTCCACGAATGCCATGGCATAAGGCCGTTTCTCGGCCAGTGCCTGCTTCACCTTCTCCAATCCCTCCTGACCCTGGTTGGCCGAATCGAGTTCAAAGTTTGTTTGTTCGCTTGTTGGCGGTTCCTCATCAAAAAGTGCTGCCTCCAATTTTCTCCCTTCAGCGCTGCCCGATTGGGCCGGGCAGAGAATGTCACGAAAATCGACGTGAATACTCGGGTTGTCGTCCACGAGCAATATCCGATGGTTGGGTTTGAGGTCTGTGGCGTTCATGGGGTCGTTTACGTTTGGTCCGGTCGACGGTCTGACCGGATGGTGGGCAAAAGCAAGGTTAATTCCGCCCCTTTCCCGGGTCCGTCACTTTGAGCGGTGAGGCTGCCGCCCATCTCCTTGGCCGCGTTTGCACCACTGTGGAGACCAAAGCCGTGCCCTTCTTTCTTGGTGGTAAAACCGTGGTTGAAAATCTTTGTTATGTTTTCCTTGGATATCCCAATGCCATTGTCACCAACGATGATTTTTACTGTGCCGGGAGCAGCCAGCCCCACGCGAATGGTTATGCGTCTTTCGCGTTCGTTGACATCCTGAACGGCATGTTTGGCGTTTCGCAGCAGGTTGATGAAAATCTGCAGGAATTTGTGGCGATCCACGCACACTGTCGGCACGTTGTCCTCAAACTCGCGAATCAACTCGATTTGGTGCCTTTCAAACGCCCCAATATTCAAGCGCAAGGCATCTTCAACCAAATCCTTTACCGCAAGGTTTTCGAATACGCCCGAGACCCTGGCGTAACTCTGCTGCATGGCCACAATCTCTTTGATGTGCTCGATGTTCTCGCCAACGCTTTTCATTTTTTGAATAAGCTCGCTCTGCTCGATGGCCAATTCGTCAGAGACGGTGCCGATAAACTCGGGTATGAGTTTGCCCTTGGGGTCGTTCGTCAGGAATTCGGCCAGATGACCATTTTGCTGGCGAAGCATGGCTGAGGCGCGGCACAACTTGTCAATCTTGGATCGGCGCAAACGCTCTGCCACCACGGTGGCTGAAACGCTCACACTGTTCAGCACATTTCCCACATTGTGGAGCACACCGGTCGCCACATCCGCCATGCCTGCGCTGCGCGAGGCTTCAACGAGTTGGCGATTGAGTTTGTCCATCTGCTCCGCGTCCAGCTTATGCTGCGTGATGTTCTGGAAAATGCCCCGCATGGCCGCAGGCTTGCCATTTTCGAACCTCACCATTCCGCTCTCTCGAATCCAGACAATACCGCCATCCGCCGCCAGCATCCGATATTCAAAGCTATAAGGTTCTCCGCGCGTAGCCATCTCGTGTCCGGTGTGAATCGCTTTGGCGGCGTCCACCGGATACAATTTCTCGGCCCAGAAATTCGATTGTTCCAGCCATGTTTGGGGCGTATAACCAAGAATGCTTTCGCTTTGACGGCTGATGAAGGTATACCGGAAAGTGTCCGGGGTGCGCTCCCAGACAATGCCGTCAATCGAATGGATCAGCGCCTCCATTTTTTGCTGTGAAAGAGTCAGCGCGGCATCCTGACTTTCGATTCGGCTTAACATTTCATTGAACGATTCGGCCAGCCTTCCCAGTTCGTCCCCCTGACTGTTCACTTTTGCACGAACCGAGTAGTCTTTTTTGTCACCAAAAAGTTTCGCGGTCTGGGCCAGTTCCAGGACCGGATCAGTGATTGCCCTTCCCAACCGGCTCGAGAGGAATGCCGCCAGGGCAATGGACACCACCATGACGCAAATGATGATTTCACCATAGAAACGGAGTAATTCCAAAAAGGTGTGACGGTAGTCAGTTCGCAGATAAAGCGTGCCAAGTGGCTCGTGCTTTTCAATGACTGGCTCGGTTAGTAACAGGCAACCGTCCGCAAAACTGCTTTGGCCGGGGGAAGGAAATTGCGCCAGCGTTTTCGCAGTCTCTGATTTTCCGAAATGTGCGAGGCAAACCCCATCTGGTAAAACCAGCGCGGCGGACAATACCGCGGGCTTGGCCGCGAGGGAATCCACCACCTCAGTGGCCGCCGCATCGTCCCTGAAGGCCATGGCGCCGGCGCTATTGTTCGCAATGATCTCCGCCAGGGTTGAATTGTCGCGCAGGAAATCGGAACGGAAAAGGATGACTTGAAAAAGAAAGAGGGCGGCGGTGGCCAGCACCAGGACCAACCCGCAAATAAACAGGGTCATCACCAACATTTTTTGTTGGATAGGCAGGTTGCGAAAGGACTTCATGGTTTCACGATTTGTCCCCATCTGCTTCGTTTGGGGTTAGCGATCGACAGCCTGCTGAAAACACCAGGGCGCAACCCTCCCGCCACCCATGAGGATGGTTGCCCGCAAAAGCTAAGCAATTTGTCCAAGTTTTTTCCATTGCTATCCCGGTGTTCCGGACAATTTGGCGAGTTATCAAATTTCACCTAATTTGATGCGGTTTAAGCAATTTCCGCTCCAATTCGGGGCGATCCCTTAAAGATGAGGATGGTGGGGGCTATTAATTGGTGGAACTGACGGCGAGCCCCAACAATTTCGAGCTAATCTTGAGCTGGGCGGCCTTTGCCGCTCCGGCGTTGATTTGAAACCGGACTTTGTTGTCGATCGTGACAAAATTGATCATGCCCCCGGATTCAATAAACTGATCGCTTTCGCTCACCGTCAAAACGCAGGCGGCATGGAGACCTTGAATGATTTTCGCCAGATGCTCTTTTTCCGAGCTGCTGATGAATAGGATGTGGCAATGCGAGGCTTCGGGGAGGCTGTGGATGACTTGAACGACAACCGGATGGCCGTTGAGGATTTTCCCGGTGAACGCCTGATCAAGTGTCTTGCCGAAAGGGTTATCACCCAGAATGCCAAAAATGAAAGGTGATTTGCCATCGGTGAAGGCTGCGGCCGGCCAGTCGACGAATCGCCCAAAGTTGTAAAGAAACGCCGCTTTGATCTGATATTCAGACAGTTGCGGCACTTGCGTACGCCCCAAGGTGGCGGCCAGCAACAGCCACAGGCTAAGGCCTAGAAAAATTGGTTTGCGCGGGCGCATCAGCAATCAAATCGACTGATGAGCGATCTGCCCATCTAGATTCGTCTGCGCTTCCACCGGTGCCAAGCTGGTGGCGCGCGACAACTTTTACGAAAACAATGCCAAATATAATGGTTTGACGCACTTTTAATTGCTTTAAAAATTGCTCTTTAACCTGTCGGAAATCCCGGTTTTTTCGAACACAATGTGCACTGGCGCCCCCAAGGTCCCGTTTTGCCCCTTTCCTGTAAGGTATGAATTGATAAGCCATTATTCTGCCAAAACCAGGCTTGAGTAGCCTTTTTCCACTGCTTTGGCACAGGGGCAGCTTGACAAGTGGTCATTGAAATGAATCAGTCCAGCCCAAACCTTTACGATTTTTCCGGTTGGGTCGTTTTTGGGTCAAGCCGCTTTCGTCATGGCCTGATCTTCCTCTTTATTTGCCTGCCTATGTTGGCGTTTGCGTCGGGCACGGATACCAATCAGGCCACACCCGATCTGACCGCGCTGCCTTTGGATTCACTCATGCAGCTTGAGCTGCCAAAAGTTTATGCCGCCTCAAAAGTGGAGCAGAAGGAGACCGAGGCCCCGGCATCCATCACGGTCATCACAGCTGATGACATCAAAAAACAGGGATATCAAACCTTGGGCGACGCCTTGCAGAGCGTGCCTGGCTTCAATGTTTCCTATGACCGGAACTATGAATTTGTGGGGGTAAGAGGGGTTGATCTCGGGGATTTCAACAGCCGCATCCTGTTGCTGGTGGACGGTCATCGCGTAAATAACAACCTCACGGACGGGGCGTTTGTGGATAACGCCTTTCTGCTGGACCTGGATCTGGTGGACCGGGTGGAAGTGATTCGCGGCCCAAGCGCGGTGCTCTATGGCAATAACGCATTTTTCGGGGTAATTAACGTGATCACGCGCACCGGTGCACAACTCAACGGTTTTGAGGTGGCGAGCGATTATGGCGCATTTGACAGCTACAAAGCCCGGCTTAGCTATGGCCGGCTCTTTACGAACGGCTTGGAGCTGCTGCTCTCGGGGAGTTATTACAACAGCGCTGGTAATTCGGAACTGTTCTACCAGGAATTCGACACGCCAGCTCAGAATAATGGCGAGGCGCACAACCTGGATGGCGAAATGTACGGCAAATTTTTTGGCTCCTTGAATTACCAGGATTTCAGCCTGGAGGGCGCGTTTAGCCATCGCGAGAAGGTGAACCCCACGGCGCAATATGACGTGGTCTTCAACGATTCGCGATTGGCCACCACGGATGAACAGGGCTACGCCGCGCTCAAATACGCGCACAGTTTCAAGGATGATTATGACCTGACGGCGCGGCTTTATTATGACACTTATTATCATGTGATCGGTTACCCCCTCAGTCCCTCGCTGTTCTACCTGGAGCAGGACACTGGCGAATGGTGGGGAACGGAAGTGCAGCTCGATAAACGCCTGTGGGATCGCCACACCTTCACCATTGGCGCCGATTACCGGGATGATTTCAAACAGCAGACCGAACTTACCAGCGAGCCGACCACTGCCCGCACCCGACAAAGCGAAGGGGTTTATTTCCAAAGCGACGTTGCCATCGTGGACCGTCTGCATTTCGATGGCGGTGTGCGCTACGATCAGTATGGCGATTTTGATCCCGCCATTGATCCGCGCCTGGCATTGATTTATGATCCCATGGACGGCTCAACCTTCAAAGCCATTTACGGCACTGCCTTCCGTGCGCCAAATTTTACGGAGCTGAGCGATCCCCGGTTTCAAAATATCCAGCCTGAAAAAATTGCCAGTTATGAATTGGATTACGACCAGCAATTGGGAGCGCATTTCCGGTCGTCTGTCTCCGGTTTTTACAACCAGATGCATGATTTGATCGTTTTCGACAGTGGAAATTACACGAACTTTGATGCGAACACCAAAGGCGTGGAATTAGCTTTGGAGGGTCACTGGACCAACGGCATCAGCTGCCGCGCCAGCTATTCTTTCCAATCCACCAAGGATTATTCAGTGGCCTGGTCGCTGCCCGATTCGCCCAATAACATGCTCAAATTGGATGTGACTACCCCCTTGATTGCGGACAAGCTTTCGGCCGGATTGGAATTTCAGTATACGAGCAGTCGTGACTCGCTGAATACGATCACCGGCCCCGGAGGCCAGCCCATCACAGTACAAGGGGTGGAGGCAGGGGGTTTCGCGGTCGTCAATTTCACGCTCTTTAGCCATAACCTGATCAACAATCTAGACCTGTCCGCAAGTGTGTATAATTTGCTGGATCGGCATTACTCGGACCCGGCCTCGCAATTTCACGTTCAGAACATCATTGAGCAAGATGGGCGCTCTTTCCGGGTGAGTCTGACGTACCGTTTCTAGACAGAGGCACTTAAATTGGCACAGAACCCGCTTAATCTGTGACAGTGTTAATGACGAAAAACAGGCTATCGGTTACGCAAACGTTCGGAAAGAGGGCGATGTGCTTGGTATTGTTTTATTTGCTTCTGGTGAGAACCTGTCTGGCGCTAGGCCCACCCCCGGTGATCACTGTCCAACCTTTAAGTCAAAGTGCCCCATTATTGGGCACCGTCACATTTTCGGTTACCGTCTCCAGCCAAACGACTTTAACATACCAATGGTTTTTTGATGGCAGCAGCATTCCTGGCGCGACCTCAAGTAGTTACTCGGTTCTGTCGGTTTTGGGCAGCCAATCCGGAACGTACTACGTGGAAGTTACCAACGCCGGCGGATCGGTGGTCAGCTCGAATGCTTATTTGAATACCGGTCCCCCTCCGACGATCACCAGCCAGCCTTCAAGCACGGGGGTGGCGCAAGGTCAGGATGTTTCCTTCTCGGTCGGGGCGAGCGGTCCGACGAGTTTAACCTATCAGTGGTATTTTGGCAGTTCCCAATTGGGTGCAGCCAGCTCGAGTCCGAACCTGACTCTGGACAATGTCACGCCGGGCAACGCCGGGAACTACACTGTCGTGGTGAAAGATAGTTATGGCTCCACCACCAGTGCAGTGGCGACCCTGACCGTTTATGTGCCGCCGGGAATCTCAACGCAACCACAAAGTCAGACGGTCATAGAGGGCCAGAACGCCTCGTTCTCGGTCCAGGCCACTGGCACGGGCCCGTTCAGTTACCAATGGCAGGTGTCAAACAGCAGCAAAAGCGGCTTTGTCGGCCTGAGCGATGGCGGACAAATATCGGGATCCAGCAGCAACCTTTTGCAGATTGAGGAGGTGACGACTAATGATGCGTTGAACTACCGTGTGATTATAACCAGCACGGCCGGCGCGGTAACAAGCAGCCCCGCGTTGTTATCGGTGGCTCCCAGTGTTCTCTTTGATGTTCAGTTTCTCGGCGTTGCCGGGACAGCCTTTACGGGCGGGAGCGGTTTGCCACAGACCGGTGCCGCAATCCTGGGAAACCCGGGAGATAGCTGGAATCAGGCGGGGATGGTCTATTACATTTACCCTGGAACCAGCGCCGACGTTAATTCAACACCCCTGGTTGATTCCGCGAACACGCCGAGCGGTCTTTCCCTGACCGTGGGTTCATCACCGAATTCCGTTTATGGCGGGCACGAACCGAACGCCACCCCGACGGATCCGGACACCACAAATTTGATGTCGAGCGATATAGAACAATTCGTGTTGAATGCGAATGTCGACTCATGGACGATCACGATCGGCGGAATGTCCGGCTACGCAGGGGAACATTTTAATCTGGTGGTATACGCGGGCGCGCCGACTCCCACAATCCAAACGATCGCACTGATCGGCGGGGCTTCGGGTGGTAACACGAGCAGTGCCCTGACCACCCGTTCAACGGATCGCAAACTGTCAAACGGTGCGGGTGATGCCTACCAGATCTTCACAAATGGCACCTTGGATGGCGGCAATCTCATTTTCACCGTCAACGGCGGCACAGCCGCATTCCATGCGGTTTCAGCTTTTGTGAATGGATTTCAACTGCAGATTTTTAGTTGCCCGGTTGTTGCCAACCAGCCAGCCTCGCAGACAAACGTCGCTGGCTCGACGGTTCAGTTCAGTGTGGGGGCGGAGGGCGGGTCGCTGAATTATCAATGGCAAACCAATGGCGGGTCGGGTTATGTCAACCTGGAGGATGGCGGCATCTTCTCCGGGGCAAACAGCAACGTATTGACGATCACCGGCGCGCCCGGTTCCAGTTCGCTTTTGTATCAAGTGATCGTGAGCAACAGTGGCGGCTCGGTCACGAGTGCTCCGGCCGCTCTGAGGCTGACTCCGCAGATAATGGCGCAGCCAGCGAGCCAGGTGACCGGCTCCGGCGGCGAAGCCTTTTACAGTGTGGCGGCAGATGGGTCGGGGCCGTTGAGTTATCAATGGCTGTTCGATGGCGCGGCCATCCCCGGCGCCACCAATGCCGAAATGACCCTGGCGCACGTTCAAGCCGCCAACAGCCTCGGCAGCTACAAGGTGGTGGTGAGCAACAATTTTGGTTCAATCGCCAGCGCCGTCGCGACCTTGACGGTGACCAACCCGGTAATCACCCTCTCCACTGCCGGAGGCCTCGGGATGAGTAAGGGTCCCGGTGGATTCACCTTCCAATTCTCGGTTCCCATTAATGCTACCTACGTGGTACAGGCCTCAACCGACCTCCTGAATTGGACTCCCATCTATACAAATGTTGCAGCCTCTGCAACGATTGCCATAACTGACGCTTCAGCTTTGGATTTTCAAAAGCGATATTACCGTGTGATGCTCCCTCAGTGAAGGGGTCAAGGCAATCCTCTCGGATGAAGTCATCCTCGGTAATGTCCAAATATTCGAATTCGCTCACGCAACTGACTCCCGGAAATAGTCGTTCAGCAGTCCTCCAAGTCGTTTCGGTCGGTAGATTATTCCCCCGCTTGGCAAAGCGGGCACCTCGGGTCGGATGAGTTGGCTGGCCCAAACCCGGTGGTTCGGTTCCTGATCGAATTGGATCAGAACAGTGCTCCCCTGCCCGCCTCAGGGCGGCATCTCGGAAGAATATCATTCGGTCCAGACACACTCCTGCCGCATCGTACGCATCAACCGCTCGGCAGATGCGTTCAGGTTCGGTGAATCGGCCGGCAGGCGCAGCCCTTCCACCTGAGCACTCCCCAACAGTTGACCGAACGGCTCACTAAACCAGCTGGCACGATCTTGAATGAGCCAACGCGCAACTCGCAAAACGGCCGCCCATGGATCGATCAGATTCCACGCGACTTGCTTCCGCCTAGCTTCATCGGGTTGACTGGCTGATTTTAACTGCCCGCCGACGCAAGTCGCGGATGCCTCACTACCCCATGTCACACTAAAATTTGAGTCAAGCGGCAATTATCCAGGCCATCCTTTAGCTTGATGAACTACCGGTTCGGCATCGGATGGATGGTCGCCATCGCCGCATGATCATACTGGTCGCTTCAGTCCCATTTTTTTCATCCTTGAGAGCAAAGTCGTCGGTTTCAAGCCCAAGAATTCCGCCGCGCCGTTGACACCTTTGATTTTCCAGCCGGATTTTTTTAGGACGGCCAATAAATTTTCGCGTTCGCGCTGCTGCATTTCTGGTTCCGTGAGAAATTCACGGACGGTATTTGCCTCATCAACCGCTTTGGATGAAGGCGCAATGGGCAATGCGTCGTTGCCGGACGGCAAATCAAATTCCAGCGCCCCGCCGCGTGCGAGGATGACAGCGCGCTCAATTACATTGCGCAGTTCCCGGATGTTGCCTGGCCAGTCGTAACTCTGTAGCTGAGCCATGCCCGCCCGCGTCAATCGCGGTTTGGGGCAGCCCAGTTCCTTGGCCGACAGCTTGATGAAATGTTGCGCCAGCAGCGCGACGTCTTCCTTCCGCTCGCGCAAGGGCGCGACTTGGATGGGAAAAACATTGAGCCTATAAAATAGGTCTTCGCGGAAACGTCCGGCGGCGACCTCCTTTTTCAAATCGCGATTGGTGGCGGCCACGATCCGCACATCGGCGAACCGCGTGCGGTCTTCGCCCACGCGTTCGTAACGTTTTTCCTGCAAGGCCCGCAGCAGCTTGCCCTGCAAATCGAGTGGCACTTCGCCGATTTCGTCCAAAAATAAAGTTCCGCCCTCGGCGGCTTCGAAGCGCCCGGCGCGATCTTTGATCGCGCCCGTGAAAGCGCCCTTGGCGTGGCCGAAAAATTCGCTCTCGTATAATTCTTTCGGAATGGACGCGCAATTGACCCGCACCAGAGCTTTTTCTTTGCGCTTGCTGCGGCGATGGATTTCGTGCGCGACGAGTTCCTTGCCCGTGCCCGTTTCGCCGAGGATGAGCACCGAAGCGTCAGTCGGCGCGACCAAATCAATCTGGCTGACGATTTGCCGGAGCGCCGCGCTTTGGCCGACCAGATCGCCGAACGCTTTGGCCTCTACGACCTCTTCCTGCAGGTAGACATTTTGTTGTTCGAGCTGCGATTTTAACCGCTGGATTACCTCGAAGGCACGGGCATTGGCGATGGCCCCGGCGATGTGGTCGGCAAAAACGCGCCCCCAAACTTCCGCGCCTTCCGGCACATTCGCCCGGCTGAACACGGCGAAGAGTCCCAGGACTTCGCCTTTGTAAATAATCGGCACGCCGTTATAGCCACGAATTTTCTCCGGCTTGATCCAAGGAATGTAGGCGAGTTCACCCGGATCCTTGTCCAAATCGCGCATCACTACCTGCTTTCCCGTCACGACAATTTTTCCGGCGGTGCCGACGCCGATGGGAATCCGCGCAAACCGATCTGTCATGCGCACGTATTCTTCTTCTTCGCCTTGGCTGCTGAACAAATTGCCGCCGCTGGCGACGGCGTGCAGACAGCGAGTCTGGTCGGGGCAGTCCGGACGGCGAATGCAGGTCGCGCAAATGTCACCTTTGTCAATCAGCCAGATGCGGACGCGAGCGACGTCGGGACGATCCAAAATCCGGCGCACCAGTTTTTTTAACAATTCCTCCAGCGACTGTTCCTGCGCGATTTCCAGCAGCAGTTTGCTCGCGAAGTCAGAATCGAAGCGATTTTCGTTTTTGGCTTCCACATCGGATTGATAACCAACTCTGGACGATATTTCAACCTTGATCGGAACGAATTATCGGACGTTTGATATTTCGACCCCGCTTTGATTTTCTAAAGATATTGTTCAATACGATAACCATAAATGACTTACATCAGTTTTGTCCGGTTGGCACGCAACCTGTGTTATCCCCCTCAGAAAGTGACATAAACGAAACCTTGAACACCGTTAAAAACATGAAAGCCGCCACACTAAACCAAGATGCTGCCTTAACTTTCGGCAAAGTTGCTCCCGTGCGGTTGCCCGCCGAGCGGTCGGCTGCCGAACCAACTACGGAGCAGTCAAAGATCGAAATTGAAAATTCGCCCAAAACCAGCAGGCCCAAAAATAACAATCGGCGGCGCAACCTGATCGCCAGCCTGGCGACGGTGGTGGTCGGCGTGGCGACGGGAATTTATTATTTTGAATATGTCGCGCCTTACGAATCCACGGACGACGCATTCATCGAAGCGCACGTCACGCCGATCGCTCCGCAAGTCGCCGGTCGGGTCGCGCAATTGCTGGTGCAGGACAATCAGGAAGTCAAAGTGGGCGATGTGCTGTTGCAAATTGATCCGAGCGATTTTCAAACCAAGCTCGATCAGGAACGCGCCAATCTCGCCGCCAGCAAGAGTCGGCTCGAACAGGCGAATGCGCAGTTCACGGTGGATCAGGCCAAGGTCGAACAGGAAAAGGCCAATGTCGTCGCCGCTCAAGCCGAAGCCAAGCAAGCCGAGGCGGATGACAAACGTTATCAAGCCGTCGGCAGTTTTGCGATTTCGGCGAGCCAATTGGATCTTGCTGGCACACAAGCCCGTTCGGCGGCGGCGCAGGTGGATGCCGCCCAGAACAAAGAACTCGCCGCCGAAGCGCAATCGGCTTTGGACAAAGCCAGCATCCAGACGGCCGCTGCGGAAATCCAAAGCAGCGAAGCCGCCGTCCATCAGGCTGAGCTGAATTTATCTTACACGCAAGTCAAAGCACCGGCAGCCGGCTATGTCACGCATCGCACCATCGAGGCGGGAGCTTATGTCCAGACCGGGCAGGCGTTGCTCGCGATTGTTCCGCGCCAGGTTTGGATCGTTGCGAATTTCAAGGAAACGCAATTGACCGACATGCGCGCCGGCCAGCCGGTCGAAGTCACAATGGACGCGTATCCGCAGATCAAATTCAAAGCGCACGTGGACAGCATTCAATCCGGCACTGGCCCGCGTTTCAGTTTGCTGCCGCCGGAAAATGCCTCGGGTAATTATGTAAAGGTCGTGCAGCGCGTGCCGGTAAAGATCGTGCTCGATGATGTCGCCGCCAACAATTATGTGCTCGGCCCCGGCATGTCCGTCGTGCCCGAAGTGCGGGTCAAATAATTTTAATCTTTAAAAATCTCCGGCCATGCACGCCAACAACACACAGCCAAAAATAAATCCGTGGATGATCACGCTCGCGGTGATGTTGCCGACGTTCATGGAAGTGCTCGACACGACCATCGCGAATGTTTCGTTGAGCCACATCGCCGGCAGCCTGTCGGTTTCGACTGATCAAGCCACTTGGGTGCTGACGAGCTATTTGATTTCCAACGCCATCATCATTCCTTGTTCAGCTTGGCTTGGTCAGCGTTTCGGTCGGAAAAACTTTCTGATGTTCTGCGTCGTCGTTTTCACCGGGGCGTCTTTTCTGTGCGGTCTGGCCACGAGTTTGCCGATGCTGCTAGCGATGCGCGTCGTCCAGGGTGCCGGCGGCGGGGCGTTCCAGCCGATTGCGCAATCCATCATGCTCGAAAGTTTTCCGAAAGAAAAACAGGGCATGGCGATGGGCGTTTATGGCATCGGCGTGGTGATCGCGCCGATCATCGGCCCGGTGCTTGGCGGCTGGATCACGGATAATTACAGTTGGCGCTGGATTTTCTTCATCAAAGTTCCCGCCGGATTTTTGGCGCTGTGGCTCATCCAGCGTTTCATCCACGATCCGCATTGGATTCGAAGCACCCGCGCTTCGCGGCTGGATGTGATCGGCTTGAGTTTCATGTCGCTCTGGCTGGGCTGCCAGGAAGTGCTGCTCGACAAAGGCCAGGAAGACGACTGGTTCGGCTCGCGCTTCATCGTCCTCATGGCGGTGCTGGCGGTCGTCGGACTGGCGGTGTTCATCGGGCGTGAACTCTCGACGGACAAACCGTTCGTGGATTTGCGCGTCATGAATAATTACAACTTCAGCCTCGGCGCGGTGCTGATGCTTTTCGCGGGCGTGACGCTTTACAGTTTGACAGCCATCGTTCCGCTGTTTCTGCAAACACTGATGGGTTACACGGCGCTGCAAAGCGGTTTGGCCATGATTCCGCGCGGCATTGGCGCACTCATCGCGATGCCGCTCGCCGGCAGATTGGTCGGCAAAATTCAGGGACGTTATCTCGTGGCCGGCGGATTTCTGTCCTTCGGCGCCGCGACCTATGCGCTGGCGAATCTCTCGCTCGACCTCACGCCGTGGGTTTTATTCTGGCCGCTGTTTTTCACCGGCGTCTCTATCGCGTTCATGTTCGTGCCGTTAAACACGCTGGCGCTCGGCGCGCTCAAGCCGGAACAGATGGGTAACGCCAGCGGCATTTTCAACCTGATGCGCAACGTCGGCGGCAGCGTCGGCATTTCGTTGGTAACCACCTTCGCCGCGCGCCGCGCGCAGGTGCATCAAACCAATCTCGTTGGGAATCTGACGCCTTACGACCCGACTTATCAATCCAGTTTGCAGACGATGACCACAACGTTTGCCGCGCACAGCGACGCCGTGACCGCGCAATCGCAAGCCGTCGGTTCGATATATCACACGCTGCTCTCACAGGCCAATCTGCTCGCCTACCTCGATAACTTCCGCCTGTTTGCCGGAATGTGCCTGGCGTGTCTCGTCGGCGCGCTGTTGTTGAAAAATGTAAAAACCAGCCGCCCGGTGGTGGCGCATTGAAAGGAAAATTATTATGAAAAACAATTCTTTGTTAATCTTCGTTCTGGCCATCGCGACCGGCGGTTGCGCCGTCGGTCCCAATTATCAACGGCCAGTTGTCAGCGCGCCAACAAAATGGAGCGAGCCGCTGGCTGGCGGCGAAAGGAATTCCACCGTCGAACTCGCAGCGTGGTGGGAAAATTTCCACGATGCCGAACTGGACTCGCTGATTAATCGTGCCGCGCAATCCAATCTTGATTTGCAGATCGCGCGGGCACGCGTGCGTGAGGCGCGGGCGCAATACGGCATCGCCGTCGCACAATTTCTGCCGACCGTGGACGCTTCCGGTTCCTACGCGCGAACCGAAACCAGCCATCACCAGCCCGTGCTCGGTTCCATTCCCATTCCTTCGTATGTGCCGTTTGAAAATGATGTCTATCAGGCGGGCTTCGACGCCTCGTGGGAAATTGACGTGTTCGGCGGCACGCGCCGCGCGGCGCAATCAGCCAAGGCGGAAGTCGCTGCTTCCGAGTTTGGCCGGCGCGACACATTGGTGACTTTGCTCGGCGAGGTGGCGCGGAATTACGTTGACGTGCGTGGTTACCAGCGCCGAATCGCAATTGCGAACGAAAACATCGACGCGCAAACCAACGCGCTGGCGATCACGCAGGACCGTTTTGCCAAAGGTCTGACGAGCGAGCTCGACGTGCAGCAGGCCACCACTTTGCTGGCGACCACCAAGGCGGAAATTCCCACGCTCCAAACGTCGCTCCAAGCCGCGATTCATCGGCTCGGCGTTTTGCTCGGACAGCCACCCGGCGCGTTGCTGGCGGAATTGTCCAACATCGCGCCCATCCCCGCTGCGCTGCCGGAAGTTCCCGTGGGCCTGCCTGCCGATCTATTGTTGCGTCGTCCCGATGTGCAACGCGCCGAACGCCAGCTTGCGGCGGCGACCGCGAACATCGGTGTCGCCAAGGCAGATTTATTTCCGAAATTTTTCCTGACGGGCGCAGCGGGATTTGAAAGCATTAGCGCGAGCGACTGGTTCACGAGCGGGAGCAGTTTTTGGTCGGCCGGCCCGACGGTTCAATGGCGGATTTTCGATGCCGGCCGCATCCGCGCCAACATCCGCGTTCAAAATGCGCGGCAGGAACAGGCGTTGGCCAGCTATGAACAAACTGTTTTGAACGCGTTTGAAGATGTGGAGAATGGTCTGGTCGCCTACGCGAATGAACAAATCCGCCGGCGCTCATTGGAAGATGCGGTGACTTCCAGTCAAACATCTTTGGACTTGGCGAATAAACTTTATGCGAACGGCCTGACAGATTTTCTCCATGTGCTAGACGCCGAACGTTCATTGTATCAGGCGCAGGACGCGCTCGTCCAAAGCGAGCGGACGGTTTCGGCGAATCTCGTCTCGCTCTACAAATCACTCGGCGGCGGCTGGGAAAGTTTGGATAGCCAACCGTCACCAGCGTTGGCGCAAATCGCGAATCCATCCCGTTGAACATTTCTTCACGCATTCAACCACGGGGCAAATTATGAAGGCTGTTTATCTGAAACAAATTGGCGGACCCAAATCGCTGGCGCTGGGTAAAATTCCGCGACCTCAACCCAAAGCCGGCGAGGTGCTGGTCAAAATCCACGCCACCGCCATCACGCCGACGGAGTTTCAATGGTCCCCAACCTTCCACACGCCCACCGGCGAGCTGCGTCAATTTCCAGTCGTGTTGAGCCATGAATTTTCGGGCGTCGTCGAGTCGCTTGGCGCGGGCGTCGAGAATTTCAAGGTCGGCGACGCCGTCTTCGGACTCAACGACTGGTTTGCGAACGGCGCACTGGCCGAATTCTGCGTCGCACCAGCCACCGCGCTGGCACACAAACCAAGGTTGCTTGATCACGCCCAATCCGCCGTGGTGCCGATTTCCGCGCTGACGGCCTGGCAGGGTCTTCTGGAAAAAGCCGGACTGCAAAGCGGCCAACGGGTTTTGATCCACGGAGCCGCCGGCGGCGTGGGTGTTTTTGCCGTGCAACTGGCCCGCTGGCGTGGAGCGCACGTCATCGCCACCGCCTCGTCCGCAAACATGGATTTTATTCGCAGGCTCGGAGCTCGCGAGGTGATTGATCATCGTGCAACCCGATTTGAAGAAGCGGTTCACGACATTGATGTCGTGTTCGATTGCGTCGGCGGCGAGACGTTGCAACGTTCCTGGGCCGTGCTCGCAAAGGGTGGAAGCTTGGTGACGATTGCCACTCAAAGTGCCGGCGCGGACGAACAATGCGTTCGCGATGCGTTCATGCTCATGCGCGCGGACGGTTCACAATTGACGCAGATCGGGAATCTGATTGATGCCGGTGAATTTCGAGTTTTTGTTGCGGCCACCTATCCGTTGGCTGGAGCCAGTGACGCCTATTTGGCAGCGCAGCGGGGAGGCTTGCGAGGCAAAATTTCTTTGCTCGTAGAAAATCAACAGCGGGATGATCAATAAAGTCACAGATTCTCACCTAATGCTGGCTGGTCGGCATGCACGTGATCATGTATCCGGCATTTCTGGGCCTGCTTTGGTTGCTGCAATCGATGCGTCCGGCTTGCGCTCATCGTCACCGGGGCGATTATTCTGGCCTGGCATTAACCATTCACTTTAACTGGAATTTGACATTCGACAGCGCGGCGGCAGATCTTTTACGCGCATGAACAAAACGAACTGGTTTCCATTTAA